>Ga0068628_1000101_pt1 | contig 19750 bp, 16 predicted proteins | sample InSIn2gowninarea_FD_77431 | JGI IMG/M metagenome (GOLD analysis project Ga0068628, IMG submission 77431) | Clean room microbial communities from NASA Spacecraft Assembly Facility at Jet Propulsion Laboratory, Pasadena, California, USA -... ... | reverse complement strand
TTATTTAATATATTTGTATTAAAAAAAATAAGAAAAAGTGATTACCTTTTTAATAGTAGAAAGATAATCAATTTATAATAGTTATATTTACATTTTTTAAATTACAAATATTTATAGAAAATTGAATACAATTTTTTTTTAAAATAATTCTAAAGCTAAAAAATTGTATTTTAATATCTAATTTTTGAAAAAGTAAAAAAAAACAAAAACAAAAACTATAAATTTTTTTTTTGTAAAGAAAATGATCATTAGAACTTGATATATGTCATTATAAATTTAATACAAATAATACATTTATATAAAGTCAATTGAGTTTATTCTAGGTTGTTGGGGAATGATTGTCATCCTTTTCAATAAGGTTCAATTTCCACAAGTGACATGTTTAACTCATATTGAGGAATATCTTAGGCTTTCCCACTACTATATTTAACTCCAAAGTAATAGAAGTATCTCTTGCTTCCCCCATTAATTCATGAAAGGGAAGGTTATAATATTCCGAAATGTTCCTATTCCTATTTTTTGTTATCATCAAGTACCACACTACATCAAAATTCTAGTGTTGGATAAACCATTACCGTCCATATTCCTCTTAAATTAAGTGTTAATTCATTTTTATATTTAACATTAAATGATTGAGGTTGAAAGACCAAGAAACATCTACTACGGTTATTTGGTGATTACCTAAATTATTGGTAACATTATTTTAATATAATAAAACTATTTTGATTTAGTTAAAAGAAATGGTTACCAAGAAATAGTTAACCCTCTACCTAAAAAAAGGGAAATATAGAGAGGGGAAGGAAAAGGAAAAACATTTCTTAGAGTTGGGTGATAACAAATCAATGGGGAGATTGCCCAAGACAATCAACAGAACAGATAGTACTGAGATGGAGGTTGGACAAGAGTCCTGAGGCCCTTAGTACTCACTGTTCTAACTGGATGTTTGCAGGGTAAGTAATATAAAGAACCTCCAAGATCTAGTGCTAGTCTGTATTTTTTATTCTAGTAATATAGGGTCATAAATGTGTAGTATGCAATTTTGTCACATTGTCAAGAATGTTACATTGCAGATGTTATAATTAACTTACTGCTTAGATATACGAATCAAACAATAGAATGTTATTAAATATGATAGATATCAGATTTTATAGCTAACTTACAGGTTATGCGATTAAATAAAAAATAGAGGATTCACCTATGTATCAAAATCCTAAGTTATATGATGGACATAAGGGAAGTCATTCGGGTCTGAAATAGGAGACGAATTCTCGGTAGCGTTACTAAATATAACCTAAAAGGTAAACAAGAGATATGCAAACATCTTTCTTAAAATATTCTGGAATAAGCACAGACGTTATCGAAACAGTAGTAGGAAAAGTTGAATACATGTCAGGATTTTCCTTTACTCTGAGTCAAATAAGAACAAATCAATATATATACCTTGACTATAAAAACCCTCTGGATAAACTTTCCCCATAAAATTCTATTTAATGGATGAAATGCATGCTTACACAGTAAACTTCCAAGAAACTTAGTTGGAACCTCGCATTTGTAATTAATATATCTATTCATAATCAAATGAATATACTATATACTATGCATACAGGAATAAGGTTGCAGGACCTGAAATTTAGTAATAATAAAACAAAATGCATGTATCGCAATAACCTTTGTGTATAATAACAATCCATATGAATTACCAATTCAGAGTAATTTTAACAAGTATCAAATGCTAACCATTCCATATAACAGCTTTCCATAGAAATTACCAATTCAGAATAACTTAATAATGTATTAAAGGCTACCCAGAGGAACTGTTTAATATTGTGTGCCATTAAGAAGAAAACCTCAGAACCAGTCATACCTCAATACATTTAAAATTGCTAAACAAAATAAGCCTTGATACATTTAAAATTGATAAACAAAATAAGAGTAGAGTATTTGACAGTCAAATTTGTTGAGAGATTAACTTAAAATCAACATCATACATGAATGACTTTACCTAAGAAACCTAAGGAGTAAAACCCTCCATGCAACTCTGCAAAGATAGGTCAAAATAGTCTATCAAGATCGTGGCACCAACTTGTGAAATGGCCGAGAGATTGTAAGACCTTACGAACTCAAAGGCGCAGACCTAAACTTTAGATTTCCCATAAGATGTCTTACCTGCAAAAGAAGGCCATGAATTTAGTAATAGTCATTTCAAGCAAAAACTCTTCCAACATAACAGTAAGTACTCACTTAATGCATTAGGGTTTCTTACGTGGTATAGCTGCATCCCCATGCTAAAGAGAAAACCTACAAGAATGGAGGGTTTATTGACAATTTGGAGGCCGAGGTGATAAATCATAAACCAAATTATAACAGGTAGTATGGTTGTGGCAAGCAATCTACCTTTTCTGAGTATGTCAGAGTGCTGGCTGTTGTCTACTATCTCTACCTCCTCCAAGTTCATACCTATGAAACAGTGTCAAACTTCAGAATAGTTTTATAATTGACAACTCTGCAGTAATGCTAAAACCCTCAAGTCCGAACCATTAAACATTCAAAACTTAATATTTATGTCATACCTATGCTTAGAGGTGCCCATTTCAACTCCCTTTCAAGCCAAGGCATGCCTTGTGTCAAAATGAATACAAAAAAGAACCTTAGCCACCGCATAGTAGTGCAAAAGGTCCAAGCACCAACGACATTGAGCCACCCGAGGTTCAAAGGCACGAAATCGATTAGAGGATCAAACTCTAGACTTTTGTCACTGTCAAATCGATGGCAGAAGATCTATGGTGCCGAATCAAACCAATTGGAGGGATAGGACACTAGTGCCATGTCTTGGTCAAGCTATTCACTGTGTGTTAGCACATGTGATAGCCAACCAAGAAAGTCGGGATGTGAATAGAGATATGCATTAATGTTAGAGTATGCCTTTTCTTATTCACCCATCTAAATATTAAAGAGTGAAGTGCAGTTATATACGATCGGTGATCACCTTCGTAATTGTCATTAATTACATTTTGTATGTGTGGGTATTATCTATGGACCATTTGTTATAGTCTTTAGGTTTGTAGGAGTAATAGATTAAAAAAAAATTACATGTGAAATTGTTGTTTAGATGTTACATAAGAAAATATATGAAAATTTATAATTTGAATTATTTTATTTTTCTCTATATAAAGTTGGTATCAAATTCATTTAATATGAACATTGAAATATTTTATTTATGAATGACATTAATTTGTTGTTTTTATATATGTATGTATGTCCATTCAACATAAAATGAATTACACATCATATAATGTTAATAATATTATTTTACATATCATTTGTTAACTCTAGATTAAGTAACCACCCTAGATCCATCTTAACTTAGGATCTACCAAGCCCCCATAGGGATCAAATTCTTTTTACTTTAAAAGAAGTTTGCATCTCAACAAATTTGATCCCTCTTAGTGCTTGGTAGATCCGGAATTAAGATGGATCTAGGTTGGTTTAATTCTTAATTATAATTATACTTATAAATATAATTATTAATTTTATGTTTTTTATTTTATTTTGTTAATTTTTTTATTGAGTCAAAATGTCAAACATTACATTTTACCTAATATTTCTCCCACCTCATCCCCTCACCCTTGCTCACTTTCATATTTAAGCTTATTCATTTCTAAACTTACCATCCTAGATCTAATATCAAGGCTCTATTTCTATAGCACACTATTAAACATAAATTTAGAGAATATATTAGATATATTATATTAAAGTGATCATCAATGAAGCAATCAGAATGAAGAAGCAACTATTGGTCTATACTTTGGGCAATCATTTTTAACCTTACACTTCCTAAAAACACCTACATGAATCACACATTATGTATCCATGCATTCAACTATAGAAACAAAAAATACAAAAATGCTACACCATCATTTTCTACACATAATTATGTATCTAAATATAACATCAAACTAAGATGGATCCATGCTAATTTAATTTCTTCTTTAAATAGATTACATTCCACATGAATACCATTGGCCAATATCTTGGGTTCTTAATACCATGGGTCATTTTTATTTTTTTTATTATTTTTTTATCAGAGTTGTCTATAATTAAGACTTTTTGGAGTTTCCCGCATGAATAAAAGGAAAACATTTGTGCTCAAATATTGATTTCATGTGTTGCTTAAACTTGTTTTTGACTGCATAAATGGATTCAACACCTAAAAACCCTTTATTTCATGTGTTGTTTAAACTTGTTTTTGACTGCATAAATGGATTCAACACCCTAAAAACCCTTGGGGCAGTTTGAATGTGAAGAATTCACTTGTTAAACTTGTGATTTCAATAATGATTGTGAAGAATTCATTGGTTAAACTTGTGATTTCAATAAATCTGTGGGAAGAATTCACTCGTTAAACTTGTGATCCGAGGAAAACATTTGTGCTCAAATATTGATTTCATATGTTGTTTAAAACTGCATAAATGGATTCAACACCTTTGTGAAGAATTCACTGATTAAACATTATTTCAATAATGATTGTGAAGAATTCACTTGTTAAACTTGTGATTTCAATAAATCCCTGGGAAGAATTCACTCGTTAAACTTGTGATTTCAATAATGATTGTGATTCTAGACAAATTAGATCGAAAAATAAACAGGAAAACTTTTCAAAAATTCAAAATTCGATTTTTATTTTTTTATTTTAATTTTATTTTCACATAATTAAAATGTTTACATTATATTACATTGCATTAACTTACACATATCTACCATATTTTATTTTCAGTTTTAATGATTCAAAATGTTTACATTAACATTATACATCTCTAGAACACCCCTTAGCTCATTCAAATATGAGTAATTTTATTAAGAAAATAAAAATTACTATATTATATTCAAAATATAGAGTCCCCCAAGGTTAAATTTATATTTTTTTGTAATTATTTCACTCTTTCTCAAATTTCCACTTTGCATTGTCTAATGAAACCAATTCCCCTTATCTTACTGTAAAACCAATGTTGAATTTATATTTTGTTTATACATAATAATTACATGGATTTTTTATTAAGAGTGACATTGACATTAGATTAAATTTGTAAAATGTTAAATGTTAATTTTTTATGCTCGACATCTACCCCAAATGGGGATCCGTAGAGCGCCTTTACACAATGAAGAAACAAATTCCAACTCATATAATAATATCATGTTTACATATCATTTGTTAACTCCATATTCAATAGTGAAAGAATTAAATGTTTCTTATGCTAAACTGTAAATTAAAACTTCTTTAATTTCGATGGCCTTATTTTTCTGTAAAATTGATGTAAAATTAGATTACTTTATTTTTCTATAAATTACACAACAATTGAAATATTAATATATATATATATATATATATATATTTATATATATATTTAAATTTACAATTTAAATAGAAAAACATTATAATTTTCTAATAATTGCCCCTAGAGACGTATTCTACAACCCAATATGAGAAATGTGTAAGGATGTCACTTTTCCAATAAAATAATAATAATAATAATAAAATTATGTCCCAAAACAAAAACGAAAATAACCGTATAGATAAAAATACTATATTATAATTCAACACAAAGAATCTAAAATTTGCTCCAAAATATTTTAATATTTATTTTAATTAAATATTTGTAAAATGAAAACCATATCCTATAGATATATCAAAATCTTTATAAACAAATATTTCCACATTTAAAGTTGTAATATTTGAAAATATTAATTTAATGTGGTATTATTATAAATTTTGTTGTCATACCAGGTAAAAAAAACATCATTAAATCTAATATTAATATTAATACTAATATTATAATATTTATATTAATATATTATAATATTAATATTATTACACTTTAGATTAATAATTCGAAGTAAGGTTTACATTTTGAGAAATATGATCTATTTTGACCTGATAAATCTAAATCTAGATGGATCAAAATTGGTAATAATAATAAACTATTTCAATAAAATAATAATAAAAATTAAATAGTTAAACTTAGCCATCAAATAATTATGTCATTAATAATTAAATTACAACTTTCATAATTAATAAAAGTTAAACCGAATTCTCTTACTATACACCTGCTGGTTAGCTTTCCAAACCATTTACCATGGTAGAGGTGGCCTCCACTACCTACTCAAGTGGATACTAGGGACGTGGAAAATTAAAAAGAAATCTTCCATAATTAATAAGAGTTAAACTGAATTCTCTTACCACACCTACTGGTTAGCTTTCCAAGCAATTTCCTATGGTAGACGTGGCCTCCACTATCCACTTGAAATGATAGAGGTGGCCTTCACTACCCACTTAAGTGGGTAGTGGGGAGGTGGAAAATTTATATCCACTTATTGGAGAGTTGGAAAATTTTAAAAATAAAGAAGCACTATAATTACTGTATCAAATTAAGGTTTCTCTTTAGCCACTTATCATTGCCTTAGGTTTCACATTCATATGCGTGGCCGAGATTTCCTTTAACCTATCAGGTACGCAGTATCCAATTTTAATAAACAACTTTAGTTTATTAAATTTGTTTGTGCTGATGATTGTAGCTGCACATAGAATCATGGCGTTTTGAATATATTCTTTTACGATATGAGCGTGGAGTATAATCATAACTCAAAAGTTGCAGCTTTTTATTTATTAAATCCCATTTCACATACATAATAATGAAAGTGAACGATAGCACTGAAAGGTGGCGAGTCACACTGCACTGCAACGCAAATACCAGCGAACCCTTTAACCTTTAAAATTTAAAGGTCCATTGCTTTCTGTAAAATGTGATTCAAGCTGGAAGGGTAAAGTTTGTAGAAACCTAAATTCAAAGGTTAAAATAATAATTCTTAACATAGTATCTATATATTTTCGAGCGAGTTTTATCTCGAGATCCAAGATTTTGTTTTACCAGACTTTTAGTGCTCTGTTTTGGAAATATGGCCTCGACCAGATGATGTTTTCCCTTTATAATCATGTTCTCTCTGTAATAATAACAGAGATTTGATAGTAGATAGTTTTATGGCTACTTAGTTATTAAGTTACTATATAGAACATAGGAATTTTTGAGACTATGTGGCATACAGAACAGAATTAGAACTATTGGACGTATATCTGCAAATATTGGACTTTTATATTCCTCATATAATATATTAAGCTTTTTGGGAAAAAAAATAGCCCAACGAAGAACATTTTGGCTTTCAGACCCCTGCTTTCACTATTGTGGTATCAGAGCTCGAGGGTCTAGATTCGAGCCACTGACCATTTTATCAGGACGAAATACAAGTGAATCTGAACATTGAGTGAGTTTGAGGAGTGGGTACAACAATCTCAACCACGTGAGTTCAAATTTGAACCTAAATAACAGTTTTTTAGTAGGGTGATTTTGTTTAAAGTAACGTGAGTTTTGAGATCAATGAAATTTTTAGTTTGTGTTTGAATAATAGGGATTTATAATTTGTGGTTTGAATAATGAAAACTCAGGATATAAAAAGCTTCAAAAACACTGGAAAATAGCACTACCTTTTTAACGCAGAGTATCTTAACAAAGCAACAAAACACTGTGTCACCATACATTCTAAATGCCGTGAGCTTCTACTTCACATCTAAACCTAAATACATTCTAAACGCCGTGAGCTTCTGCTTCACATTAAACCTAAATCAAAGTTTTGAGAAACTTTGTTTTGTAAGCAATTTCAGTTCAACTTTGGGCCAGATGTTCAACCTCGAGCTGCAGGTCTGAGGTTTCAGTTTAAACCAATTTAAAAAGCCTATAGGACAGCAGCCCATCGCCGAATTGATGATCACTCAACGAAGTCAAGTGAGTTTGAAGAGCTGCCAGAGATTTTAGATTACCCTAACGTCTTGTTTGACCATCCGGGTGCAAATCTATTGTAGCATTGATGCGTAATTTTTGTTCATTAGGCTTGAGATCGGCATCAAAAGCACTGTAAGACGGTATTTTATTTGGGTGGATAAGAGCCGATACATATCTTAAAAAGGGAGAGGGTGTATGTTTTACCATTGTCTACCTTTAATTATTTTTACAATATAGTATATATTAGAAGATATCTTGAAATCAATCAAACAATCAAATAAAATTGAATTGTACATTTTAAATGTTAAGAACAATGGTGGGGTATTTGATCAGGACTGAATGGGGAGTATTGCACTCTGTCCCCATGCCTCCAGGGCATTTGGGTCCACAACTGGTTTCGCCCTCGGCTAGATCTGGGACTTAGGTCGTTGGAGGTGTCCTTCCTTTTGCACAGCCAGCGAAGGATCATAGAGAGAGATTTCAAATCTTTATTAAAGATGTCAGTGGCAAAACAAAACTTATTTGGGTTAAAAGCTCTACATTTATGTTCTTTAAAGCAGGCCATTGAAACTATGTGAGGTATTTCCTTTTGTTTCCAAAGCCTACAATATTCTGGGAAGGTTTTATCAGATTCCTCACAGCTCTACGACTATAATATTTTTGAAAACTCATTCATTATTCTGAACACTGCGTGGGGGTGCCCCTGCTGCAAAATCAGTTAATGGGCCTCCAAAGATGTTGCCCAAAGGAAGGTTCCAGCTTCTGTAGAATAGATCCAAAATTTAATGGGTACTTATATTGTTGAACAGATGGAAAAAGCTCCATCTACGCAGATAAATCTTTCTAAAATTAATTCCTTATTTTTTCATTTATAGTTAAAAGCAGTCAGCTGAGGTTTCAATGGATTTGAAGTTAAACCTGAAGCATTAATTCAGTGGATCGTCTCCATATAAATTCTACTTCCAAATTTTTCTATGTTCAAAAGGTTTCTTTATAGTGCAGTTTGAAACAAGGAAGAATCTGGAATGTACTCTTAAGGAAGGGTCCTAGTTTTGGGGTATATCTAAGTTATTCATCACCTCTTGCTTCTCTTAGTTTGATGCTAACTCTATGGTAGTCTCTATAATACCAGTTTGAGTTAGGCTCCCAAATCTCCCCCTTCCATTTTGGCACAACAAAGTCCTTGAAGATGTAGGCAACACTTTGGAAAAATTTAAAATTTTGAATCTGGAAAGAAACAAAGAATGGTATCTTCACATTTGCCAGAATATGTGTGGATATTGATCTCAGTAAAGGACTTCCTAATCATAAAAATCTGAAACACCAAAATTTCCTTTGGTCACAAGTTATAGATTATGAGAACATGGCATTTAGATTCCGCATATGCTTTCACACAAGACATTTATAGCAAGGGTGCCCACATGCAAGGAAGAATACAAAGAAGAAGAGGAGGAGGAAAAGAAGAAGAATAGGAGGCAATTTAACACACCAAAAGGATGACAATTCTCAGAGCAATATCCTTTAGAGGATGAAGGAGAGGACAAAAAATAAAGTCCTTTTGATGAAGAAAAGAAAGGCATAAATCATCATAAAGATGTTCAAATCGATTCCAAACACCAACACTTCAGAGGCCCTAGTTGGTGATGGGACTTGCTTTCATATTGCATCCTCTTACACAACACGCAAAATAATATTGTTGACATTATATGATGCTTAATTCATTTAATATTGAACGAATAACTATATATATATATATATATATATATATATATATATACACATACACATTCAACATAAAATAAGTTACCAATCATATAATATCAATAATATTATTTTACATATCATTTGTTAACTCCATATTAAAATTAAATATTTCCATATTAAATAGTGAAAAAATTAAATATTTCTTATACTAAAAAGTAAATTAAAATTATTTTATCTCTCTCCGTGAGGTGAGAGAGAGTGTAGTGGTCTAGGTGGGATACGAGCCAAGGACCCTATAATAATGAGGTGTGACGCAAGGTTGTAAGATGACGACCCTCATTTACCTCAATGCATGTGTAAGGTGGCAATGAAAGTTGTAAGGTTCATTACGAGTTTTGATTAGTAAGCTCAGGTTTGGCTCCAAAATTGTTGTTTGGTCAACTATAGTGGTTTAGGTAAGCTAGAGTTTGTGGGTATCGTGGTAATGTGTAATGTTTGGAAGAAACTGCTCAAGCTTACAATTTTAATAGGCTTCCCCCTATCTAGTGGTTGATTTCAAGTTGGGAATTGGAGCTAAAGGAAGCTGAATACGCCGATTTGGATTTGGAGGAATGAGAGTTTGTAGTCCAAGACCCTGGCGATTCTCAGGGAGATATACTTAGTTCTATCAAACAATGTATTTATAATGGCTTATGAAGAACAATGTGGGAAAAACAATAGTGTCCATTTTTGCTCGACCATCCAAACCATATACAAACCTCCAATAAATTCACAGGGAATTTCAATTGATCCACGTCAAATCCAACTCCAAAATGTTAGCCTAAGCCGAATTGAGAAGCACATCCCTTGCCTTCCTCATAAAGAGCTTTTATGTCCTAGTGCCAAAGATATGGCATCTATTGACTCCTATGAGTAATTGGATGGTTAGCATGGTTATGTTCTGTGAAAAATTTGAGTAGTTTACATGATGGCTTTATGTTTTAGATATATAGCTATTAGGACAATTAAGGATATCCATACTTATATTGCATTGTTCTTTAAATTTTGGATGACTTACAATGCAGTTAGATGACCAACAAACCCTGTTTCTGAGTGGGGGGTTGAGACCATCTAACATTGTTCGATGTATATGTACACCTTGTCTTCTCTTCAAAATGAAATTAAAAAAATTACCAAACTTACAAAAAAAAATTCTCCCTAAAATTACTGTAAAATTAGATTACTTTATTTCTCTATAAATTACCTAACCATTTAAATATTAATTGTTTTTTTCAATATTTTATAAATTTAAATACTAGAAATTTATAATCGAATAATAATAAAAGAAAACCATTTCCCTCAAAGAGATACGAATTTATAATCGAATAATAATAAAAGAAAACCATTTCACTCAAAGAGATAATAAACATGAAATAGTTAGATTTAGCCATGAAATATTTTTGTCATTAATAAATCATTACAACTTTCATAATTAATAAAAGTTAAACCGAATTCTCTTACCACCCTTGCTGGTTATCTTTCCAAGCCTCCACTATCCACTCAAGTGGACATTGAGCAGGCGGGAAATTAAAAAAACAAAGAAACATTATAATTACTACTCTATCAAATTACGGTTTTTCTTTAGCCACTTATCATTGCCCTACGTTTCGCATTCATATGCGTGGCAGAGCTTTCCTTTAAGCGGTCAGCTATCCATTTTCAATTTGTAATAAACAACTTTAGTTTATTAAAGCTGTTTGTGCTGCACATAGGATCATGGCGTTTTGAATACATTCTTTTATGATATCACCGTGGGGTATAATCATCACTCAAAAGTTGCAGCTTTTTATTTATTAAATCTTATTTCACATACATAATAATGAAACTGAACGACACGACTGAAAGGTGGGTGGCCAGTCACACTGCACTACAACGCAAATACCAGCGAACCCTTCAACCTTCGAAATTTTAAGGTCCATTGCTTTCTGTAAATAGTGATTCAAGCTGGAACAGTAAAGTTTCTAGAAACCTAAATTCAATGGTTAAAATAATAATTCTTGACATAGTAACCATATATTTTCCAACGAGTTTTATTTGGTTTTCATGGGAGGAAAGAAAGCACAACGAATGGCATTTTGGTTTTCACAGCTCGAGTGTCACGCCTCTACATGTCTTTACATCCTTCTCCACCTGTGTCTTTACATCCTTCTCTACCTGAAGTCATTGTCGAATCATGACAATAAGTCATCTCAGTAACCATCTTGCCACCAAGATCATCATGTCAATTGTCTCATCCTCGGTCCATGATATCATCCAGTCTATATACTGCAAACCTTCCTGCAACATATGTAAAACAATTGTCTCCACCATGTGTCGTCCCATCCTATGAACTGTCATCAGATACTCCAACATAATGCTAACATCTCTCTGCACACTTCTAGACCTCATGATTTGAACTAGTCGGGTGACCGGTCCAACTGTCACGCTCAAACCATAAGAATGCACATCCTTATGTCTACACCAGCCTTTCTCAAACTCTGCCACATCTTGGACTCACCAAGAATCTCCCCATGCTTAGGTCCATGGAAACTCCATCCCATCTGCAACATGTCATGATGTTAATGTCAAACCATTCCTGCACCATCTGTCATACCTGCTCACCCTGTTTTAAGGACTCACTGCCATAAGTAGCTAACAATGAGCCCCATCTTCTATGTCATCTAAGAAGATGTAAAGGGAGTAGAGCCTGAAGGCTCACCCTCACTAATAAGCTCAATCCATCTATCAGGATCCTTTATCTCCATCCTCTGCAGATATGTCACCTGATCCTCCTCATGGACATTCGGTCTCACATAAATCTCCTCATCATCATCATCCTCAACCTCTTCTAGCCTTCTTGACAAATCCAAGATATTATCAGAAAGTGACCTGATAACTAATGACTGCTCGGTAAGCTTTGCCTTAGCAGTAGACAACCACTTACATATATCATCCAATCACTTCTCATCCTCCATCTACATCACTACCAGTTTACATTTAGGTTTTGTCACACCAATGGTTGGAACACCAATGGGTACATCTTCCCTTCCATTGTAAATGTACAGCTTCTTCAAATGTGGAACAATCTAAGCGTCATATTGTTTCAAGAATTCCATCCCCAGCATAGCCTTATAGTCATCAATCCGCACTATAGTGAAGTCGACTTTCCCGGTCCACTCACATAGTGCTGTGTCCACCCTTTCAGCTACACCAAGTATAGAATTAGGAGGAGAATTCACCGTCTTCATTTGTGCCTTCACTGGTACAAATTTCAACCCAATCCTTCTTGCAACATCTTCACTCATGAAGTTGTTAGTAGCTCCACTATCTACTATAGTGAGTACCTCCATACCTCCAATCTTCATCCAAACATACTCCAACTTGTTCCTTTTGGTATCTCTCCGAGAGACCACTTCCATAGCAGCAACAGCTCCAAGAATCTGCATCATCCCCACAGAAAGTTCTTCTTTCTTCGCATTAGATTGTGCAATAGCAACCACTTTCGGTCTAGAAGGACAATTCTTCACCGTATGTGGTTCAGCATAAATCCAACACTTCACTAGTTTCTTCGTCTTCGTCTTTGTCTTCTCATTCGAAGCATCATCTTTCTTCTTCTCTTTCATCTTATCGAACTTCTTCTTTCCATCAGAAGCTTCGTCATAATGCTCCACGAATCAATCCATAGCAACAAAAGCTTATTCACGTGTCTTTATCTTCTACCTCTTCACTTCATTGCGTGCCTAAGGCTTCAATCCAATGATGAAGTTGAATACCTTGTCCCTATCCACCATGTCAGGAAGTTCCAGAACCGCACTTGCAACCTCCCACTGATATGTCTATAGGTTCCCTGTCTGCTTAGTAAATTTAAACTTCATCCTTGCTTTCCACATTTCATCCTGAGGACTGAAATGAGCCTAAAATTCTTTCTTCATGTCATCCCAAGAAGTAATGTCATCAGTACTACCATTAGCAATCTGATCCATTCTCCTTCTCCACCACATCTTAGCATCTTTCATCAAGAATTGAGCAGCCACTTTCACCCTTGTCTCATCATCGGATAGACCCAAGCGTTCCAAGTATTGCTCCATATCCCAGAGAAAGTTACCAAAGTCTTCGTACTTCTTGTATCATCATAAGATTCCAAGTCTTTGACTTTCACATGAGACACTCCTCCACCTAAGTTATGTCTCATGGCCTTCTTCGTCACCACGATCTCATCATTTGCATCATTAAGAAATTTCTGCAAGTTTAATATCTCTTCCACACCTCAATCCCTTGCTTCTCCAATATCCTTAACATCCCCTTGAAGTTGTGTACACTTAAGATTAGTGTATTCATGTCGAGTCCGGAGTTCATCAAGCTCTTCCTTCATTTGCACATGATCCTCTAGTTCCTTCATGACCAGAGTCATCTTTGTAGTCCAGTAAGATTCCAATTCCTCCATTCTCTCTAGTATCCTTTCAGTAAAGGCCTCAGTCACATTGTGGCTAGATTCACCTGATACAACATGAGTTTAACCTACCATCTCTGCATCCTTCTTCCTTCTTTGTGATCTAGTATAGATCATCCACCAGCTTCACCTGTACCCTGCAAACCAAACCAGTTCTAGTTTCACTTGTGTGAAACCAACTTCCTTCACTTGCAAGTACCTATTTCCACTGTCACTTCATCACGAGCAACCCTGCTCTTTATTCACCAGCTCCAACCGTGAGCTCTGATACCACCTGTCATGCCCTTACACCTGCGGTAGTCTTTCAACTGCTTATAGCGAGGTGCGGCACCGCCGAACACTTTCTTTTCACCAATACTTATGTTCTTAGACTACGCCTTAACATTTGATACTTAGTTTTATTTTTCTTCACCAAGTATTATTATTATCCTAGTTTTATTTTTCTTCACCAAGCATTATTATTATCCTTTATACCAATGAACATCCATACACATTCATTATCCATAGCAATTATAAATAACAAGACAATTGCAATAGTATAAAGGGAGGGGCAACTCCCTGAACAATGAGTCTACCCGAATTCAATATATTAATCAACTTTTCAAATTTTACAAATATTCTTGGGAAACCCCAAGTTTCATACTTAGCCAAATATTACTCTCGGCAGCACCTTCGTGTAGCCAACCGAGTTCACCGTACAACACCGAGTCACCTTTCCCAAGTTGGGCAGGCATGCCCTCACACGGACCGCCAACTGCAGTTCTCAACCGAACTCATGCACACCCAGTGGGTGGGTGCCTTCATGCACCCTCCACCCACATTTACGACCGTCAGGCGAGCGCCTCAATGCACTCTCCACCCGAGTCTTCAACCGGTGAGCGGGCGCTCTCACACACTGTCACCCAAGCCTCCAACTGAACTAGCGGATGCCTCCACACGCACCCACGTTTACCTCTGCACGATGGGCGAGTGCCTTCATGTGACCCTCGACCCACGCCTTCACCCGTCACCAAGAACCCATGCTGAACTCCATGTAGAGCTACCCGAGAGCAGGTGCATAGACCTGCACCTTGCTGCGGCCTCCTATCACCTTCTTCGCACCTCTTCTCTGATGACCAAGCTCCTCACTTCACTTGAATGCTCAAGCTCGAATGATGTTCGAGTTGATTGTTTGATGCCAAAACGCTCCAACTCATGCCACATACACATGGGCGGTTGGGCAAGTCGAGCTGTCGGCCGACTCGTCCACCACGTGCAGCCGACACCCACACCTCATGCCAATTCTCCACCTTTGTTAGGTTGGCCCGCCCATCACACAGGATCGCTAACCAACCTTTGCCCGAATTGCAATTCATGTGAGGTCGGCCCGTGGGTGATGTCCAACTTGTCCCCATGGTATAAACATACCTCCACCAAGACTTCCATGCGCATTTTTCCAAGTGTTCGCTCACATGCCTTAGCCTCAGCTCATCGCACTTCGCACGATGGTGGTGACTCAGACTGTAGGTCCTTACATCGAGGGTCTAGAGAGTGAAATACAAGTGAATCTAAACACGAGTGAGTTTGAGGTGTGGGTACAACAATATTGACTGTGTGAGTTCGAATCTAAACCTAAATAATAGTTTTTAGTTGTGTGATTTTGTTTTAACTGCATGAATTCCACTCTAAACCTAAATAACAGTTTTTAGTTGGGTGATTGAGTTCCAATCTAAACCTAAATAACAATTTTTGGTTGGGTGATTTTCATTAAGGTAATGTGAGTTTTGAAATCAATAGCAAGTTTATGGTATTCATAACATGTGGTTTGAGTAATTGAAATTCAAAAATATCTCAATCCTCAAAATCCCACCACCTTTTTAACACAGAATATCATAACAAAACAATAAAGCACCTTATCACCATACATTCTAAATACTTGACACTTAGACCTAAATAACAATTTTGAGACACTATGTGTGGTAAGCAATTTCACTTCAACTTTGGGCCAGATATTCAACCTCGAGTTGCAGGTTGAAGGTTTCAGTTTAAACCAATTTAAAAAGCCTATAGGACAGTAGTCCATCGCCGAATTAATGCTCACTCACCGAAGTTAAGTGAGTTTGAAGAGTTGCGAGAGATTTTAGATTACCTTAACTTCTTGTTTGACCATCCAAGTGAAAATATTTTACAACATTGATTCGTAATTTCTATTCATTAGGCTTCAGATCCACATCAAAAGCACTGTAAGAAGGTATTTTATTTGGGTGGTTAAGAGTTGATATATATCTTAAAAGGGAAGGGGGTGTGTATGATAAAAAGGGAGGGTGTGCTTGTTTTACTAGTTTCTACCTTTAATTATTTTTACAATATGGTATAATATTAGAAGGTGTCTTGAAATCAATCAAATGATCAAATAAAATTTTATTCTACCTTTCAATTGTTAAGAAGAATGGTGGAGTATTGCACTCTGTCCTCATGCCTCCAGTGCAATTGGGTCCACAACAGGTTTCCCCCACTGGGACTCAGGTCGTTGTAGGTGTGGTTCCTCTTGTACAACCAAGTAACAATCGGAGACAAATATTTCAAATCTTTATTAAGGATACCAATGGGAAAACAAAACTTGTTCGTGTTAAAAGACCTACATTTTTATTCTCTTTAAAGCATGTCATTTAAACTATGTGAGTTATTTCCTTTTGTTTCCAAAACCTATAATATGCGGGGAAGATTTTATTAGACTCCTCACAGCTCCAAAGACTATAATATTTCTAAAAACTCATCTATTATTCTGAAGACTGCGTGGAGGTTCCCCTGCTTCAAAATCAGCTAATAGGTCTCATGTTTCATTCAAGGATTTTGCCTAAAAGAAGGTTCCACCCTTTGCACAATATAACTAAAATTTAATGGGTTATTATATTGTTGAACTAATGGAAAAAGTTCCATCTATGGAGATAAATCCTCTTAAAGTTAATTCTTTATTCTTTGCTTTATAATTAAAAGTAGTTATCTGAAGTTTTAATGGATTTTGATTTAAATCTGAAGTATTAATTCAGTGGATTATTTCTGTATGGACTCCATACTTCGATATTTTTTCTATGCTCAAAAGGTTTCTTCATAGTGTAGTTTGAAACATGGAAGGATCTCTAATGTGCTTTTAATGTAGAGCCCTAGCTTTTGGGTAGATCTAGGCTATTCATCAGGCCTTGGTTCCATGAGTCTGATACCAACTCTATGGTAATATCTATAATACCAGTTTGAGTTAGGCTCCCAAACCTCCCATTCCATTTTAGCACCACAAAGTCCTTGAAGATATAGGCAACACTTTTGGAAAAATTTAAAATTTGGATCTCTAAAAAACAGAGAATGGTATCTTCACATTTACAAAATATGTGTGAAGATTGATCTCATTAAAGGACTTCCTGATCATATAAATCTAAAACACCAAAACTTCCTCTAATCACAAGTTATAGACTAGGAGAACACATACCACATATGCTTTCAGACAAGACATTTATAGAAAAAGTTCCCACATGCAAGGAAGAATACAAAGAAGAAAAAGAGGCAATCTAACAAGGCAAAAGGATGGTTATTCTCACAGCAATACCCTTTAGAGGATGAAGGAGAGGACAAAAAAGAAAGTCATTTTGAGAAGGAAAAAACTAAAGAATTAAATCATTAGGAAGATGTTCAAGCAGGGGTGGCTATGGTACAATTAGACTTTGGCACTACACAGCATGAAGAAAAGGGTCTCCTGGACACTTTGATTTCAGATGGAACTGAGGCTCAAAAGGAGCTAGTCTCGAAAGGCTATGGTACAATTAGACTTTGGCACTAGAATAAAATGATCTAGTGGACACTTTGACTCTAGATGGAACCGGGGGCTCAAAAGGAATTGTCTTGGAAGGCTTTGATTATAACAAAGAAGTCCCTCATGTGGGACAAGAATTGGATTTATTTTTAGTTGAACCAAATCTTGAATGGAAAAAAATGCAAAGGCATAAAAGTAAAAGAGAAAATACTTGCAGCAATTAGTCATAATTTTTCATTTTCTCTTTAATAGTCTTTTTTTGTTTTTTCTTATGAGGTTTCTTAAATATTTTATGGGCCTTTCTTGTTGCTAGCATGGTATTGTTTTGTTCTGTTATTATTTGAATCTATAAGCGCACACACTATGTGTGTTTACAAAGTGTAATTTTTATTTATATTAATAAAAAGTACTTTTTTTTCTTTGGAAAAAAAAGAAGCGCATGCAACAACTTATTCTTTTGTTGTATCAATTTAGATAATTCAAAAAGTGAGATATTTTCTCTAGTTTTCTCTAAATCCTTTACCATTAAATTATTATCTAAACTATATGTAATTATAGTGGATTTACCTCCATTTGATAGGAGGTACAAGGAGATCTTAGATGGATGAGAGAGGACATTTTCTTCTTGTTTGCATAGCACAATATTCCTTGGCTCATCATTTTCTTCATCAATCACTCCTATGAAAATGTCCCAAATAGAATTGGTTGATGGTTCATGAATCTCTTCCTCTTTTTATTCCTAGCTAACTAACTAATTTGCTTCTTCTTCCCCTACCTCATTAATAATTTGCACAATTTTACAAAGGATTCATAGTTATTTTTCAAATAAGCAACATTATGTGCTTTGTAGAAACTATCCTAAGCAAATTCCTAAAGATTAATTTCAAAGGATTTTGATTTGTAGGAGGTCAATCATTCTTCCTAATAAAAGGTTTCTATGATTTCCTATAAGATGGGCCTTCTCCTAGGTTTTTTTTGTAATTCTATGTGATTTGAAAGTTATTATTATTATATTATTTGTAAACCTTCCATGTTAAAAGACTAATTTTTATCATCAATAGTTTTAGAAATTGTGAAGTTTTTAATATTAGTGAATTTATTTCTTCTACTGAAAATTTACTTGCAATGTTAAGAATTTTAGTTTTAATTGTAAATGTTGTCTAGGCAGTTTGAACTAAGGTATTTTTATCAGCTATTTCCACCAAAAAAAAAAAAACAGTTCTTGAAAAAAGAGTTTCAATTGTTAATGTTACCTCAAAAGTTTGAGTTTCAATCATTAATGTTGCCTCAAAAGTGAAACTCTATAAGGATTTTATTGTATGCCTTGAGTTTTTAGGGATTTTATTCATTAATGTTAAAAATAATTAATTGAAATATTTAGTTTTTTACTTTGGGTTCATCTTAATTCTAGAATCTCTAAAATTAAAGCAATAGGTGTTGTGTCTTCACCAAAAAATTTAATCAAATAAGTTTCAAAACCATTCCAATTTAAAATTATACCTTGGGGAAGAGAAAAGTGTCATGTTGATGCTTTACCTTTAAACATAAAAAAATCAAATAATCTATAGTCTACTTCTTCATGTTCAATATTCATCAATATAATTGCTAGCATATATTTACTTACATGGTGTTATCTTGATTCTTTGTTTTATAGATCGAATGTTAGCAAAACATTCTCTAGATGTTTGGGTAAGTCATGATGTTGTCCTAGTATATCCATTTTTCATGGTGCTAACCAAGATCATCTTTATTATTGACTAGTGAATTTTTTGGGTTGTGATGTAGATATTGTAGGGCTAAGTGTTTATGTTATGAAACCAGCTCAAGAAAAGATAGAAAAGTTAGATCAACGCCTTAGAATTCAGCCTCTTCGAGGGGGCAACCTCCTTTACATTACATAAATGAACAATTCTTGGATGATTCAAATGACAAAACCTCCTTTCTATATATAGGAGTCTAAGGAGT
>Ga0068628_1000100_pt1 | contig 19781 bp, 18 predicted proteins | sample InSIn2gowninarea_FD_77431 | JGI IMG/M metagenome (GOLD analysis project Ga0068628, IMG submission 77431) | Clean room microbial communities from NASA Spacecraft Assembly Facility at Jet Propulsion Laboratory, Pasadena, California, USA -... ... | reverse complement strand
TAATAAAATTAATAACTGATTTTTATTTTATTTTTTATTTTAACCAAGTTAAAATGTTTAACATACATTAAATTACAACATCCATTTTTACTCTTGATCCACCAAGCCTCGAGAGGGATCAAATATTTTTTCACTCTATGCTTGTTTACATATCACGATATTTGATACCTCTTGGAGCTCAGTAGATCCAGAGTAGAGGTGGATATATGTTGGTTTAATTCCCCATTTAAATAGGCTACATTCCACGCGAATACCATGGGTCAATACCATGTGCCATTTTTATTTTTATTAATACTAATATTAGGTTTAATAATGTTTTCTTGCATGGTATTAATAATAATCTAGCCCATGGTATTTGGCCCATAGGATTCACTTAAATAAAACCTTTTTTTTAGCCTTCATAAATAGAAAGAGGGTTATGGACTAAATATAAAAATAGGTTTTATTTATTTACCATAAGTCTAGTTTATTTATATTTTTATTTATTTACCATACCTTTTGAGTAAGTATAAAAAGAGGTTTTATTTATTTACCACACCTCCACTTTATTTATATTTTTATTTGTTTACACCCTTGCATGTGTATAAGGTGACTTATGGAGTAAATATAAAAAAATATTTTATTTATTCACGATACCTCTCATTTATTTATATTTTTATTAATTTACCATACCTCTTTTATAAATATAGTATTTGGCCCATAGGATTCACTTAAATAAAACCTATTCTTGAAAATTAGGGTGAATGGAAAGTTGTAACTCCTAATTTCAAAGGCTAAATTTACCTTTTTTACCCTCTCCCTTAAAATAAGGTGGGCTATTTGAGGCGATTTGTAAAAATGTACTATAATACAAAGTATTCGCCCACTAAAAATTTAAAACCCCTTAATTTCGCCAAAGGGCGAACATTCGCCCCTAAAATTTTCCATGGAAATTGTTTTTCCTTTTAATTTTATGCTTGGATAAAGTGCATCAACATAGACAGTGCATACTCCTTAGAAACAAACAAACCTACGATGGGTTGACAATTAATTGTTGCGATTCACTCATATTTATAGTGATTAAATTGGCTCAACATTTTGGTGTCATTGTTGGGGAAGGCAGTCGACGATGCAATCATCCAAATGTGTTTGTCAATAGAGTGTTTCTAGTGCAGAGATGTTGGGTAGTAAGACAAAAGGTAAGAACCTGTGCATCACTCTAATATGCCTAGGCAGGCTCACCCCTATGGTTATTAGGACACTTAGGTTGTGTGAATTCCTTGATTCTTTAGATGTGCTCTTAGCTTTACAAGTGTTGGGTGGTAAGGCAAGAGGTAAGAACCTACACATCGCTCTAATATACTTGAGTGGGCTCACTAGTGTATAATATGAGATAATTAGGATTTGAATAAATATGCATAGGGTCCATGTGTAAAGTGTAGAAATAATATAAATATCAATTTACAACCACTCTAATCAGTCACAAGAAAAACAGGTCATAAAAGAAATAGGAAGATTGCATATCTAGGGAGGAAAACATTTATTCACTAGCTGATCTCAAAAGCAGAAAATGAACACTCAAATTCTTAGATGGATATAAAGAAAATTGGGCCAAAAAGAGTTGTTTCTTCTATAATAAGAATAGAAGTACTTGGTTCCTCTGTCTCCTAACCATATCATCCTAGAGCTAGTATAACCACTCCTAAAACTAAGTATCCAAATCAGGAGTAACAGTTGAAGGCTAGTGATCAGGATGCTCGGACTAAGGGTGAAGGGGAAAGTGGTGGGGAACACCAGGAACCTCAGGTAGGAAAGTATTCATCGACTTATCAACTTCACGATTTAGGAAGCGCAGTAAAACAACCAGCCTCGAAGCAGCCTGAACTATGAATTAAAAAATCTTCACCCACAAGACAATCACCAAGATTGCCTGCAGAAGACCTCTCACATCAAGGATCAAGAGGATCAACAATGGGCAATAATAATGAAAACAACACTAAAACATATGTCACCATCACCACCTTTGATTTTCCAATAAGGGATATCAAAGGCGAAGCTCCCATGAAAAACATTCCTTTACCATCTCTTCCATCCTTCCAAGGGATGATTGTAGAAGATAATGAGACCTTCTTGTTTGACACAAAATTACACTTGCAAGACTAGATTTATTAGGAAGGTGTTTTAGTACTTGATAGTGTTGTGCTATCAAATTTATGGGCACAATAATACTGAATACTTCCAAAAAGGATGGGTATGAATGCTATATAAGATTGTTTCATAAGGGAATATATTCAACAAGTTTGATATTGTGTCTTGACAGCTTAAGACTAACTTGAACAAGGCAAAGGATCCACCATAAGGCAAGTCGCAACAATTCTATATGTCTTCCTATCTACTAGATATATGTGCTTGCAATTATTTCCCTAGCATGGAGTGGAAATGGACATCCAATGATCCTTCTATCCATATTTGTTGCAAGTTATTAGCAACATACAACTATAAAGGAGTCTTTTAAATATTAATTGATCACTTCTTCATGAACTTGTACCAGATGATCTTTGAAGAAGAAGCCCATTGCATGCCTTGTGATACAATGAGAGTGGTACCAAAAAATGAAGATTTGTTTGCGTTGCTAGATGGTACATACTTCAAAGTGTTTGCCTACCAGAAACCATCTCATCTTTTACCAAGGTATGCGACAGACAAAGTAGTCATACAAAAGGTTGCATATAATATTGTCACAGGTTTGACCATAGTATTGCAAAGGAAGAAGAAGGAACCATGGCCCAATCTTCCCTTCCAGGTGGGATATTATCAGATTAAGAACTTGAAGGCCACATAGTATGAAGAAAAATAATTGGAAGAATTCATGTTCGATACAATAGACTATTATTAGTATGATATGAAGGTGTAGGAGCTCCCTTCTAATAGGATCTAGTAAAAGAGATGATGGGGTTGTAGCTCCCTTTTAGTACCTGTTGGAGAATGAGTGGGGGTTTCAACCTCCTATATATGGATGCCCACATGTTAGTAAGAGTCTACATTAGTACATGATGTAATGAATTTTTTTTGTATATAATAATAAATAATATAGAGAGAACCACAATGGTAGTTTTCTCCCACATTGGGTTTCCACCTAAAATCCCAATGTTCATAAGTGTTGATGTGTTTCTTATGTATTTTGATTTATCTACTCTTTATTACATACTAAATGATTGGGAAAATTAATAGTGCTGAGATAAATTTAAATATTAGATGGAAAGTATGAAAAATAAGTAAAATCGATATACATTGTTTTCCTTCACTAAAGTCACATACACACACTAGTTGAGTAAATAACAATAGCATACAAAATTCAAAATATGAAATGAAAATTTCAAGTGAATTAAGAATATTGATTCGAACCCCCCACACCCCGCCAATCCCATCTCAGTATTTTTCCTAACAATTGGAACCAAAGAAAGTCCCTCCGAAGAAGATCGAATTCTTAAAGGGATCTCCATCAATATGAGCAGATAAGAGGGAGTATCTTCTATTAAACCACCTTTTTTTAATGGAAATAATTTTTAATATTGGAAATTCATAATGAGAGAATATTTGCAGGCACTAAGAGGGGATGTATGGGAAATTTTTTAAGGTGGATATCAATACCCAATCTCCATTCCCACAAATGATGAAGGGAAAAAACCATATGATATCAATGCAAAGGATGTCAATGTTATCTTGGAAATATTGGCTGAATCTAAGTTTGTGATATTCATCCAGCTAAATACCGTAAAGTTAATATGGGATAAGCTTTTCCATAGCTATGAAGGCGATACAAAGTGCTAAACTACAAACATTTAGCATTCAGTATGAGACTCTTATAATGCATGATGATGAAAGTATTGCAAGCTTTTTTATTAGAGTATACAGTATTTTTTAAGTCAATGAAAGATCTTGGTGACAAAATAAATTATCATAATGTTGTTGAAAAGGTTTTAATATCCCTAACCCAAAGTTTTGATTCCAAAGTATCTTCCATTAAAAAAACAAAAGATTTCAATAATATCACTATTGAAAAACTACATGGGATGTTGACAACTTATGAGATGAGAGAAAGGGGCACATTAGGTATTAGAGAAGTAGAATTGAAATCCACAAATGAAGGGAAAGAAAAATAAGAGCTTAATGAAATGGGTTCTATCCCAGAAGAAGAAGAAGCAAATTTTGTGAAGAAGCGACTAGTAGGAAATGGCATGTTCAAAGCTAAGCTTCCTTTTAAATGTTTTGGCTATAAAAGAGTAGGTCACTATGTTACTAAATGTCCTTGTAAATAAAATCATGAGAAAGTTAAAAAATGTTCCAAAGAAGAATGGTAAAATAAATTTTGATAGCAATAAAAAATTATATACTCGTGAATATAGTGAATATACTTCAAATAATGAGGATGATAGATCATATCAACATTGTCAATTACTTATGGCATTTGAAGAAAAATGTGTTAATGAATTTTATGACGTCTATTAGGTTCTGGATTTGTGCATATTTTGGATACCTGTTTGCCCCTATCCTTGAACATTTCACCTTTGAAACCGTGGAATTTACGTCACAATTACCATTTTCCTAGTTATAAGTGTTCATTTTTGTTATGACATTATTTTTCCATTTTTTTAAAATATGAATGAGATGATATCCTTTTTTATGGCTAACCAAGGAAATTGTGGACAAAAGTCTCTATGGCTCTATTTCTTTCAAGTGATGCTTCCAAAACCACAAACCAAAGGATGAACAATGGACTTTGAGCTCTTGTTCTTACACCTTAGGTGTTGTTGTTACACCTCAACGTTGGTGTTACACCTCAATATTGTTGTTACACCTTAGGTGTTGTTGTTACACTCTGAATTTTTGTTACATCGTGGGACATTAGCCACTCCACAATTGTCTAAGGCTGTGGGTACTATTCCACGGGATACTTGTCGCGAAGACTATAGTGTTTATGGATGGCTACTGAATCAAGACAATTGTGATTTTTGAGAAATGATGTAACATCAATAAGCCTTGTATTTATAACCTTGTAACGATTTCTATTTTCTCTCGATATTGACTAGCATCAGAATCATGAGATTATCATGACTGATCTATTTCATATTTTGGACATGTCAGTCTTATAAAGGGAACTCGGTTCCATGTAATGGAGGAAAAGTATCATTATTTTTATCTTGTAATTCATAATCATTTCCTAATACAAATAGTAGCATTGTTGATGCTTTCACAGTTGTGGTGTTGAAGTTTTATTAATTCGTAGATCATCCCTGTGTCATGATAGGGAGGAAGGGCCCTCCTCTTTAGAAGGGATTGCAATAGAAAAAGTAGTGTAGTGGTAGATCAATTATTGTTCCTTTCTATAAGTGTGAAATTATTCCTGTCGCCGTGTAATTTTCATAATGGGTTTATTTTTGTTTCCAGGTTTATTATATGCTGTCACACAGGATTGGGTTGAACATAATATTCAATCAGTCGGCTTAGTTGTTGATGTGGTGTGTGGCATGCCTTTCCTTTTGTAACATGAAGTGTGGCTTCATCTTTGTAGAATGTTTTTAATTTCTGCATGTGTTACTTTCTGCATGTGTTACTTTCTGCAATTAGATTCAGTGACATTGTTTTGCCTTCTAATTTTACTCTTGGATGTAGTGTATCTATTATGAAATCGGCTCACAAAAAGATAGAAAAGATAGATCAATGCCTTTAGAATCAACCTGTTCAAGGGGGGAACCTCTTTTAAATTACACAAATGAACAATTATTGGATGATACAAATGACAAAACCTCCTTTCTATATATAGGAGTCTAAGGGGTCACAATATAACCAAAGCCGACCTAACAATAATAATATATGGGCACAAAAATAACAATAGTGGGCTTCTATGGGGCACAATAATAACAATATGGGGACAATAGGGGCCCAAAAATAAAAATAAGGGATATAATGATAATAGTAATGGGGCAATCACTAGTATTATAGGGACCTAACATGACCCTCTCCTTCAAAAAAGTGTTTTCCTCAAAACTTGAGTAGTTCTTGATGCTTATGTATAAAATTCTCATCTTCCCATGTGGAATCTTCAGCGAGTAAGTTCTTCCACTTGATGAGATACTCTGAAATTGATCGATTTCATAGCTATCGAGTTATTGTTTCTTTGACTACTTCAGGTTCCAATATGATTTTTCCTTCCTCATCAAGTTCTAGCAATATTGTTTGAACTAGGAGCTTGTCACCTATAACTGTCTTTAAGCATGAAACATGGAAAACTGGGTGCACTCGAGAAGTTGCACGAAGCACCAATTTGTATGCAATAGTACCTATCTTTTGCAACACATTGTACCAACCATAATACTTTGGTGATAATTTATTATCCTTCTTAGCTTGATTGAGGGACATTTGTTTATATGGTTGTAGCCATTGGAATACCCAATCACCTACATTAAAACTTCTTTCTTTGTGATACTGATATGCCAATTATTTCATTCTATTTTGCACCAAGGTGAGGTTACCCTTTAAGAGTTGGAGAACTTGTTATTGATTCTCAATGTGACCTTCCACTGCTTGAAACTTGGAATTTTCTCTTAAATATGATGTGATGGATGTTGGATGATATCCATAAATAGCCATAAATGGGGTCATTTTTGTTGCAGTTGGTGGGCTCCAGTATTGCAGCAATAATGCTGCAACTCCTAGGACTCCCGTCTTTACTTTTATCAACCCAGTAGTTCGTAACAAACTTGGAAGCGGCGGTGTTGTATGCACAAGTACTAGCTCTTGCCGCAGCCGTCACTTGGTCAGCTGGCACAAGTCCGCTAGGGGCTTAAGCCAACTTCTATGAGCTCTTAGAAGAAGCTTTTTAACTGATCGATGAAAGCTAACTCAAAGGAAGGTAATCTACTAGCGGAAGGAAACTGAAAGCCAAAAAGAAACGCAAACCCTAGCAAACCCTAATTCTACCAGCTAGTCGTACTGATGCAAAGGAGAGAATTCAAACTACTGGAAGGGATGCCATTACTTCTATGAAGGTAAAATACATGTGTCTAGACTACCTCTATCTAAAGAAAACATCTTTTTGTATTTTTGGTTAAGTCGTCAGTTTCATCATGCATATGCTTTCACTGTTCTTTGACTGTGCAGGGGTGGATAAAGTAGGAGAAATGCTTGGAAGAGGTTGGGAAGGTTCAAAGAGGGTCTAAGGAGTCCCTAACACCCTTCCAGAGAGTTTCACAAAGTTTTGATATCAAGAAACCTCATTTCTGAGCTTCTACAGGAAGTCTACAGGGGTTCTACAGGATGTTCATGAATTTCTATAGGATGTTCAGAAATTTCTATAGGATGTTTAAAAATTGGATTTTGGAGGATGGGTGAGTGAGGGAAGATGCATGAATTGATATGGAGGTAGGATAGGGGTTTGAAGTGGCCCAGGGACTGGTGGATGGAGTGGTGAGAAGGTGTAGATGGCTAAATTGGCTCAAAGAAGGCTGAAACAATGATTGCACAAAAAGGTAGGGTTACGTGGGCAAGAGGACAGATGTGAGACGAGGAACCTAGCTAGGAGATGGAGTAGATGGCTCTAGCAAAGCTTAGGTGGATGAAAGAGTGGTAGAGATGCTCTGCATAGTATACATTCAACTGAATCAAAAAAGTCTTGCAAGTAATGAAAGTCCTAGCTAATCTAATCTATCTAACAATAAAGTGAATGAACAACAGCTTTATTTGGAAGAGAACCATGTATATAAAAGATGCAATGAACCATTTCAGAGATCTGAACACATAACGAACTTCTGCAAATGAAAACAATACACTAAGGATTGCATGGTAAAGCAAACTAGTGTTTTTGTTTGGGACAACATGGTTACTTCAATTCCAACCCCTGATCCAACAAGGAAGAGGTGAAACCAAAAGTGCTTGTTGACCCCTTTTTTTGGAGCTTTTTCTGTTATTATCCTACCAATATATTCTAAACATCTGAAGCATTCTATTCATAATCAGTGACCTAGTTAATCAACACAACTTAATCTGCCTAACATAAATACATTTGCAAATGCACAAAAGGAAAACAATGATGCTCAAAGGAAAGATAATAGTACATAAAGGAGGCTCTAGGCTCTCAGGTTGGGCCCAACCCTAAGAGCTATGGCTCCTATAGAAAACTTATATTTGATATGAAATAGGACTGCTTATCATTATCAAAAAATAGTCATTAGTCAAGAGTTATGCCAAAATGGCTACAAGAAAACGAGCTAAAGCTGACAGCACTGTAGTGAAAAATATGCAATGGCTTCCAAAAGTCCTTTTCAAAGGCTGAGGCCTTATCATTTATACATCACGAGGGCCCTAGCAGGCTTCCTAAATCTGGGGGACTTGGCTATCCAACTGTTAGTAAACAGTCCCTTCTCCAAAATCTTCTTGGCTACCTTCAAGATCCGGTTTTGGTGGCCTGTGGGCTCGGAGTTTGGGTGAAGATCCCAAGGAAGGGCTATTTAATGTCATAGACAACCCCCCTAAAAATCCTCACCTCAAACCTGGCTGTCTTCTAGCCCATGGTTGCTCGGTTTTGCTCCAACATGTGTCAAAAAAACCTGAAATAAACACGTGTTAGCCACCTAGGAAAAGTGACCACCCTTATTCATACAAATGACATAAACATACTAGAAAATAATGCATAAGCTATGAAAAATGGAGGATTGAACAAGGACTGAATAAGGATAACTAGGCAAAATGAGCCCAATGCGTTACCCAATTTGTGGCTCATCAGCAGTATGGAAGGAAGTGTTATACCACCATTCATCCGCAGTTAACCATTTGACCCATTGTTTCTATTTATTAGATGCAAAGTAATGAAGATATCCTTCAAAACATTTGTTTACTATCTCAGTTTGCCTATCAGATTCAGGATGATAACATAAGCTATGAGCTAACTGAGTACCAAGACAAGAAAATAATTTTGTCCAAAAATTTCTAGTGAAAATGGGATCATTGTCACTTACAATAATCTTTGGGTTTCCATGTAGCTTTTGAATTGTTTCCATAAATGCAATAGAAACTGTACTTGCTTTAAATGGATGAGATAATGCACAGAAGTGTGCATACTTGGTAAGTTAGTCAACTACCACCATGATAACACTCTTTTCTTCAAACTTGGGTAAACTTGTGATAAAATCCATTGAACCTCCTCCCAACATTGGATTAGAATGGATAAAGCTTGTAATAGACCTGGGGTCTTAATTGTTTCAACTTTATTTTCTTTGCAAACCAAACATTCCACCACAAGCTTTTGAATATCCAATTTAAGGCCATCCTAAAAAAAGTCATTCTTAACCTTGTGGAAAGTTTCTAGAAATCCTGAGTGCCCTCCTAAGGGAGAGGTGTGCAATTCCTTGAGAATGTTTTGTTTGAGTTGGGAATTCTTACATATGTATAACCGATATTTGTACCATAAAGAATCATTTTCCCAACTAAATTTATCATATGTACTGGGATCTTGTTGTAAATTTTGAATGAATTCCCACACTTCTTCGTCATTCTTCCATTCATACCTTGCTTCATTTATCCAACTTGGTTGGATAATAGAAATGGTGCAAAGAAATGCACATCCTCATCCTTTCTTGAGAGTGCATCTGCCACAACATTTTGCTTCCATTTTTTGTAGATGATTTCAAAATCGTAACCCAACATCTTTGTGACCCATTTTTGCTACTCTTCTAAAGATAATCTTTATTCTAAAAAGTAGTTAAGACTATCATGATCTATTTTTACCATGAAGTGTCTTCCCATTAGGTAGGGTCGCCATTTCTTAAGTGCATGTATTATTTCCAATATTTCCTTCTCATAAATAGTTTTTTGTAAATACTTTCCTTTGATTGGATGAATTTTGAAAGAAATGGGTCTTTATTCTTTCATTAAAACAACACCAATTCCATTTCCTGAAGCATCACATTCCATAATAAAGGTTTTTGCGAAGTCCGGTGTAGCTAAGACAGGTGTTTGGCACATTGCCTGTTTAATATGTTCAAAGGGCTTTGCTTCTTCTGGAATACATGAAAATGCATCTTTGATCAATAATGTTGTTAGAGGTGCTTCTGTTCAAACCCTATCAACCTAAGAAATCCTCATAGATGCTTTATGGATGTGGGGATTTTCCATTCCTTAATGGTTTTAACTTTGCTAGAGTCTACCTTAACACCTTCATGAGATACAATATGACCCATATATTCCACCTCTTATACTCCAAAGAAACATTTGGAGCTTTTTTCATATAATTGTTTCTCCTACAATAGTATGAGCACCCTATCAACATGTTGAACATGATCCTTCCAAGACTTGCTATAGATTAGTATGTCATAAAAAAAATACTAACACATCTTTTCCCAAGGAAGGGTTTCAAAAATGGAATTCATTAAACCTTGAAATGTAGAAGGTGCATTGGTAAGGCAAAAGGGCATAACCAAAAATTCATAATGACCCTCATGAGTTCTAAATGTTGTTTTCACAATGTCTTCAGTATTCATTCAGATTTGATGATATCCTAAACAAAGATCCAACTTGGTGAAGTAAATTGATCCATGCAATTCATCCAATAATTCATTAATGACAGGAATGAGAAATTTATCTTTAATAGTGAGCTTGTTGATCTCCCTATAATCTGAACACATGTGCCATAATCCATCCTTCTTGTGAACCAATACTATTGGAGCAGAGAAAGAACTTTGACTAGGTTGAATTATACCAACCTCTATCATTTCTACAACAATGTGTTCAATTTCACTCTTTTAGGCATAGGAATATTTGTAAGGCTTAATGTTTGGAGGAACACTTCTTGGAATCAAATGAATAGCATGATCATGATCATGAATAGTTAGGAGGCCTTTGGGAGTCTCAAATAGCTTGGAATTATTCTCCAAGAATTTTTGTAGATCTTGAGAAATAGATGATTTTGATATGGGAACCTCTAGTGAAAATAATTGTGTAATTATTCCTCGTTGTTCTTTCTTTAGAAGCATTGTCACTCTATTATAGATTATTATCTTTCCTATTTTCCTTGCGATAGCCGTTAATTCAACTTCCTTTCCTTTTGAAGAAAATTTCATGAAAATTCTTGAAAACTAAAAGCTATTATACCTAAGGATTGTGGCCATTGGATTCCTAGTACAACATCAGCACCACCCATTGGAATGGAAAGAATTGGGATATTAAATATGTATTATCCCATGGATAGCTTGATATTATGTCACTTTCCTAATAAATTTATGGTTCCTCCACTTGCAACCATCACTTGACACTCTGGTGCTGGATATAGGAATAAATTAAATTCCTTGGCTATCTCACAATGAGTAAAATTATGGGTACTGCCTGAATAAATCAACACTATTACCTTTTTCTTCTTGATATGCCCTTCTATCTCGATAGTTTGAGGAGTGTTAATTCCATCCAATGCATTACAGGATATGGTGGGTTCATTTCTTCTTTCTCTAGTGTTTGTTCTTAGTGTATATCGTCTTCTTTTGGAATTTCTTGTTCCTTTTCTTCCTCCTCTTCACAATCTATGTAAAATAATTTATTCTCAGTGCACTTATGACCTTTAGTGTATTTTCTATCACAACTGTAACAAATCTAGTTTTCTTTTTTCTTCCAATTGTTGTGGTGTCAACCTTGTAGGTTGTGGAAGGCTAGGGGAAGAAACACTTCCATCTTTATGATTGTGAGTGGTAGGCTTCCTTGTTGCCATAATTTTGATTTCCATTTTTCTTGCCAACCTGAATTCCTTGTCCAATGAATTAGGTTCCCAAAGGAAAACCTCATCTTGGATGTTATCCTTTAACGTCCTTATGAACACATCAATATTATGCTCCTCTAGAATATATTTTACCCTTATATTCTATTTTTGGAAATCCTCAATATGCTCTATCATTGAACCCTTTTGTTTGAGATTTATCAAATGGCTAAAAAAGTGTTGTTTTTTGTATCCTCATAATGTGCTATCATTTCATCCGTAAAAATTTCCCAAGTGACAATTTGTTTACAAGAGAAAAGCCATCGCTATCATAAAAACTGATTTGGTTCCAAATATAAAGTGGAAATGTGTATCTTTTGTGTGTTTTACACATTATGGAGATAAAATATTTCTCCATCTATAGTATCCATGTTACGGGATCGTTGCCATCAAACATCCCCATATCGATCTTTAGAACATGGTGGGTCTTCAATCCAACGTTAGAGTATATGAAATCATGATTAACATTTATTTTGTTGTCACCATGAGTTTCCTTTACTACCCTTTCGCCATTAGTAAGCATTCTTGTAGAAACTTTGTCAAATTTGTCTTCAAATCTTCCATATTAGCTTCCACGCCTTTCTTTAAATCATCCATCCTAGCTTCCACACCATCCATCTTAGCTTCCATGCCATCCATCTTAGCTTCCAGGTCATTCACATTAGCTTCTACGTATTTCTTTAGACCATCCATCTTAGCTTCCACGCCATACATCTTAACTTCTATGTCCTTCTTTAAACCATCCATCTTAGCTTTTGTTACTTTTTGTGAGAGTGAATTTTGTTGCACTCGGTCTCGTAATTTTGATATATCATGTTGGATTTCTTCCTCTTCTTCATAAGTCATGTTAGAGCTTTCATGTTTCTTACTAGGTTTTTCCATTTTCTTTCTTCGGGGCATCAATTAATGATAATAGTGCGTCACTATACCCTTTTAATTCCTTCAAACTAATTTCTCAAACCAAACTTATGCAAAAATTTAAAAAACTACACACCTTTTTTCACTTTGTAGGAGCTCCATATTGAATCTATTGTATCTCTATACTTTCATATCTCCAAGATGTAAGGCCCTATCCTAATGTCTTCTAATATATCTATTTCTGTGGAATTTAAATGCAATAAGAGGCAATGATTTACTTTCTTACAAAACCTTTTAAACAATGAAATTTTTACTATTTACATTCTAATCCCTAAAACTTATAGTGAACATTTCATTTCAATAAATTTACATGAGTAATCTATAAAGGAATACCTGTACTAGTAGTTGGTGGAGATGTCTTTGAGCTGTTTCTCCTGTTGAATTCTCTTCTTGACTAACCCAACTGGATTTACCTCCCAGCCAACTAGGAAATAATTCCTAGAGCAGGAAACCTCCACAGGTTCCCTAGCCTTCCGAGTCCAAGTCCAACTAGATGTAGTGTGTCCAAAATGAATAATCCAGACCAAGATGAACAATATCCTCCTCTCAACAAACCCAAGAAACCTCCATAGGTTCCTTAGGTTTCCAAAATCATAGCCAACTCAAATCAAAACAACCCCAAAATCAAAGCAGGACCCCCAGCTCCCTTTTTCTCCCTTCCTCCTTCCCTTTTATACCCTCCCTCTCTTGTCCATCTCAACCACCTCTCATTAATTTCATTAACTACTCCTCCATCTTTACAGTTGACTTCTCTTCTCCCAAGTAAATCTAGGAGTACATTTGGAAATGCGATATAAATATAAAATTGGGAAATTAATGGGAGAGGACCATGTCTTCTCCCAAGTAAATCTGAGAGTACATTTGGGAATGTGAGATGTAATTAAATGGAGAGGACCATTTCTTCTCCCTAAAAAATGTGAGAGTACATTTGGGAATGTGAGATGTAATTAAATGGAGAGGACCATGTCTTCTCCCTAGTAAATGTGAGAGTACATTTGGGAATGTGAGATGTATTTAAATGGAGAGCACCATGTCTTCTCCTAAGTAAATGTGATAGTACATTTGGGAATGTGAGATGAATATATATAATTTGATATAATTGAAGGAGACCATATCCTAACTAAGATCCAATTTTAAAAGGCAAGCTGGGAATTCGAATAAAATAGAAATAATGAATTTTATATTAGTAAATAAATTTAATGTTTCCTAAATGAAGGTATTCACCAACATTTCTCAATATTTTCAAGTAATGTAAACATTAATAAAATTCGCATGATAACATTTAAGTGGGGCATTACATACACCCCTCCTTCAAAAAACCTCATCCTGAAGTTAGAATGAAAAGATACAATAAGTTCGAAAGCATACCAAACCAGAGAGTTATAACAATAAAATTTGATAAGCCAGAAAGTGACATTACTTCCCATCAAGAGTCTCCAACTGATCTATGTCCTCCTATCCATCCTGACCTACTTCTGTTCCCACCCTATCCATCCTCTGCTGCTTTATCAGTGGCAACGACCATACTAACCACTGATAAAACCGACATGGTGGAAGCATTGACTACATCGACCTAACTTCGCCAATAGGCAACTGGCAATCGTCATCACATGTCTAGGGGAGCATGTCCACCACTTCCCTCCCAAGATTCTAGGTTTTAGAGGATACACTGTGGTAGATGCCTCCACCCCTCCTTCACAACTAGGGTCAACATCCTAACATAGACCACACTACAGAGCTAGTTGGACTTGTCATCAAATAATCTAGTCAGGTAGTCTTGCCACTTGTCATTTGCATTTTACTCATGTCATATGAGTGCATATCAAGTAGATACCAAATGTAATAGAAAAATGTACATTATAACTTCCTCATGAGATGTCTCGAGTTTCCCTCAATGGAAGAGTAGATCTCAGAGAAATCGTATGAGAGAAATCAGATCTGTGAGGGCTGTGACATGTTATGGTGTTGCTCCCATGTTGTTATGTTTTGGTTGAGAAAAATCGATGTTGGTTGTTTGTAGCTTTGTGTACAATCAAGCTTGGGTTTTGGTTGGCTATTTGCAATGGTTGTGTGCAATTTGAATATGTAGGTGGGAGTTATTCTTAAGCCTTGTCATAGGTTCCCTATAATGGTTCAATTCCAGGGAGGTGACTGTAGACACATTGGTGACTGTAGAAACACTTGGGAACTCGTCGGTCAACCAAAATTGAGCAAATGAAACGTGGAATAATAAAGTGGAATAATAAAGTGAATCATGCCATAAGTAATTGTTGTTTTGTGAAAAACTAGTGTTTGTCGCAGCTGAAGAGTTCACTTTTCACATTGAACCAATTTACTATTTTTTAAGTCAAGTTGTGTATAAAGTTTTCATAAGGAAATTTTGTTCGTGAACATAAATGTTTTCTAATGGAGAAATAAGTTATTTAAAATATTTTTATGGTGAATTTTTTTTTACTAGATATAAGGAGTTAAATATTTTCTTTTGGGCGAAAGCTTAAAATTGAGTGTATTTGATTAAAGAAGGAAATTAAAGTTTTGGAAACATGGTTTTGTAAAAAATGAGAAATAAGAAGGAATTTTGGCTTTGTTTTTTATTGGAAGCAAGATTAAGTCTTGTTTTTTAGATCCATGCATTTGGTTTTGGATCTGGTGAATCTAGGTGTATTTCGATGTGGATCTAGTGAATTATTTGGGTGCAGATCTAGTGGATTTTGGTGCATTTTGTTTGTTGGGGACATTTTCTTTTGTCATTATGTCAAATTTTCAAGTTGAAACTTATTTGAATGAGTCCACAAGGCATTCACTTTTCACCTTGAGCCAATTCACTATTTTTTAAGTCACATTGTGTATAAAGTTTTCATAAGGAAATTTTGTTTGCAAATGTGAAGGTATTTTAATGGAGAAATAAGGGATTAAAACTTTTTTTATGGTGAATTTTTTTTACCAAATATAAGGAGTTAAATATTTTCCTTTGGGTGAAATTTAAAAATTGGGTGTATTTGATTAAAGAAGGAAATTAAAGTTTTGGAAGCAAGGTTTGGTAAAAAAGGAGAAATAATAAGAAGGAATTTTGGCTTCTTTTTTTTTCCATTGGAAGAAAGATTAAGTCTTGTTTTTTAAGATCCTGTGCATTTAGTTTTGGATCAGGTGAATTTGGGTGTACATCTAGTGGATTTGGTTGCAATTTGTTGATTGGGGACATTTTTTTGTCATTATCTCAAATTTTCTGGTTGGAACTTATTTGAATGAGTCCACAAGGTGTTCACTTTTCACCTTGAAGCAATTCACTATTTTTTAAGTCATGTTGTTTATAAAGTTTTCATAACGAAATTTTGTTTGTAAACTTGAAAGTTTTTTAATGGAGAAATAAGGGATTAATTTCTTTTTATGGTGAAAAAGAATTTACCGCATATAAGAAGTTAAATATCTTCTTTTGGGTGAAAGTTAAAAATTGAGTGTATTTGATTAAAAAAGGAAATCAATGTTTTGGGAATAGGGTTTGTAAAAAAAGGAGAAATAAGAAGTAATTTTGGCTTTGATTTTTTATTGGAAGCAAGATTAAGTCTTTTTTTAGATCCTGTGCATTTGGTTTTGAATCTTATGAATTTGGATGTAGATCTGGTGAATTTGGGTGTAGATCTGGTGGATTTGGGTGTATTTTGTTGATTGAGGACAATTTTTCTTTTTTTGTCACTATGTTGAATTTTCTGGTTGAAACTTATTTGAAAGAGCCCACAAGGTGTGAAGGATGAAATTATGCAAATTGGAAATTCAAGGTAATAACAATTTTAGAGGGAAATAATTTTTGGCCCATTCCAGATTGGAAAAAAAGGAAAACAAAAGGAAAGGTGTTGCTACGAACGTCACTTAAGGACAACATCATTCCTCATATTAGGGATTGTAAAACATCCAAAGAAACATGGGATGTTCTTAAAAGCTTGTATGAAACATCTAATACTAACCAGATTTTTTTCTTGAAGACCAAGCTTTTGTCAATTAAAATGGAGGCCAATGAAAGTATAAGAAATTTCATTTCCTGTGTCAAAGAGCTAAGTGATAAGTTAGGAGACATTGGTGAAAAGGTGTCCAATACTGACTTGGTAACCATGACATTAAATGTCTTAGTGAAAGAATGTCAAGTTTTTGTTTCAAGTCTTTCAACTAGAGAGAAGCCTCCTATTTTTGATGAACTAATAGGTATTCTTCTACAACAGGAAGAGAGGATCAAAACTTCAGTTTGGGCTCAAAAAATTCAGATTTGGCATTGGTAGGCAAGGATAAGAAGCCATACAAAGGTAGGCCATGGGACAAAAGAAAAAGAGGAAAGTTTCAAGCACACCATAAAGGTATGGCACAATCTAAATTTCCAATTCATGATAAGAGAAATGGTGATTGTTATTATGTGACAAACCTGGGCATCATCCTAAATATTGCTATAAAATAAAATATAATGAGTCTAAACAAAGAAATAGAAGTAACAATGGTAATTTTGTGGACAAAGACCCCTCAATCAATGATAGATTTAAAAATCTCAAATTGTTTATTTCTAATGCTAGATTGTCTGCTGAGACTGATGATGTGAATGCTTGTTTCATTGATTCTGGTACATTACTCCATATGTCCTGTAATAGGGATTGGTTTGATCAATACCATGAGAACACTGATGGAACATGTGTTTATCTAGGAGATATTAGATCCCTTCAAGTTCAAGGATATGGACTAATAGGTGTTATATTACCTAATGGAAAAAAGAAACAGATCCATGATGTGATGTATATTCCTCATATAAAAGAATTTAATTTATGTTTCTACTATTGTTGATCAAAGCCTGAAGGTGGAATTTGTCAAATCATAGTGTGTTGTTAAAGATATCCATGATCGTTACAAGGTTATTACCACATGTACCATAGTTGGAGGGTTGTATAATCTAAATGTGACCAGGAAAGGGCATCAAGCATTGGCATCTACAACAATGTCAACATAATAGTTATGAAATCAAGTGTATGGGCATTTAAATCACAATGATTTAATGTTACTTCAAATAAAAACAATGGATGAAGCTCTTCCTGTTATGAAGAATAATCATGTTGAATGTGAAGCATGTGCACTTGGCAAGCAACATATAGAGGAATTTCCTATAGATGAAGAAAAAAGGCAAAGATAAGTACTTGAATTAATTCATATTGATGTATGTGGACCTATGCAAACTAGATCTCTTGGAGGAGAATTTCATTGTCTTATTTTTGTTGATGATATATCTAGATACAATTGGGTCTATTTCATAAGAAAGAAAAGTGATGTTTTTGAATACTTTAAGGAATTCAAAAACATGGTGGAAAAACAAACTAGGAAATACATCAAAAATCTTAGATCTGATCATGGGGGAGAATACAAATCAAGTGATTTTAATCAATATTGAAAAAGTCATGGGATTCTACAACAATTTATAGTGCCTCATACACCTCAGCAAAATGGAGTCATTGAGAGTAAAAATATAACACTAGTGGAATGTGCACTAAGCATGCCTCAATAAAAAAATATCTCTAATGGTTTTTGGGTTGAAGCCATTAATACTATTGTTTATTTGAAAAATAGGAGTCCAACCAAAATTTTAGATCTAAAAACACCTTTTGAAGCATTTTATGGATATAAACCAAAAGTAAATCATTTAAGATTTTTTGGATGCAAAGCATTTGCACATATTCCAAAAGATGAAAGAAGGAAACTTGATGCAAAAATCAATTATGTGCACATTCATTGGTTATTATGATGATCAAAAGGCATACAAGTTATTTGATCCTACTTCACATAAATTGCTTGCAAGTAGGCATGCGATGTTTCATGAAAATGTACATGAAGGTGATAAAATGAATAACATAGTTGTATGGCATGATATTGATGATTATGTCAAAATAGAAGCATGTTTTGAACAGGAATAGGAACAGGAATAGCTACAACAATAAGTACAAGAATAGTTCAAGAGCATGAATCATCGAACAATCATGACACTCCAAGAAGAGAACAAGAAACTCCAAAAAGCAGGAAGAATGATGAAAGCAATAAAACTCTAAGGAGGTCATCACGTCAAATTCATCCATCTATAAGGTATAAATATTATGCATTAATGTCTCATGTAATGAATGTTGTAGAACCTTCAATTTATGAAGAAGCTAAAGAATTTAAAGAATGGAGAGATGCAATGAATAAGGAATACAACTCTATAATCAAGAAAGACACATGGGAATGTCATTAGTATTCTTTGACAGGATCAAATAATTGTTGTCGCAAAAATACTATGGGTCAATACCATGGTAATTATCCCTTGTATCGAAAATACCATGGTACACATTATGTATGTGACTTTAATTAACAAGGCATGTGTATGTGTGCAACCTCGGTTCATAGGACCTATATATAGTTTCTAAACATTTACCTTTATCATCCATATATCTCTAAAGTATCATTTCTCTATCCATATCATTGATAACATCTGTATCAATCTGCATAGCCATCACGTTAACACAATGTTGACATATTATATAAAGTAGGTTTCCATTAAGGACAACACATTAGCCATAATGCCAACATAGAATCAAGCACAGATTCATTAAAATCACAAGTTTGGTAGGTGAATTATTCACAGTCAAAGCACCTTGACTTTTTTGGGAAAACAATTTTAAAAAACATAAACCGAGATTTGACCACAAAATTTTTCATTGGATTTCAGCGAAAAATCCACTAAAAACTCTAAAAAGTAACACTTTAAGACTAATCCATTCATATGTTAAATTAATTATATCTTTTCCATAATGATTATCTCATGCACAATTTTAATAGTGGTAAAGAGGTAAAGTCAATATAGACTGTCCAAATAAGGTCAAGCATTATGTATACATGAGCTCATGAGGAGAGGAAAATGGCAGACTAGGGTTTCTGACAAACCCTTACATGACGCAGAGAAAGAGCAAGTAGTCTCTCAAGAGTATGTAGTACTGCTGCCAGTGTGGATTTGGCAGATCTGGTAGAAACAACCAATGAACACCTCGATGGGAGAGGCAACAACACCCACCCCCCCCCACCCCCCCCC
>Ga0068628_1000099_pt1 | contig 19814 bp, 15 predicted proteins | sample InSIn2gowninarea_FD_77431 | JGI IMG/M metagenome (GOLD analysis project Ga0068628, IMG submission 77431) | Clean room microbial communities from NASA Spacecraft Assembly Facility at Jet Propulsion Laboratory, Pasadena, California, USA -... ... | reverse complement strand
CATATATGCCCATAATATATTGAGCCTTAAAAGATTGAAATTTTAAGTTTAACATATATGCCCTTGATATATCAACTACTATATGTCCATGGCATATTACACCTCAAAATTTTAAAATTTAACGATTTGCATATACACCCATAACATATCTAACTCATATATGTCCATGATATATTGGCTAAGCAGTTGAGTGGAGGAAAGGGGTGGTGAAGCGAGGAGGATTTTCATATACACCCATACTATATTTTTCCATATATGCCCAACATATAGTCTAGCAGAGTGGAGGAATTGGGTGGAGGATGATGGTGGTGAAATGCATATACGCCCAACATATATTGTTATATAATATGGGCATATATGCCAAATTTGGGGGGAGGATAGCTTTCCCCAAATTTTATTGGGGTGATAAACATAAATTTGTTGATCAGGCATAAATTTATCCTAATAGAAATAAATTATTTTAGCATGTGGGTTGAGGAAATGCCTTATCAGAATGTGAATCAAGATGTGGTGATTGAATTTCACCAAAGATTAATCATCAAATTTATAATTCCACAAACTATTATTTCAGATAATGGCCCAAGCTTCTTGGCTGAAAAGTTTTCTCATTTCATTTTTGACTATAGAATTTTTTAAATAATATCATTTAATTATTACACACAAAGCAATGGATTGGTTGAGTCCACAAGCAAGAATCTGATCAAAATAATTAAAAGGATTATATAAGGGAATAAAAGGAAATGGAACACAAATTTGGATAATGCAGTATAAGAAAATAGGATCAATGTAAATAATGTAATTAAAACTTCTCTCTATGCTCTAGTATATAGGAAAAAATCAATGCTACATATTCACCTAAAATTTCTCGCTATGAAGATATTGCAAGAAATAAATTATCCAACCATGGAACCATTGCAAATGAGGATGAATCAATTTATAAAATTGGAATAAGATTACGAATAAGCTTATCATACTTTCCAACACATACAAAAGGTAATAAAGTAGTGATTTGATAAGAAGAAATCATATTGGGTCTCTTTATAGGAAGGATATTTCATTCTTAAGTGGGATGAGGATCGTACAAACCCTATGAAATATGTAAAGTTTCATTCTTGTTGGAGTGGGCCATATGTGATCGTGGAGGAACTAGAAAATAATGCGTATAAACTTAAATACCTAGCTAGGTCTCAAGAGCTGATGATCCCTATCAATGGGATTCATATAAAGTATTACTAGGCTATTTGAAAATTCAAGCAATAAATAATTATAAATAAATGTATATATAGTGTATATTTTTTAATGCATTTAATATGGTAGGTAGTGTAAATAGTAGTAATATGCTTTAATATTCAAATGATTTGAATATTACCTCAAGATATGAACTATACTTCCTAGTCCTTACAAATTAATATAATAGCTTTTTCATTTGGTGAGCCAATGATCTTGTCCATTTTTCATGATATGTGGCAGAAAATTAACTTAGCTTAGACATGTTTTCCCATGCAACAACTAATACTTAGTTGGGTTTTCTTTTTCTTGTTACTCATTGTTGCTAAAACTACCTAAATATTCAAAGAAGACTTGTAGAGTATCATACTGAAATAATGCATTTATAAAGAAACCAAATATTGTAAAGGGGATTCTCAAAAAATATCATGGCTCAAAAGATTGTTGTACAATTACAAGAGATGGAAGCATTGCAACAACACAAGTCATGAGAGAGGCATATTTGGTTAAGCTGGTGGTAGAGTTGGTGAAGAAGCATAATGACTATAAGAAAGAGGCATTTGGTAATATATTTACAAGGAGGTATGCAAAAATAAGAAGCTTTGATACTTGGAGAAGCAACCTATAAAGGACCTTGCTCACTGTAGATGGTAGAATTAAAAATACAAGGACTAAATAACATGGATCAATTTACATAGTGGATTTAGGTTTGGCCTATTACATTCATTTCATGATATTCCATGCACCTAATCTAATTATAAATATGGTGAGGAGGAAAAGTAGTAAAGAACCTACAATAACGGTATTCAATAAATGTGAAAAAAGGTATTTGTAGATTATTCCTTTGTAGGCATAGATAGAACCTTCATAGTTCCCACACATTTGTATGAAAGGAAATTTAAAACTAATGAACCTCAATGATAAAAAGCAAATATATGATCAATTGGTAAGTAAAATTCTATAATTCATTAACTTTGAGTATTTGGATCTCCAAGATAAGCTGTAATAAGAATAGGAGATGGAAAATTCAATAATTCATGGATTAGGGAGGTCATTTCTATCATTTATGTAGTACTTAGTTATGACTCAAAAATATGGGCAGAATCTATAATTATTTTAGTTATAAGAGTGATGGTGCTACATTAAATAAAATTTCAATGGTAATAATATATATCAAACCACATCTATTGGCAATTGGACAAATTAGAGAAAGGTGAAAACTTTAGATACTCCTCTTTCCTTTTCTGGTTAATTGTACACAAAAATTAGGAGTGGTTCTTGAATATCCCATTAGACTACCCACTCTTAATAGAAGTGTTTTAACTCAAAATAAACATTAAAAATCAAATGATGTGCCACTATAGTAGCTCATATTATGACTTTATGGAATATTTTGTAGAACTTGCCATGAGGGAACTTAGTAGGAAGACCTACCAAGGATAACAAACAAATGTAAAATTATGTTATAATATAAAGGGAATAAGATGGAAGATTGATATTTTATGAGGATAAGAACTATGATTATCATGTATGGCTTTCTACACATTCCTCTCATTTTTCCCAAATATGTTTCCAACAAGCTATTTTCATTAGATTTTACTTGGAAATTTGATACAATTGAAATGCATTTTCGAGTCAGGGGTAGACATAGAAGTTTGATAAAGTATCTATTAGTTTTTTTCCTTATCACTATGGATACATATGTCTAACATTTGGCTATGCATAGCTTCATGAAGAAATAATTTCAATTACAAGAGATAAGCATAACATGACCCTTATGAACCACTTACAATAAAGGGAAAAATGTTGAAGGATAATCCCAAAGGGATCTCATTCATACATAAATCTGGGACTTATTTGGAGACATTTAGAAATATGAATGAGAAGTAGGTAGAGGAAGGCCCATATTGTGACTTTGCTCTAAGTACAAAAAGTGTGGATGAACATGGAAGCCTATCAAAATAAGTGGGATATGAAGAAGAAAGAGTGTAATCTCACCCACAATTTAATACATGAATTGTAGGAGAAATATCATTTTTTTAATAAAAATATAGTATATTTTACATGATTCAATTTTGAAATAAGGGATAAATATATTGACCAAGGAGGCATGAAATTCGGAATATTTAGGGGTGATAAAGATAGGAATCATCTTATGAAGATGATCCTATGCCAGAACTGTAAAAAGCCTTGAGAAGTTTGAATGCTATAGAGTCTAAGTCAACCTCTTCTTAGTACCCTACTCAAGCTACACAAGAGAAGTTCACTCCCTCAGAAATGAGACAAAAAAGGGGACAAAATCCTTCTCAAAACAAGATCTTTGAGGTGATAAAAATTAAAATAGAAGAGGGAATGGAGAAATTTGTCAAACAAGTAGGTACCATACTAGAAGCTAATAATTATCCTAAGAAAAGACTAAGGACTCTCAAAGAGAAAGAAGAAGAAAAAAATCTACCTGTACTTAATCATAAGATAGTGCTTCCAAAGTGCCTATTAAACTTAATGAATAAGAAATGGCAATCCAAGAATGACAAGAACCTCATGGAGAGATAATTTTATCTCCTACTTGGGAGGCTACAACTATGCCTTGTAATTGACTTAGGCATATCAAAAACCTCCTATTCGACCTCATCAAACTAGTTATTCATCATAATTTGCTACAAATTTTAGCTAATTATTTATAAGATGAGTGACCAAAGGTTGCATAAAAGGGGAGCAACCTTGGTTCAATTTCAATAGCTTGAGGAATTACAAAAGGTGAGATAGTTACAAATAATGGATCAATCAAATTTACAAGTGCCTCTAGAGATATAAGAAATACAAATAGATAAGTCAAAGGATTAACAGAAAAAAGTACATAGTCAACAAAACCTAAAGAATATATAAGTCTCATAATAATAAGGGAATCCTTTAGACTCCATAGCGCAGATGGAAAAGACACCTCCAAACTCCTTATCAAAACCCTTAATGGGTACCCTAGAGAAATAAAAAAAGGAGAGAGAAAAATTCAATACATGATTGGGGATTCAAGAAAATAACTAATTACTTCCTCTTCATCCTTGGGTAAGAAAGTGACCTTATCATCATTTACTCCAATATAAGTAGAACATATTTTTAATGTAAAAATTCCCAACAAAATACTTGGGCTCAACTTTTAAGACAACTCCATAGGCTCGTAGAGCATGTATGGTAATGAGTGTAGTTGAGCTAGAGTCTAGAAAATTAAAAGAAGTTGTCCCAATTATTGACACATCATTGGAAAAGGAAATGGCCTTAATGTTAATATATTTTCATTTGGATAAGGTCCCAACCTATGATTTAAAATTATTTAGGATCAGTACTATAGATTCCATTGGGAAAGGCTTTGAAACAATTGAGTGCAAGGTTGAGAATATAGAAAATAAAAAGTATGATATTGAGGCAATCATCAAGAAACAACAAAAAATAATTAAGGATCTCAAAAATAGAAAATACAAGTTGAGATCCAAAATGGAAGTTGTAGTGACACATCAGGAGAAAAAGGAACAAGCATTGAAGAAGGAGTTGGAAAGGGTTAAAAAGGAAATGAATCAATTGAAGAAGACATGACAAGAATTTGAAAGATAACAAAATGGGAAATTGAAATAGGATATTATGATATAAGAGAAGTAAAATCATAAATTAATCTAAAATAACATGAATATGATTACTATTGCAATAAATACCAAAAAACAATAATAAATCCTACAATGGTATAATAACCAAACCTAGTAAAAGTGAAAGGATTATAGGAGAACATAGAAGTAGGAATCATAAATTACAAAACCTTTCTACAAACTTATTAGGCCATTATCATATTTATCCTTAATAAATAAAACAAGGTAGTAGATTGGTTGGGGATAACTAAAGAAGAGAAAATTTATGTTGTCTCTTCTTGAAATATATAGGACTTATCCAAGATGATAAGTGATATAAAGTGGATATCAATTGTAAATGATATGATAGAGGATATAATAATTTAGCTTTAGATGGATATATATTTCATAATGATATAGCTAGAATACTTAAAGGAGAAAATTGTGCCACCATTATGGGATGAGCAAAATGAGGTTGCTAGTATCATAGAGTGGAAAATAAGTCTCATGCTTAAATTGACATAAAGGAATCACTAGCAAAATCAATATGAGAAATTGATAATTTAACTCTTCTTAACAAAATAGTTGAACACATCATTGTTAAGTTCCTAAATACAACCAAGATATAAACAACCTTAAATGAGTTGACAATACATATGATATGTGCTTCCACCATCTTGATTTATGCAAGGGTAAACTTGGATAAAATATTTATTATGTATGAGCAAATGAGGAATATGATGCTGAAAGAGCCTACATATCAAGCTTGGATATCTACTTCAACATGATGAAGTCCCCTAAGAGATTTTAGAAAATGTTGTGAATGTAGCATTTTGATGAGGCGGTCCATCGTCCACTTTCTTTTATATTTCTCTTTTCATATTTCCTTTTATTTCTATTCATTTCCACTTCTACTAGTCCTTTTTCATAGTTTTTACCTTTCATAAGACTTCCTTTTCTATGAGAAGTATTCATTAGGTTCCCTGTTATATTATTATAATTCATCAAGTAGTAAGAGATATATATTTGTACTTAATCAAACTTTGGTAAGTTTCACTAGGGCTATGGGTTTTGGGTGAATGATGTTATCCTAAGCTATTCAAGATATCAAGTGCTAGTGAAGTTGATTAGAAGTAGTGAAGTTTCAACCTTATGTTAGGCCCTACACTTTTTGAGTAAGTGACATAATCCCAAGCTCTAGAAAATATATAGGAATTCTAATAAGCCTATTATATACCTCAAAGGATAATAAAGATAATTTACTATACAAAAAATGCCTAGGTCTATCTAATCTAAGATGTGGGATTGCCATGGCTTGCCTTAATGTATTTATACTAACATATCATCATCCACATGGCATAATGAGGTTTATTTAGAACATTAATGATAAATCAAGGACTTTATACCTTCCAACAGTGCAATAAGTTACACCTCAAAACTATAGTACTTAGTAAGCATGATGTATAGACTAAAGAATAGTAGGTATCAAAGATAAATGATGCATCATTACCTCAATAAAAGAAGATTAATTATAGGGCATGGTGATCAAGTTTGAATGTACCAAAAGGTCAAATCAAGTTTGATTGATTGAGCCTGGGATGTAAATGATGCTTTGAGAATTTAAAGTTCTATTTGAAATAGTGTGGACATCAAATTTTTAGGGCATGGTGTTCTTTTTGAAATACAACACATGATAAAGATTTAGAATCAAGGTGGTATAGTAAATTTCAAGTGTATAAAGCATTTTATATGTTATTTGAAATACCACCTAAATGTGCAATTTACATTCATAGTAGTAACCTATCAAAATTTTGTAATAGGTTTTAGATATTTTAGTAATTATTTTGATATTGTTATTAGATAAAATTGATGGTGTAAGACTAAAGTATACATGGTAGAACTTAAAATGGAATATGATCATACTTTTTTATATTATTTCCCTTTAGGAGATATATGTATGCTTCATACTTTAATACAAGACATGTTGTGGAGCCCTTCATAATATTAAGGTTGTTAATATGCTTTTTTTTATTATGAATGTCTACATGTGTTGAATATTGAGGTTGTGTGATGCCATAGAGAGAACCTAATTGTAGGCCAATTTTATGTATCTTAGGATTTAGTTATGGACTATAACTCCTTCGAGTAGTTCCTAGGTTCCATTTATTTTAGTTATTTACTTAAATAATTTTATTTCTTATTATTTGATCCCTTTTTATTATTATTTTATGCAATTTTATTATATTTATTATTTATCTTAACCTTCAATCATTTAGGAGTTTACCTTGTCTAGAGAATGAGTGAAAAAGCCCTTATGAATGCATATGTCCCACCACTCCACTCATTCTAAAATCCCACTATAATTCGATTGGTGTAGCTTTAACCAAGATGAAATTATAAGGTTGCACCTTAAAAATCAAAAATAATATTTTCTTCAAGAGCATCATGAGTATAATAAATATTATATTTGATAATATTATCATAAGTTACAATATTTTCCTTATGAACAACATTTTCACTAATGGCAATATCATTATTACTATGAATTTTCTTAAGCATATTACTTACCTCATGAAAATCCTCATATTTGGCATTTATGTAGGCATATCATTATAACCAAAGATATCATATAATATGAAACATGAGATACTACATAATGCTATTCCTTTGTAATGTAACACATCAAGAATAAAATAATCCTATGCAAGATAATATTATAAATGTAACACACACCATTTTGCATAATTCAATAATATACCATTGGTAAACTATTATGTGCAAAATATGACTTTGAAAATTTACAAATATGTCCCAATAATAAATATATATGAGTGGGAGAAGATTTTGTAATATAAAAACTCACCAAATTAAATAAAATGATCTTCAAAATCTACGATTTTATATAAAAATGTTTATTTCTCAAGAAAAAACCTTAAGAAAATGCATGCAAAAATCATGATTTCACCTTTTGAAACTTCCCTACCATGAATACCTAAGGTTTGGCCAAAATTCAAGGGAATAAACATCCACCAAATCTTCAAAATATAGGTTCAAAGTTTAAGTTTCAACTAAAAATAAAATTATACAAGATAAAATACCTTGATTTTTTTAATAATTTTAAAGCAATAGGGTTTCTAATTTTGTAGATAATTATGAAAAATAAATATCTAACAAAACCTAAGATTCCTATGAAAAATTCCATAGAAAATATGATACCCATAAAAATGAATAATATGATCGGTTGAAAATGAAAATATACCCATCCTTAATTAAGACATGGATAATAGAAACAAAGGTGGATTCTAATATGTTTAATATTTTTAATGACCCTAGGATAGGTATAAAATATGATAAACATTCATATTTAATGATGCACATTACATCCATTAACAAATAAGAAAATAATATTATAATATAGTAATATGATAACAATTAATAATAGCTATGAAAAATAAAGATGTAATAGAAATAAATGATTCCTTAGATATTGGATTAGAACTATAACCTATGGGAGATAAATCAAAGATAATGTACCTATCACCTTACGTGGATGAATAATCACATGCACATACTTTGGCTTGTTAAGAAATAATGATCTTGGTATGTGCATCCCTTCTATAAATGTAGTTTTAAACCCTAGTGCAGATGCTAACAATAGCGTGGATGCCAAAAGTAGTTTGAACGCTAATCCCCAATGATAGTGTGGATGCTAAGCCTCATATAGATAGAGTTTCACAATCAATATCGAAAGTACATCAATAAATTGACAAACCTAGTGTAACATATAATAGTGAATGAAATAATTAAAAAGCTTATGTAATACCAAATCTCTCTCTTAATAGGCCATGTTGATGAGTAATATAGAAGATAATAAACATGGGCATATTAGAAAGAGATTTTATGATGATCCTATGTGAGGTATTCCCCTTCTTATAGGAAACTGATCCACCATAATGCATGCCTAGAAGCTAGCACCAATGATAGTGTACCTTGCACAAATAAAAGAAAAACATACATATGATAGTAATTAAGTGGTCCAACATAATGATATAACATGATTATAACATATAATAATCCATTATAAGGCTGAATTTAATGAGGAAACCTAGAGGTGGAAAATGTTAAGTATCAATAGTTACATAGCTTCAAAGGGTAAACTCCATATTTTCCTAACTATTGTTGATATTGTCAATAGTTAGAAACCATACTTTCCATGATAAGAGAGCATAAGATATTATCATGTATTGGATAGATCACATAGTTTGAAGGTGGTAGTTGTATTATTTGTTTTTATGTTATATTTATAGGATATATAACATGTACTTTCTAGTATAAAGTTTTTTGCAAACTATTCTGGAGAGTATCAACTATTAGAGATATTATTTTTTCCTACCTATTGTTGACAATTTCAATAGTTAGAGACATTATTTTTACTAGATTTTATTGAGAGTTTTAGCATTTAGAGAGGTTATTGGACCTAATTTTGATTTTATAAGAGGAAATTTTGAGATTCTATTGCAATAGAATCATATGATACCATTGCAAAGAAATTAAACTTGGTTGTAATCTTCAAGTTTGTACAGTTATATAATCAAAGCTCTAAGTTGGAAGTGGATGTACTCTCACATTGGGAGAAACCATTATAAAACCTATGTGATCATTGAATGATTATTTTTTATAATCAATACTTTAACATTTATGTTGAATGTATAGGATAATAACTATGTTTAGAGTTTGTTAGCCAAAATTATAGTGAAATCTAGTGCTAACTTGGTATTCTTGCACATTTTGATCTTGACACTTGGACTCCATCTTGTTGAACATTTTTAATCTATATTTGAACATTTTGTAACAACATAGGTTACAAGTGATTATTAATCATAAAATAGACTACCAAACTCATTATAATTATAATATTTCTTTTGATTATCCTAGTTTAATTTCTACAATCTCTATAGACCTTAAATTGTGTAAAATATGAATAAACATAATTAAATAAATTATCTACAATATGCAATTGAATATATGATATACACTATATTAGATTGCAATAGATATACATGAAATACATAAACCTAATATGGAGTGTATGTAAAATCCTCAAGCAACAAGTAGTAATCAATCTTCGGAGCATTGGAATTGGATTTGGGATGAGCTCACGACAAATCTTCGCAAGTATGAAGCAATGAGTTGACCATCAAAATTTGAAAATCTCAATCTAGCATGAGCATGTCGCTATTGGTCTAGGAGCTTATGTTGCTTCACGTAGGCAACCTAAAAATTGGATTCCCTATATGAGGAGAGAATCTCTATGTGAATCCTACTCTCTTGTGCAATACCTTAAGAACAAACCAACATAAGACCCACATAGATCACATCCTATTAAAGAATAATCAATTAAAAGAGCAAGGATAAAATAAATATGATATATATTGTGTCACTATGGATGATGCAACTTATAGCTCTATAAATCATGATATATAGACTACTATGATTGCAACTCATAGTATATGAAGATAAAGCTCATGAGGTACTTTTTTATGCCCCATGTTTGTAACATCCATGATTATCAAGCTGATGAGAACTTTTAATGACTTGAGCTTGGAATAACCTGTAATAAATAAGAGATTTTCTCATGGAGTGACTATGGCATTGAAAACATATGTTAGCATAATAGTGAACAATACCATAAGATTTCCATACAAAATATTCAAATGTTCATTTACCTTACATTTCAACATTGCATATTTTTTTATTAATTTTCAAAGTAAACCTATGCTACTAATGGCATGATATTCATAGAATATTTTGATCATGTCTTCTACAATTTTTTCCATTATTTTTATTTCAATGCATATTTGTAAAGCAATGGCATTATAAAATAGATATTGAAAGATTTTGTAACCTACCCCATTTGCAAAGAATTCATATTACACGTACATCATTGGCAGCATGAGAGTAGTCATATCAAATCTATAAATTTAAATGATATTCAATTGAAACTCACAAATAATATTTTGTATCATATCAATCATGAAAACACATCTCCACATAGCATAACACTTTCATTTCTAAGAAATAATTTTTTAATTTTTTTACCCTGTGTACATTTTTTGTATGCAACAATCATACAATTGAGATATTAATATTTTTATCCAATAACATTATGCTAGCATGATCGATATTTGAAAGAACCCATAATTTTACTCATTGCACAACATTGACGACATGTGAATGAATAAATTTATCCTCAAGAAAAAGAGCTCACCCAATTAGCATTGAAAAATGAATATTCAGCTTTTTACCATTCCAAAATCATATATGTATGCAAAAATAAAAAAATTGTACATATTTTTAATTAAATATGATTTTCATAATTAAAATTTCACATTTTTTACTCATACAAAATTCATGTTATGCATCTATTTTGACTTATCAAATAGGAATTTGATCATAGCACTTAGAGAATTTGCCAATTTTACATAAAACACGGCATAAAGGGTGTCCATATAATATTAATAAATATAACAATGAAATGTATTCAATTTACACACCAATGCATGATGTAGATTGTGCTTGTTAATACTCTTACCATTCTTGATCATCTGGCATTGAATTGGTCACCAATTTTACAAGTTGCACACTATTAGTGGCATGGGGTTAGTAGAATTGGTTTTTCTAAAAGAAATGATAGCCTTGTAAAATATTTTCTAACACTTTGCATGCATGTTCAAGCAATTAGAGGTAAAATAATGTAACATTCAAAAAGCCTTACATGGAGCTAGGGTTAGGGGAAAAAAGTGAATAAAACAACTTTTTGGTTGAATTTTAGCTCATTTGAGTTGTCACATTCTTGTTTGTTGTTCAATATGAGATTCTATTGCATGTTTCATATACCATGGTGACTCTATCTACTTTCACTATCTTGCCTCAGTTAGCCATTGAATCTTCACAAAATTCCTTTGCTCCTAGTTTCTTGTTCGATCTTATTTTTACAGCATGGCATATGATGGTTAGTAGAGTGTAGGGAGTCCTTTGATTGGCTAGAGAGGTCATATGGAGGAGTATATTTCAAGTATACCTTTTGAGAATGTTGTAAGTTTCCATTCATTGTCTTTTTATCTCAAATTTGTTTAGGGTTTTAATTATTTTACACCATATTTTACCTGTTTTGCTTAAGTTGCACTTTAGCTTGATTTTTATTTTCATGATTATTGATTTATTTCATTAAATTCTTGTAGGATTATAATATTATCATTAGGGGAGGACCCATATCCACTACAGCTTTAGAGAAGGCTCTATCATGGAAAGGACAAACCATGAGGATGACATCCTAATGCATTTAGGATTGGTTGACCTAGCAATAGTTGGGCACATCCAGTAGGACTTTCTCCTCCTTGATACCCTTGCTGAGAGGTGGGATCTAGATTGCAACTCATTTCATCTGCTCCCAAGTGAAATGAGCAGGGTTCATTTTAGCCATGAATATTCATTAATAAGCAAATTTTAATGATTCTCAATATTGAAAATGGCTATTTTTGGGAGTTGTAAAAAGGCCCAATTCATCAAAATTTTTAAAATTTTCTAATCAAATCGGTAATTTTTTTTTTTTAAAATAACCATTATTTTTCAAAAATTTCTAAAAAACATCAATATTTTCAAAAACTTTTCAAGCTATATTCACCATAAAATTTCTAAGGGATTTTTTAGAGGTGCTCTTAAAATGAACCCTAAAAAATGAGTGTCACATTACAGGACATGTATAGAATCTGGGTTGTACCCATATGGGATCAGCTTATGCATCAAGCCAAGGTTGCAAAAACATATAGGATCAACTCACCTTATAGCTTACAGGGGAGAAGGACCATGATTAGGAGCATCATGATACCTATCTTGTAGAGGCATGCCATTTTGTAGCACCTAAATGTCACTTGATGTTATATAATACCTCAATTATTATGATCTACTTATGCCCAAATAAAAGTAGCTCTTGATTCGCTCTTGGCTTAGTTTGGGTAGTATAGGAGATTTGCACATGAGGGACATGATTTACATGGACGTCACTAGTGCTAGTCCAAATATACCAAGATTTATTTAATTTTTTTTATTGTTAATAAATTCAACATCATGATTACACATGTAGGCCTTCTTGAGGTGTGGGCCTATGAGAAGATAGCGATCATCTAAACCATAGATTTACAAAGAGATAGATATGACCTGGGGGACATTGCATTGACATGTTAGGTATGGAGGGCATGTGGATACCATTATCCACAAACTTTAGTGGCTTATAGGTGGGAGATAGATGGTTTCCAAGTTGAGGATCTTGTTTGAGTATCATATGTAGATTATATGTGGGATGAGGATGCCCACCAATGTACTTGGGTAAGGAAAGATTGCTTTCTATAGAAATAGAGAAAGCTAGTGGATTTGTACCTTCCACATTAGGTACTCAAGCAGTTTGGGATATAGCAAGGGATCCATCTAGCTTTGACCTATTATATATGGTACATGATGGTTAGGGATGCTCTAGCATGAGCTCAAATCATACTTGCATGGAGGCTAACTTGGGAGGAGTCGAGGGTATGTGATGTAATGATAAATGTATCTATGGCACCCAAGATTGCCAAAGGTTATTTGCATGATGGAAGACTATGCATAAAACCCCCTTGGGATTGGATGAAAAGGAGGAGGATGATTAGGTAGCTGCATCTAAGGGATCTTTGAATGAGGATCCTCACTAGGTTGACAACCCAATGCATGACATTCTTATGCAAGAGGCACTTACAACCCCAAGATTAACTATGTTAGTGGACTATGTACCACTAATGGCCCTAGGTAACTATGTGATAGTTATATACTAGCATATGCAAGTTTTTATATGACCAAGAGACTCATGTTTTGAACAAGTTTGCAAGAGAGAGAGATATAGGTGGAGATAGAGAGGATTAAGCCTTTCAAAACTGAGGTAGCCATCCTATGAGATATCATTGCAGTTTGGGATGCCAAAATAGCCACATTGTAGCAATCCTTGAAGAGGTTATAGGAGCATGTTGACATGCCCCCACTGAATGAGCAATGGGCATTCACCTAGATCCTGATGGATCAGATACAGAAGAAGCACAATGATATGCCAATTTTGAGGGAGAATTATAGGTGGTCCAAGGCCCTTAGGTCCACACAAGGGATCAACACCAGTGAGGCTTCAGGTGGATTTTCTTTCTTGGGTCCCAATAGCAAGAGTAGGAAGAATAGGCCTAGGACTAGTGAGGCTAGTGGTGGTAGTAGTGCACACCAATAATTTTGTATCATGGACATAGATCCATCCCTATGTTATACATTTTTATGATATTATATATATATATATTACTCCTTTTTAACTCTAATTTATGTGAATGAATGATATGTTTTGACATATGAATGGTTTATTTTTTCTTATATAGTTGAACATGTTATAATTTGATGCTTAAATTTCAAAGCATAAATTTCAAGGTTGTAAGTAAAAAATCATTCACTTAACACCATCATATACAACACCAAGTAATAAATCAATATATAAAATGAAAGCAAGTACCTAACATACCTAATGCACATATCTAGCATAATCCAATGCATACTATTTTTCTCAATAACACCATAATCACTCTCAAAAATCAAATTGAGATCCCTTGGTACCAAATTTAAACAATGATGAATAGGTATGATTTTGTTTGTATTAACAATCGTAAAACTAGATTTTGACCTTATAAAATAGATGTCCATGCATTGAGGATAAAGAAAAGACTATTCTTTTGAATTTTATTTTGGTAAATGCACATCATTAATGACAAGATAACAAGTGGTACACCATCAACAACATGATTTTTGATTATTACAAAAGAAAAATTTATGATATAGTGTTTCTAAATTTTCCCAAGAGTCCAATAACATAGATAATAATGAACCATACACATTTGCCCAACCAAGAAATAAACTAGCTAGTATACACTACCATTTAGATTTTTTTACACTTTAAGAAATAACTTTGCATACTTGGTATGGTTTTGCAAACCAAACACAGTTTACAGATGTGAGTGCATAGAGAGGTGTCTTCCTTGTGATATTTTTCACACTATTGGCAGTGTGTAAATAAGTGTGCATGATGTTAGTGACATTCATTTCCTTTGTTATTTCACCATATTTTGATCTTTCTTTAATATAATCCCTACTTGTTTGCTTCGAACATCCACTACATCCATTCTTGTTAGATAAATAATAACTCACGCAATTGGAAATACTTACTACACCAATTAAGCCTTTTGGTTGTGAAGTTGGTAAATGATTCATAAATATATTCAATTATACATTATCAAGCTATACAGGCCCCTCATTTGTAGTGGTATGATCATCCATATGGATTGCTTTGTTATCAATGAAGTCTCGAATGATGTTTTGTAAAACCATGCAATTTCTTGTTAGGTGTCTTGGTGTCCTATGATAATTAAAAAATTATTCATACCTATAGTTTTAGGAACATTGTTAGGAAAATATGGTTGAACTATTGGTGGAAGCTCAATAAGTTCTTCTTTTAGAAAAACATTGAGAATTTTATCAATGGTATCAATTAACCTTGTAAACTTCCTTTGTGGTCTATTATTCCTCTTATAAATAGTATTCACTTCATTTTTGTTGTTATTTTCTTGGGATTTTACTTTCTTTTCATATATTTGGGGTTTTTTAGAATGCATATCATAAAGTTTCTTTATACAAACCTCCTTTTTAAACAAGATATCCATCATTTTAGCTAATTTGAAATCACAATTAGAGATAACCAATAATTTTATATATAGAAAATAAAGAAATTGCAAAAGTATATTTCAAATCTTGTTCAAGCATGGTAATCTTATTTGCATTTTGTTTCCATATTTTGACAAAATCAGACAAAGATCGGTTAGGTAATTGCTTAGTTTTGCATAAATATTTGAATTGAACCTTTTTTTAATAATATTGTATTTAAAGTACTTTAAGAATTAATGTATCAAATATTCATATTTATCAATACTCTTTTCAAGAAGAAGAAAATACCATTTCAATGCATCATCTTTTAAACCATGTGAAAATAATTTTGCAAGCATATCTTTATCATGAATATATTCCATAGCTTCTTGAAATTTTCTAACATGCATTTTTGGATCTTACAAACCATAAAACTTTGTAAATTTCACACTCTTTTTACCAACGAGTATTTCAAAAACAATTATATCAATTAATGGATGTTTTAAATAAAACAAAAAAATATCTTCATCATCAACAAGTAATTTTGTTTCTAGTTTATGAACTCTTTCTTCTATTATTTTGCCATTGTTTGATACTACAGAAGTTTTGTTTGGTTATTGGTTTTGAATAATAGGGTTATTAGCCTTTAGGGGTGGTGAAGGGGTTTGAGGTGGACCATTTTTTATTTGAAAATAAAATTTACTTGCATCTCTAAGCTCCTTTTCCTTAAGTGACACAAATGGTCCTATTCTATTTATCCTTTTATGGTCAATCTTACCAACCAACTCCAACATAAACTCTAATTGTTGTTCCTCAATAGCTCATGAAAAAAATTTAATTTCTTAAGCATCATGAAGGACATCAAGTTTGATATTATGTTCTTGGTCCAACCAATCAGGGTGATGTTTATAAGCATCATTAATGGTATTAACAAGTTGTTATTTAAATTTCATAGCAGTATCTTTATTTTCTAAAATACCCTTACCTTTATCAGAAAGCATACCTATCTTGGAATGTTCAGGATTAAGGATCTAGTATTTGTAATAATCCTCACTTTCATTATCATCATCCTTAAGAACCACATCACTTGGAGGATTTGTAACATCATCTTCCATGCTGCTACTAGTGTGTGTACATTTTAACACATAGTTGATGATATCTTGATTAATAGTAAAGACCCTCTGTCTTGAAGAACCTACATTTTTATAAGAGAACAAACTATGTAAGGACTAAAAAGTTGCATATTATACTTATAATAATTCATAATTAGTTAGAATTTCAATAATAGTTTTAACATTTAGTAAGATAATATTTCAACTTTTTTTTATTAGATAGCAATTCCTTTATGGAGCGAATATGGTTAGGAATTCTATCTAACTCCTCAATTTTAGCATTACTATCAAAATTATCACCATGAATTCCCAAGAGTACACTATAAAAATATGAATTCCTCAATTTATAACAAACTTATTGGGAGTTTCTCCAATAATATCCATTTTCTTGCTAGAGCTTGTAGACTCGATATCATTATTTTCATCAGTATCTAGTTGGTCATTGGGATTAGGCTCTTGTAGAGGTAAATTAGGGTTTATATTAACACTCATCTTATTATCATTAAAATGAACCTTACCCCTAAAAAACCTAGGTTGTTCTACATTTACATCTATTTTTAAGACATAGGTAGAACAAACCCTAGTTTTATCATTTTCTCTAGCTACTATTCTAAGAGCTTCAAATAAGGGAACAAATAATAATCAAAATAGATTCATGAATATTTAGAATGGATGCCCTATATTGATATCTAGGTGTGTAATAATGTCAGGTTCACCAAAATGTAGACCTTAAATTGTGTAAATTATGAATAAATGCAATTAAATAAATGATCTACAATATACAACTATATATATGATATACAATATATTAGATTATAAGAAATATACATGAAATGCATAAAATTGATATGGAGTGTATGTACAATACTCAATAAGAAAGTAGTAATCAATATTTAGAGGATTGGGATTGGATTCAGGATTATCTCATGATAGATCTCCAAAAGTATGAAGCAATGAGTTGACCACCAAAATCTAAAACTCTCGATCTAGCATGAGCACATTGCTACCAATGTAGGAGTAGAATGATGCTAACTGTGTGGAACAAGATGAATTATATCATATGCAATAGATGAAAAGTTTAGAACTCATAGTATAGCAAACATTTATGATAGTTGGCATCCAGAGACATCGTTACAATTAACAACCACCTATTACAGTTCTTTATCATATCAAAAGAGTTTTGATCCTCGAAGATCAACCTATTCCACCTATTTATATAGCCTTTAAAGACATAGAAATGAGTGAATGCTGACATCTTGCAATAATAAAATCATTAGTATATTGAAGATACTTTAAAATAAGACCCATGATATACTATAGACCATTCAATATAACACATGACATTGCATTATAATATCCTTTTATCTGTATATATGTAATATTGCATTAAATCATTTAAGAAGTCTAAATATGATTTATTAAATAAATAATAAATCATTTTTAGGCATATACAATCTCTTTATGAGATCCACTATGGATGTATTTGAATGATTATTCTCACTATTATCACCTTCTTCTCATGATCCATTCCTATTGAAGGAAACATAATCATTATATGGGATACCCCTTGATGCCATGAATTTAACAATAGATAGATTTTTTACCATTTCTCAAATTAAAATATCAATCCTACGCAAAACCTTGGGGGTTTTGGCATAATATAGTGAATGTTATAAAATAAAACTTCTTGATAAAAGGAAGGTAGTACCCTAGAATTTAAGATTCTTCTATTTGTAAGATACTTTGAGTCCACAAAATTGTAGATGTTTAAAATGGGATTTAGAATATAATTAAGAATAAATAATGATCCCAATATCAATTGTAGCCAAAATCATATAATGGCCTAATAGAAAGATATTTAATGATAACAAAATAAAGAATTAAATAAAAAAGGTATTCAATGAACAATTTTATTAGGACATATAGATATGGAGATATAAATACTTAATTTTATACTTATCTACTATAAATGAATGAACATCAAGTATTCACTATTGATGATCACACTAGGATACACCTAAGAGAGCAAAAACTTGATCCATAGGAAGAATATCACAAGTGTTTTTTTATCTACAAAAATTGATTATTGATGAACCTTTTCTAAATGATTTAAATGTCCAACTAAGTTTCATCAATATCTTAGAGCTACAAGGAGTTAGTTGTGCACATATGGTCATAGATAGTTCATGTAAGACAATAAGGTATTCAAATTCCAATCTTGATAAGTAGTGTTGAAGAACACTTAAGAAGTAACATTTCCACTATTAAATCTCAAATTTTATTTTATAAAATCTAAGGATCTATTTTACTAAATCTATCTTGATATCGGACTTATGTGAATCTCCATTATATAGGTAGCTCTCCTTACATAACCCACTCCTTTGGCCACATGTTACCTAGATATAAGAAACCAATTAGTCAACTATTTGATGATAATATTAAAAATAATATTTATAATTTAATAACTTATTTAATACCTATAATTATATTCTAAATAAATATAAAATCAAATTAAGGTATCTAAACATGTTTCACCTGCATTGCATAATCTCCATATCCAAAAATGGGATGCATAAGTTTATATGATTGTTATAACAAACTTATCAAAAAGTTATAAGTTACCTTCACTAGTAGATTTTATGGGTTTTGCATCATACAATGCATCAAGATCCAGTTTATTTTTTTTCTTTTTCTTGTTCTCTACTTGACACCTCACATGATGTTAAGGGTACTATCAACCCATGTGTCAAGCAATGTGTCAAGTAATTTTTTTTTCATCAACAAAAATGTCAATATTTTGACTCATAATGCATCACAAATTTGATTCATTAAGCATCAAGAACTTTGACTCATAAAGCATCACCACTCTAACTCATAAAACATCAAGATTTTGACTCATATAATGTTAATCATCTAACTCAAAATATTAAGATTTTGATTCATAAAATTTCAATACTCAAACTCATAAAATGTCAAGAGTTTGACTCATAAAATGTCCATACTCTGACTCATAAAATGTCCATACTCTAACTCATAAAATGTCAAGAGTTTGACTCATAAAATATCAATACTCTAACTCATAAAATGTCAATACTCTAACTCATAT
>Ga0068628_1000092_pt1 | contig 19938 bp, 16 predicted proteins | sample InSIn2gowninarea_FD_77431 | JGI IMG/M metagenome (GOLD analysis project Ga0068628, IMG submission 77431) | Clean room microbial communities from NASA Spacecraft Assembly Facility at Jet Propulsion Laboratory, Pasadena, California, USA -... ... | reverse complement strand
GTGGAGCTACCGGAAGCCTCACAAGCACCCAACAAGCGATACCAGTGTTCGTTGAGGATACCGCCAAGTCGAAGTCTCTCTGTATAATTAACCTTAGCCATGTTCTTCGTTGAGTATGATCGAGCATCATAGACAGATCGAGACAAGTGTATGGCGATGACTTTCGGGAACGCTGTGATCCGCATGTGTTTCTTGATACTGCGTTTAGGTGCTTGTGAGGCTTCCGGTAGCTCCACGCCTTCTGGCTCCTGCTCAGGATCGTCTTCAACTGCCTGCTCTATTTTCTTGATATCTTGCTGCAGCGACTTGCGGACATCTTCCTGGGTAGTTCTTGATAGCTTCGAAGTCTTCCACTCCAGGGCATGCTTCAGCCTGCACCTGTCGCACCGGTAATCTTCAATCTCTTCCGTCTTGAGCAGCATGTCGAAGCATCGATCGAGAGTGGTTGCGTTGCCCTGAGGAACGTTCAACGTCAAGGAGACGAAAGTCGACACACTCGGCTTGGTCTTGAACCCGCAATACATACATTGAATTTGGGACTCTAAGCGACCCTCGAAGGGGAATCCATCAACAGCCGCCACCACTCCCTGCGAGAGGCTTTCATGGTTAGAAGAAACACTCTCCTTCTCTTCCGCAGCATCATCCGGACTCGTTATTCCACGTTGTCTAGCCTTGTCAGCGGCCTTGTACTCATCACTCAGTCGTTCCAGCACAATCTGCAAAAATTCTTGAGCATCCTGTTGATTTCTACTAATCCTCGTCTGGAAAGCCCTCTCGAGCGATTCGATGATCGGCCGCGCAGATATCGTCTTCTTGTATATTGGCCGCTCATTCAATGCATCGAGCATATCCTTCAATGCTTTTGTGACCATGCCTTTCTGCAAATCTGTAATCCTGGCTGGACGATCCCCTTTTTTCAGGACTGGTGGGAGGGCCTCATAAATATCCGCGCCATCTAGATCTCTTCGATGTATCTCCTTTATCAAGTACAATCTAAGATCTCCCAATCCCGCCAGTGCTTGCAGAACTGAATTGATGAAACAGTCATTGGCAGGATTCGACAAACCAACAATTGTCCGCTTTCGGCTATCGAAGTAGCCTGCACTGTTTTCGCCATCGATGAAGAAGGTTGGGCCAAAAACGTAAAAGAGTGTAATTGCTGCGAGACTGGCTCCTGCGGCGTAGGCGACCGTTCTCTGCGATGAGGACATGGAAAAGTAAGGTGCAAATGTGTAGGTTCGCTTCAACCCATGTCGTGCTTAGGTGCAAGTACTTGCGTTTGACAGCATGCGGTATGCTCACAAACTTTAGTGCATGGTTGATCGCTAATAAAACTGGCCTGTGGTGTGGTCGCAAAGCCGAGATATATCACCATCTGAAGCCGAGTCGGAAGTCTCCAACGGAAGGGGCGGTAGCGTCAAGTTCCGACCAATGAGAGGTAAGCAAACCACTTCTCACACCTTGTGGTCAAGAAACATACCTACTATACACGCACTTACCTTACGTACCAAAGTACATATACGCGTCAGATTCCTGCCTCAACATTTAGATCATGGGTTAGACCATGGTGTTACACCGCGGGTACAAGGTTGAATAATGAGTCGGGTTTCTGTTGATCAGGGTAGCATGGCTTATTGGATAGGGATGCGTTCGCAATAAAAATGCGGCGCCGTGAAAAGTGGCAGATATTCTTACTCGTGTCTTTTCTCGTAACTATACCCAGCAGCAGCACACGAGTGTCTACTTACAGTGCTGGGTACGTATGTTGTTGAAGAATAGCAATCTCCCTCGCAGAACCGATTTGCTGGGACTAAGAGTAAAACGGAACGGGCTCTTCACAATATATTACTATTTAGCATGTCGGAAGCATAAGGAAAAAAATAGCGGGATACGAATCACTAGTATGGGATCGTGGTGTCTGCCAAAGACATATGTTCGAAGCCTTGAAATCAGCAGTTGCATCACGCAATCTGCATGTTTGCATCGAAGATAGTCAGAACTCGACGAACCATCTCGTGGTCCAGAATCATTGTCGAGTAGATCCTGAAACCAGAGGTTGGTGCGGTCGGAAAAGCTCAGATTGTGCAGGTCGGAGCCATATATATCAATGAATAAATTGAAGCAAAAATGAGACACTGTCCCAGTTGCGGAATGAGACCAGGTATGGAAGAGGAGGAAATTGCTCACCTAAGGTATGTAGAGGTACGGGTAAGTCAACAATGTAGTTCTCTGGTATTGTCAGACTCAGTAGCTGCACAAGCGTTCTTCCTGCCCGACATGATTTACCTCATGTACTTGTGTACAACAGAGCGATGGCTGACGGTGTTTTCATACCAATCCTCTTGAAGTCGTTCACAACTCCCAACAGACTCTTGAATGTTGAGATTGTCAGTAATGCCCAGATCCTGGGGTCGAACCCTGGTTCTCTCACATTGGTGCTGTTTTTCGGCGAATGCACGACACCTGCAGCAGGGTGCCGAACGATTGGATACGAAGAAAGCTTCCATCGCCGTTCCGTACCCCACCGAGCAGCGGTTCTTGAGGAGGCTTCCCGAACGTTAAGACCTGACCTGTCGTTGTGCAGTTCGGAAAAAACCGCACCCACTCAGGTGTCAAATTTCCCTCTTGTATCTTGCTAAACAAGCCCAAGCGCCACCGAAAATCTCCTCTGCGGCCGCTTGTTGCAGATTAGCCCTAGGATCATGGCTGTTGATAACCAAGTGTGACGTTGCCTTCGCTCATACGATACTTGTATCAAGAAAACATCGTCGTCTTTCGTGTGACCACATTTCGCCTGCTTCACTATACAACCTCTTCTTATTCTATTCCGATTCTATTGTACATATTCTTATTGCGAGACCCTCCCCACACATTCGTTAGTGCAAGGCTCTTTGTTTGTTCGCTTTGAACGTTCTTGACGGGAGTTTTTGCTTGCGTCTTTTGCCCTCGCCGTGACATGAACTGCTAAACCACCATCCGGTTTTCTACGAGTACCACCGATCACAATGGCTAGCGTTTTCGTGCGTGCCTCTTCTGAGAGCACTGGCGAGCAGGTTTTACATTTGTTTGCAAATCCCTATCAGTCTCAGGCAGGTTCATCGTCTTACAGAGGCGACGCTGTGTGTGCTAACAAGTCGACAGATTCAAATAAATGCGTTCTTCGCTTCGCTGAGTGTTTCTTTGGCTGTCACAGTGGCCCTTACGCTTCTCTTTTCTTTCCTACGACCACATCATCAACTCATCTACGCGCCTCGAGCGAAATACACAGATACAAATCATGCACCTCCACCGATAGGCAAGGCCCCTTTCTCATGGGTAGTTCCGGTCGCAAAAGCAAAAGAGGATATGCTACTTGAGAAACTTGGATTGGATGCTGTCATATTCTTACGTTTTGCTCGAATGCTGAGGAACATCTTTGTTGTGCTAGCCATTATAGGCGTGCTGATCATGATACCAGTCAACATCGGCACGGGCGTCAAGGGTATACAGGACAAGTCAAATGTTTTTGCGATCATGACGCCTCTCTATACCTTCGGAAATGGACTTTGGGCTCAAGTCGTGGTTGCATATGCGATCGACCTGGTCGTCATCTACTTCGTTTGGTACAACTATAGGAAAGTTACGACCATGAAACGGGCGTGGTTCAACTCGGAGGAGTACCAGCAGAGCTTTCATGCCAGATCTCTTCTAGTCCGCCACATCCCGAACAAGCTACGATCGGAAGCCGGAATCATGCAATTGGTTGAAGAGGTGAACCCGACTAGCACCATACCAATCCCTATCGCGATTCGCAATGTTCGAGACATTCCAGAATTGCTGGAACAGCACGAGACAGCTGTAAGAAAGTTGGAATCCATCCTCGCAAAGTACCTCAAGAACCCTGAGCGACTCCCCTCGAAGCCACTGATGAGGCCACCAAAGGGGTATCGTGGACCGACAATCGGAGGAAAGGTTGATTCGATTGACTACTACCGCGAGTACATCAAGACCCTAGAACAGAACATAGCTGGTATGCGGCAACAGGTCGATCAACGGGACGTTATGCCGTTTGGCTTTGCATCTTTCGACCATGTGGCTCAAGCACACGTTGTTGCTTATGCGGCACGAAAGAAGTCCCGTCATGGCACCAAAATCAGACTGGCACCTCGTCCGAACGATATTATCTGGAAAAACATGTCGCTAAGCAAGTCACAATTGAGAAACAGATCGTTTATGAATGCTATCTGGGTAACGTTGTTAACTATTGCCTGGACCCCGATCAATGCAGGTTTAGCGGTGTTCATTTCAAACTTCTCTAATTTAGGGTCGCTGTGGCCCACCTTTCAACAAGAGCTCCAAAGAAACAAGGCGTTCTGGTCCATAGTCCAGGGCATTGCCTCTCCAGCCATCACATCGTTGGTTTACCTCCTCTTACCAATTGCTTTCCGCCGACTGCAGGTAAGAGCAGGAGATGCGACGAAGACCACTCGAGAGAGGCATGTGTTCCGCAATCTCTTCAATTTCTTTATTCTCAACAACCTGATTATATTTTCATTGTTTTCTGCCATTTGGCAGTACGTTACTACAGTCATCAATGACAGCAAAACCGACGCCTCGGTGTGGGATGCACTTCAGCATGGCGATTTCTTTCTCACTATCACCACACAGTTATGTCAATCTATTTCACCTTTCTGGGTTACATGGATTTTACAGAGAAACCTAGGGGCTGCCATCGATCTTGCTCAGCTCTGGACTCTGTTCTACCAATGGTTCGCTAAGACCTTCTTGTCGCCGACACCACGACAGCATATCGAATGGACGGCTCCACAAGGATTCGACTATGCCAGCTACTACAACTACTTTTTGTTCTATGCGGCTGTCAGTCTCTGCTTTGCAACATTGCAGCCGATCATCCTCGTATGTACAGCCTTCTACTTTGTCTTGGATTCGATTCTCAAGAGATACCTTTTGATGTACGTCTTTGTCACGAAAACAGAATCTGGAGGACACATGTGGCGGACTCTGATCAACCGACTCATCTTTTCGTGTGTCCTGGCAGATGTCATCATCGGTATCGTTGTCAAAGCTCGAGGAACTTGGACAATGGTCATTGCTCTCTGTCCCTTGTTGCTCATTATGCTTGGCTTCAAGTGGTATTGTTCGACAACTTTTGATCGTGACATGGAATACTTCCAACGAGATGAGAAGCACAGTAACGAGAGCGCCGACTTCGAACCAAGCGCCAAAGCTGTCAACAGAGCTGCAGCAAGATTCGCGCACCCAGCACTTGAGAAGAAACTCATCACTCCCATGGTGTCTGCCAAGGCTAAGCATATAGTTCAACAGATATACTCTGGCAGACTAGACTCGGATGGAGGCTACAATCCAGGAGCTGTCTCCGAAATCCCGATGCAACCAGTCGCACCTAGTGGCAAGCGTGATTCCCGCATGCCGTTCGAAGCTGTTCCCGAAGGACATCAGGACTTCGCTTATTACCAGGATCGTCCGGAATTTAGGGACATTGGCGGTGATCAGCTAGGTGGACCGGAAGACCTCATCAAATCCAGACCAGGGACGCCGGCATCAAGACTATCTATGCCCCCACGTCCACATTCTCCATACCTCGATTCAAATCATGGCTTACCTGCCCAGATTAAAAGGAAGGAGATTGGTTCTGCTAATGCTCCTCCAGCTTACAGAAATTCGCGGTACAGCCAGCTTATGCAGGTTGAGGCAAACGATGATGGAGATGTTGGCGTTCATGGTCAGCATGGCCCATATACAAGTTCAGACGACGATCGAGCTAATCTGCTCCGCGGCGCTGATGGTGTCAGTACGCCGAATGGGCAGTTCATGAGCATGGACCAGTGGCAAACGCCTGTGACAACACCTTTCGGTCGTGGCGACGACACAGGCAGTTACGATTACTTCAGGGGTCACGGAGGATTGAAATGATAGTTCGAGATTTGTTCTTTATAAGAAAAATGCTTTTACGATACCACGAAGCGAGATCTATAATAATAAAGTACCTACATTATGTGCGGCTCAAATCAAACACATACCAGGTTGTGTCTTTTTTGAGGTGTTATTCAAGACTACGAAAACCTTTCTTAGTTTCTGTCATTCTTTGTTCATGATAGCCGAACTTTTCTGTCTGTTATGCTTGTCACCAAAACCAGTAGACAAGCATGTAATACGTGATATGGAACGCATACAGCTTACGTCGACCATGCAAGTACTTGTTCAAACTTCCTATCTACCACTAGTAATCTTTGCTGTATATTACTCCCCATTTTTCCAGGGTTTCTTTTCGAAGTGTTCACTCCTTACCAGTTTAACAGTACCAAAACTACATGTTCTTTGGGATGGCAGGACGCATAACCAGAACAGTAAGAGCCAAACTTGATGCCCTACATACCAGCATCCTAAGCGTAAAGGAGCTTCTTTATGCTCTCATTGGAACTTTGCTGATGTCTCTTGGCATGCTGCTTCTGGAAGGGAATGAGTGTAGTCCATCGAATCTGGAGCCACCGTTGATCGAAATTACATATTCTCCACAACACTCAGCAGTTCGTCAACCTCGGGTTGCTACAGGACAAGGATTCAAGAACCGGTGTTCCAAGAACCATGAGCTGTGCACAAAAATGGAAGCATCAACGGACAAAACAGGACTGACGCCTACCTTTGAATCTGGGATACCTTTGTCCATGTCGGACGCTGTCCCATCATGCCCTGAACAACCACGGGCAGCTTCAATGCGGCCTGCATCAGCGATTTCCGCATGTCAAGTGACAAGACGTCTTCGCGGTGGTCACCTCCCTTCCAGCAATTACTTTACTCGCGAGGGATTGACGGAGGACGAGTTATTCCTTATCCGCATCCACCAGGCCCAAGACCTCCAAAAGTACATCTGTGGCACGCAACCAGCTTACCCGCCACGACAGCACCTACCGCTGGAGTACTATGATGAGAGTCTTCGAGGTCAAGCATGCGTGGATCAGTCAATGGGCATAGATACCGACACCGGCGGCCTCCTGGATCGACAAGCTCTGCTCGAAGAGTTGAGAGAAGACTGCAATAGGAGCTTCGAGAATTCGGTCGAATGAGACGAGGTGAGGAGGAGTGGAGGGTCGCTAGAAGCGCGGGAAAGGCTGAGGGAACTGGAGAATTGTCGTAACTATGAGCTTAGTAGCAATGGCGAGGACAGAGAATTTGACGGGAGGGGTGAGCCGACAATGGGAACTGGACCTGAGCTTGGCGCCGATGAGCTTGGTTGGGGCTGTCTCTGTGAGTAATGGGGGCTGGACAAGGACGTATTTCATTACCCGGCTGGGTTGTGATAAATCCATCAAGGTCTGATAGCATGCTGAGAACAGTTGCTCGGTGAAGGATGAAGGTTTGATGCATAAAACTTGGCATATGAATCACTATTAGGTCTGCTGTTGTTAATGCCAATTCGCAACACTGGTGACTCCTTAGCGAGCATTGCCAGATACCGTATTGTGTATAGGTTAGTGAAAGGTAGCATTTTTGTCAATTTCCAGTCTGTCGGCTTCACTAAAATCATTAACATCAAAGCTACCCAGACAAGCATGGTTTCTGTGTGCACCAGGAGGCAGTTTGAAGCACGCGATCAGAGGTTAGTTCACTTGACAACAAGTTGTAGAAACAACTTGTCACTCCGCGGCGGCAGAAGCACCTCGGCGTTTTCAAGGCTGATATCGCGCGGAACGAGGCTGTCTACTAAAATGACCGTCGGGACACCCTCAACCAATCGAGACAACGAAGCATGTGCGACGTCTTTATTGGCCCTTCGAGATCACGAAACTACCTGAATGCTTCAAGGAGGTCTGTCTCCTGACTGAACTGTCACATTCTAGCATCTGAGACGATACATACATCTCTTCGGCATATGCATCTCATCTGCTGCAACGTCTGCTTCAATATCTGCCTCAACATCTGACTTTAGCACAGTGCATTCTGCCGGCCCCTCGAGCTGATCTATATCTCCCGCTTAGTGGCAACGTGCCTGCATATTGTACCACGCGCCTGATAACTGCTGCAGCGTAACAAGCACCTAGTGTCTGCGCCGGAAAATACTTTGAGGTCGGGGACCCGCGAACCATTTACAAGCAGTCAAGCGAGCGCTTTCACCTCATTTTTCCGAGGCTCCTTGTGTTCACCACGACACAAGATCTACCTACAATCGCGTTGTTGAGAGTCTGGTATCATCAGACCTTGCAAAAAAACCGTCAGTCATGGCTACGCAGTCCTTAAAATGCGTTGTGACAGGTGACGGTGCTGTCGGGAAAACATGTTTGCTTATTTCATATACAACAAATGCATTTCCTGGCGAATACATACCAACGGTGTTCGATAACTACTCTGCTAGTGTCATGGTAGACGGGAAACCAATATCTTTGGGTCTATGGGATACCGCTGGTCAGGAGGACTACGACAGACTACGACCTTTGTCATACCCACAGACGGATGTGTTCCTGATTTGTTTTTCGATTGTATCCCCACCCAGCTTTGATAACGTAAGAGCCAAGGTATGCTCTATTCCACTGACAAAGGATTGTTTCGAGACACTAATTTGTGTATTACAGTGGTACCCAGAAATCGAACACCATGCGCCAGGCGTACCTATAATTCTGGTTGGAACCAAACTCGATCTGCGGGAAGACCGAGGAACGGCCGAAGCTCTGCGAGCTAAGAAGATGGAACCAGTATCTTATGAACAAGCGCTTGCTGTCGCGAAAGAGATCAAGGCTGTGAAATACCTGGAATGTTCTGCTCTAACGCAGAGGAACCTCAAGAGTGTCTTTGACGAGGCGATAAGGTAAGCTACCTGACCGGTAAAGCATCAATAGCGGCACTAACACATAAACACAGAGCTGTACTGAATCCCAGGCCAACAACGACCAAAAAGAAGAGTAAATGCAAGATTATGTAAACGACACGAATTCACACAAATATAGCAAGAGCTTACACCGCTTGATGCACTATCCTCAAAACGAACTCCATACCACTCATCTTCTTTAACCCATCCTCCGACACACAATCAGACTACCTCGAGTGCTTGTTGACTACAACACTCCTGGTCTAAACCTCCGTTCTAACGAACCCCTGCCCTCTTCAGCCCTTTCAAAAGTCAAAGCAAAGCACATAGACAGTACAACGGGCTTCATTGCTCCCTTCAAATTCTGGAAAAAGAAATACTGATACACATGGCCTGCGTTCAAGCGGGGAGAGATCAGAAGCCCCATTTGGAATCTAGCATCTTCAAGCATAATGGTGGATGGCGTACGGACGGACGGAAATCAGGCGTTGGAACACTACCTAAGTAGCGATGAGAATGGGAAATGAGAAGTGGTACTGATTCCTTTCTCGTCAGGAACGAAAAGTTGGAAGGAAGAAACGTCGTGCTTCATGAAACTGGGGGGACAATCAATGATACTCATTTTTGCCAAATTTGGTGGCTGAACTTCCCATCGTTTGACCTCTAAGCTGTTTTAACGAGTTCGCCTTTTTGGCTTCGGCAGTGCCATCATCAGCCGTCGATCGTCCTCTCCATCAAACACGATTAGGGATTCTCCATCCTCAACTCGTCACAAGTATTTGCTATCATTCTAATGTGGCACTCTCCTCAACCGACTTGGATGAATATCTCCAGGCGCCACTTCGACGGGTATGGCATTTGCTGCACTCTTCATACCTCCTCCCGCTTTCCTGCGCTTCGCATACTCCGCCTTCTCCTCCGCCAATTTCCGCCGTGCTCTCTCCTCGGTCAACTTCTCGTTCTTGCCTTTGATCTTCTCCTTCCTCTTCTCTCCTCCACCGCCCCCACCAGCCGTCAATTCCACATTTATCCTTCGTCCCTTGCCCTTTCCCCTCTGCCCTGCGTGCGCCTCATTGTCGGACAGTTCGTCTCCTACTTGTGCCGGCCGGTCTGGATCGAACAGACTGTGGTGGTACACCTTGAGACACGTCTTCATCTTGTCGTACTGGTCGAACTCGAGGAATGCGAAACCTTTGGGTTTGCCGGTGGATTTGTCGGTTGCGAGCCGGATCGAGGTGGGCGCGAGCTTACGAAAGTGTGCTTGGAGTTGGTCTGTTGTGCAGCTGTAGGGGAGGTTGCCGACGAAGCAAATGAAGCGTGAGTTTTGGGTTGAGGTTGGAGTGGTCTTGCTTGTTGCTGATTTGGGATCTGTGCTGTCCTCGTTTGTGATTGTGACTTCTTTGCGGTGCGATGAGCGGGACGGACGTTTTGCGGTGGAGGAATTAGAGGGTTCAGATGGTCCATTTGTAGTGCTGTTGTTTGTGATGACTTGTTGTTTCCTGTTCTTCTTGTCGTTCTTGTCCGACTTGGTCTTCTTTGCAGGTGCGTCGGCAACGTTAGTCAGAGGTATGAAATCAGCATTGAGAGTGTCGGCAGGTGTGTCAGGATCAGCTTGGACGATTTCAGGCCCTGAAATAGCCGATTTGTTCTGCGAGGCGTTGTCTTGTGCTTGTTGTGCTTTTTTGGACTTTCGTTCTGAACGTTTCTGTCGACGGTCTGCTGCAGCAGTACCATTGGTTTTTTCGCGCTTGGGCGCTCGTTCTGTAGAATCCTTGTTTGAGTCGGCAGTATTTTCGACTTCGCGCTTCCTTTTGTGACCCATGTCGATGTGCAGGGAGGCTCAGTCAGTAGTGGAATTTGACTGCAGTTGTATTGTACCGAGCAGTTTGCAAGCACTGCTGGAAACTCGAGGCTCTGCAAGAATATTTCTTTGGAGCAAATTTAGCGTTTCGGAGACTCAGCTTAGAGCCGACACTGGTGGAATTATGCCCTGTTGAGCTTAGCGAGTGAGGTTAAGCCACTCCGTCACGATGAGCTTAGGAGGGCTTCCATGCAGTGCGGACACTCGCCAAGTGACATGCCTGAAAGAGCCAGATTATTGTTGTGCCCGCTGGGGGTCCACCATTATGATTCAAGGTTGATGTATACCCAGTTACCATAACCAGCTATTTGCTCGAGGACGTTGTTGCACTTATTGCGTCGTCCGTGAGAACAAAATCCTCACGCGTCCATCACTTATTCCGAACATGATCGAGCGATAGCCTCCCACAGAACATCTTACACTTCGCGTTGCCAACACCTCTTGTTTTCAATCTGCCATCGCGATGGCAACATATCAGCCGAATGTAGCAGCCCCGAGGTTGTTTGCTCCTAGTGGCAGCTCCCTACCTCCGGCACCAGTAGCACCAGCTGGGACCTTCCTACCAGGCACGAAAGTTCAGGTGGGCAACCACCGCGTGGTTATTGATAAGTACCTATCCGAAGGTGGCTTTGCACATGTTTATGTCGTTACATTGCCGAAGCCAGTTGATGGCCATGAAAAAGCAGTGCTCAAACGGGTTGCTGTACCAGACAAGGAACACCTCGCGAACATGAGGACAGAGGTTGAGACCATGAAGAGATTGAGGGGTCACAAGCACATTGTAAAGTACATTGATTCGCATGCTTCTCCGCTGAAGGCTGGTGGTTACGAGGTGTTTTTATTGATGGAGTGGTGTAATGGTGGAGGACTGATAGATTTCATGAACACAAGGTTACAGAATAGGTTAACCGAACCAGAAATACTGAAGATCTTCACGGACGTGGCGGAGGGCGTGGCATGTATGCACTATCTAAAGCCGGCTTTGATGCATCGGGATTTAAAGATCGAGAACGTGTTAATCAGTACGTATGGCAAGGTCAGGACGTTCAAGCTTTGCGACTTTGGTTCTGCTGCCGTTACCCGACCAGCTGCTACAACTCCTGCAGAAGGACGACTAATTGAGGACGATATCCAGAGACATACCACTTTGCAGTATCGGAGTCCTGAGATGGTCGACGTATACCGAAAACAGGCAATCGATGAGAAAAGCGATATTTGGGCACTGGGGTGCTTCTTGTACAAACTATGTTACTACACAACTCCTTTCGAGGAGATGGGTCAAACAGCGATTTTGAATGCAAGGTTCAAATATCCCGGATATCCAAGATTTTCCGATGATCTAAAATTACTGATTGCTTCCATGCTTCGAGAACAACCATCACAACGTCCGAACATTTATCAAGTTCTGACAAAAACTTCAAAGATGGATGGACGACCTCTGACGATTAAAGACATCTACAACAACCGTTCACAATCGGAAAGTGCTCGTCCTAAAGATGTGCCAGACTCAGGTCTCTCTCAGGTGCGGGCTGGGGTAACTCTTGCACCTCCAAAGCAGGAACTTGCCCTCCCTGTGCCTCTGGTAGAGCCTATGCGAAGGGGGAGACCCACTCAGCCAACGTCTCATCACGCCTCAGCGAAACCATCTCCGTCTCCTCTGAGGATGATCGATGACACAGATGCTTTCACGCACCTTGATGGGAATGCTGGCAGTAACGACGAACTTTCCTCAAAATTTCCCAAGCTGGAAGAGTTTTCTTTGATGACAGACAAAAACTCAACCTTTGCCTTCCAACCACCAACACAAAAGCTGGAGACCAATGCCAATGGTGACCTGGCTAAAAGAGTTACAGAGGCTCTGGCAGATGATGCATTCGTGAAACCAGCGAGGCCGACTAGTCCACCAAAACCCAGCGCATCAGTTATGCAACAAGATAATAGCTCAAACCAATCTCTGATACTGCAAAAGAAGCGATCGATGGAGACGAAAGCAACATTTGCTGGGGAAGTGCCGCTAGCGAGGCCGACAAGAACACCAAATACAGCGACAGGTACCATGACTGCAGCGTTGCCACCTCCGGTTGCTGATACCACTGTCTCGGATCGCCCAGTCTGGCGTGTTCCAATCAAGGACACCCCGGAACGTCCAGCGAGTATTACACAGGCTTCAAGCAAGACGAGGCCTGTGATAGCCAAGGACAGGGGTGGCTCTCGATTGGCAAGTCTGCTTCAAAGCGACGCGGCTCGCTCTCAACCAACCGCAGAGCCATATCCTGTGTCGCCTACGTCTTCACGACCGTCATTGGAAGGAGGTAGACCTCTGCTGCGCGATCTCGACTCAGGTATTCAAAGATCTAAATCCCTTAACGTGCGTCGAAGGCCTGTCAGCGTCAACATTGGGGCATTACCGACGCACACCAACAACAGGGGAACCAGAGACAACCTGCGGGAAAGCTGGACACCACAAGGCGAGGCCAATTTTGCACCGCTAGAGCATGCCGTTTCCGATTCGAACATGAACATCCAATCCGATCTCGAGTTCTTGCGCGCACGCGAAGAGGAGGAGCGTGAAAAGCACAAACACATGCATCGACTTAGTGGTAGCTCGCGGCACCAGAAACGCGCAAGTTTACCGTCTGTAGCTCTTGCTGGCACTAAGAGCTTGCTACAAGGCCGATTTGGGGAAGCTTTCCGAAAGTTTGAAGGGCATAGTGAAGAAAACCACCGGCATCAGGATGAAGAAGCACCCTTATCACCTGACATAAATGGCCACCATAATCTAACTCCAATAGCCGGGTCTGAAGCCACTGACCTGGACGACGACCGCAAAGGCTTGGACGAAACAGAAGAACTTTCGCCTGAATTACGAAGGGAGCTCGAGAAGCAGAAACTGGAAGCAGAAGAGCGCAGGGTTGAACGCGCGGCTGCAGAGTATAGACAAAGGGTCGGTGCCAGAGGTGCAGGGCCACCACCCGTTAGTGCGAAGGCAGCATCAATACAGAACCGCGTCCAGTCGCTACTTAAGGAGAACGAGAAGCCCGCTCACAAGACTGCGACTGGTTATGGACGTTTTACTGCAGATACTAACCCAGCACAGTTTGATCGTCCATTACCAGCAACACCGTCAGCTGTTCGTGGTAGCCATCAACCCGTAACCAAAACGATGTCCGCGCCTACCTCAGCAATCGATCTACAGGCTCAGAGCAGGATGCAGCGGCCCGTAGCGCCTCCTAAACCGCGAGTTTTGCGTGCTGGTATGGGTGAGGCATTGCCAGCTTCCGTTGGAGAGGAGAATTGGGAGGACGATTTCAGCAAAAAGTATCCAGCTTTATCGAACCTGGAAATGGTTGAAACAGAAATAGATGCTGCGAAACCTCTCCATCTACGGATGAAAGAGGTGTAGTTTAGACTCAAGTGAAGCAGTAATGAGAACTCGTTGACTATGCCACTACCGTATGTTTCGCTGCTGAGTGAAGTATTTGTTGAGCAGTGAAAGGGCAGCCACGATCAAACATGCCTGCATCGAACCAATACACGCGCCTTCCAGTGAACTCTACCGCCTACATGATATTCTGCATTCTGATGTGCTATCCTCTGATGTACTTCAGGTTCGTATGCTTTTCTCATGATATCCCTATATACACTTTACATCCACGAAGTCTTAGTTCGCTAGCTGAGCAAATATCCAGATGCCACCCAAGCATCGGCTTAAGAAGCCCCACAATGGCGGCACCAAGACAGCCATAGAGCCCACCATAGGCCAATCACCACGCAAGAAAGGCAAGATTGAGCCGCTCCCTGTCGGCGATCCTCCCCACACAGCATTCCTCCTGAGCCTGAAAGTTCCTAGTCTTAAAGCTCATGTCGCACAACATGGCTTGCCGTTATTTTCTGGCAAGGCCAATATTTTTGAGTCCAAGCGAGACGAGTTTGTTCGGCGCGGCAACGAAGAGCTTGAAAAGACACGACGGCTTGAACAGCAGATACTTGCTCGGAAAAAACTGACTCAGGCACGTGCACAACGACGGAAAGAGGAGAGTCAGCTTGTCAAGGAAGCCGTGAAAGGGGCCGGAGGACGAGGACGATACGACCGCATCGGTTTTCTGACGCTGAGATACAACAGCATCGGTTTGTCTGAAGCTGTAATAGACAAGCAGGGTGCCACACAAGTTACAACTCCAGTCGGTGATACAACATCTCAGACACTAGCATCAGCACCACAAACCGCGCCGTCTCAGTCGTCAACACCCTGGATAGGACTACCAGCAGCAGAAACATCACCAACAAACGACTCGACCACCTTATTGCATATCAGGACAAGTAGTGCTACACGCACCAACAGCATATCTAAAACACTTGCGCAAAGCGTTACTGATCGCCCTTTAATCTCGCCGCTAACACCTTTTGCTCCAGTGGCGCCAAGGTTAATACCGAAACCTTCATTGACGCCAAGTGATTCGAATGACTCTCGGAGACCTTCTCTACTGCAAACCTTTCAGGAGGTGACTGGTCAAGGATCGCCGATTGAACCAACAAGATCAGCAGAATCAACAGAATCTACAAATTCGCCCGACCCATTCGCTATGTCCAACCCGCCGAACCAGGATCTGGGCGGTGTGGACGACAAGATCAGAGATGTAATCCAAAACCTGTACGACTTCCAACAGCATGTTCATGGCTTTCGACCTGAACAACAGGAACGTATGATTGAAAAGGTCGAAGATATTGCTGCTTCGCTCCAAGAGCTGGACACTGTGACCAAGGATCAGAGCAACCCTATCCAGAAAGTCCGTGTGGCACCCGATATTATCGATTATGTAGATGCTGGCAGAAACCCAGATATTTACACGAGAGAATTTGTGGAACTTGTCCAGAGAGGTAACTCTGTCATAAACGGCAAACAGAAGGCATTTCGAGACTTCAGTAAGATTTTCGCCGAGGCCTTGAAGGAAAATTTCGATGGAATGGACGATGAGGTAGATACTGTCATGAGGAATGCTGGTATGGAGGAGTGTGATGGTAAATTTATTGAAATACAGCAGAACGGGCATGGAGCATAGTATGTTTTGTGATATCCTTGGAAACACTGTGAGGGGTGCGTTGATTACTATAACATCTCCGAAATGCAACACCAAAGTAAGAAGACAAGGATACCAGTCAGGAGAGCTTATGCTACTCGCAATAAACATCGTTCGACCTACCTAGGTCGTGCTTTGAGCATCCGCACTTGTGTACGGACATTGTGCGCTTCCGACAAGTAGGTTGATACAAGCATTTGCAGGTACACTGAATACCTTGTGAGTTCCAGGAAGTTGTCTGAGAAAGTTCTGCTGTTCCCAGAGGTGAACGATGGTTGAAAAAGGTTGTCAAGATCACTGGAAGACTGGCTCTTCTGGAGACAGAGGATAAATGACAGGACGTCAGATTGTAACGATGGTGGCAGCCCTGTTGCACCTATTGGTTATTGTGACAACGTCGACAAATCTGAGACCGATAGCTTGGATGTGGATGACGATACTCACGATAAAGAGGAGGAGCCCTTGCAAGTGCTGAAATTGAGCAGAGTGAAAAATGAAGAGCAAGAGGATGTGTCAGTCGTTGCCGTGGTTTGACGATAGAGGGCGAGAAGATCAGTTAAGCACGCGCTCTGCGAGTACCTTAATCGCCTCAAGCCATGACCAAGTTCCACCTCTAGATCCTGTCGCTCAATCAGTCATGTCAACGACACCCACCTTTCACCACCCTCGACCTCGCCCTCACTGTGCAATTTGTCTGCTGAGTTGTCACAGATCTCCAAGGCTTATTCTGGACGGAAACCATCGGTTTGACAACGACTAAGAATTGGGTTGACACGTTTCTACATGTATGGAGACGTATCTGTCTAAGAGCCCGACCGTCAGAAGTGAAGAAGGAATTACGTGTTGCTACTGGTTGCTTGGTATCGCTGGTTGTTCATGATGTTGGAGTCAGTCGACTGCACCCTTACCCTGCTTGTAAGCGATCTTTCACACTTTATCAAGGGGGGATCGGGGCAAGGTAAGTAAGATGGTCTGGTGTAAGAACATCGTACAACATGGCGGGTTGAGTGCGAGGAACACGCATGATCATAATCCATGCATAGGCAAGAACGCTCGTCAGTCAGCACTGCAAGGCGTTATGAACACCTACCTGCAAGGTATGATAAGCAGAAATCCCATTATAACAACGTTCAAGACTATCACCCTTCCCTTGTCTGCCACCTCATCTTGACGAGACGGGCCATAATATGAATTTAATCTCGATTCCGACTTGCTTGATTGCCCAAATTGAGTCAGGAGCTCGCCGAGGTGGCACCACGCATTAAAACCTCTCAGCAAAGCCAAAGGCATCTATCTCTCATCAACATTCAGCCTCGAGTATCCTCTCCGAGTTACACTGGCAATAGATCTTGCCGAAACTCCTGTTGGTTGTTGTAGAATAGAGTAACGATATCGACCTTGGTGATTGTACAGCTAGACTGAAAGCGGTCTAGCGTGAATGGAAATATTTCCTCCAACGTTCAGCTCATTTCACGAGCAATCTCCCTTCTCATAACGATGATGACTAGTTCGGTGATTTTGCCCTTTCGCTCTCAGCAGTTCATACTGTTGTTGTTCGTATGCCATTTGGCTCGCATCTCTTCTATGTTGGAGTGTTGCAAGATACCCAGTTTAACGTATAGAATGTTGTTTTTGCATCGAGCTTATTAACATGGAGGAAGATACTTCTTCCTCTTCCGCTACCTTATTACGGTATTGTGATGTGATGGATGTTACCTGCAAGCGGCTATGCAGCAATTTAGGGAGATATCCGTGAAGACGGCCACGTACGAAGCAGCTGTGGAAGCCACGAAGGCTCGATATTAGATGCAGTTGCAGAACATGTAAGCTGATAGGATACTATGGAAGAACTGACCTTCCAAACATAAACTGGAGCTTGAGCAAAGTCGGTAACCGGAGTGGCCTCAAGCGTGTTTAGGATGCTCATGGAAGCACGCTAATCTGCAGGTCAAAGACATGTCACTCAATGGATGAATACCCTTCATGAATCATTCGAGCGTTGGCAAGCTGAAGATCATATGAGTTTCTTCACTTTGAGGTCAAAGTGATAGAGGTTCACCTCGTGCGTTTGTATTTGCTTTGCGCCTTCACCATGTGACATTTACCACAAGAATCTTCTCGCTGCCTCTGTCGTTGCGACAACTTGTTGCCACTCCTCTTTCAAACCTACCTCTTCATACCATCGAATCGCTTACAGAGCTTGCCCTCACAGCTGATCAACAAGGATAATCAGCATCATCATACTGTTGTCACGGTTGGGCCAGCAAAATTCTTGCAATCGAAACGACTGCAGGGTTGTCATCTCAACACCACCTTTGTGGGTACGCACCACACACTAATCCGCCATCCCTCCCAGGTGTATATACAATCTACAGATAACGACATATGTGATTGTCGTGCTCATTGTACGGGTGTCCTGAAGTGTGGCTCCAAGTATGGGTAAGCGAAAGTCGATAAATCCGAGAAAAAAGAAAAAGAGAAGCACAGTCAAGAAGGTGACTGGTGGTTACACTGTTGATTTGCCTGTGGAGATGATCACAATGTTGTTTAAGCACATGCTTCGAGTTGACCAAGGGCTTCTTGCGACATGCCTAGAAGTATGTAAGCTGTGGAAAGCAATCGGAACACCTATTCTCTACAAGAACATATATGTCGTCGATTACCATCATTATCTCTTCTTCAGAAGCATCGCCAACGATGCGAATGGAATTTCTCGTCACGTAAAATCGCTTACATTACACACTTACGACACCTTCGGATGGTACACAGGCCATTCCTACTTTATGAAAGCCATCCACATTGATATACCGGCACCGTCAGAGGGGTTTCCAACCTGCACAGGTATGTTCGACTTGCTTCCGGCTATGGAGACTCTCTCCATTGTATGTGACGAGAGGACCGAAATGCCGTGCTTGGAAGCCATGCTCAAACTAGTCCCCTACACGATTCGCAGCTTTGAACTAAACTGGCCGTCGCTCAGTCCAGCATACCACAGAGTCAGACGTCCTACATGTAAAGACGGCTTCCATGTTTGTCACCTTCTTCGAAACATTCTTCCAACTGTCAAGCACTTCCAAGTCCGTGGATTGGCAATCTGTGACAGCATCGTCCCAGAACGAAACGATTTCGACGGCAAGATGAAATGTGAATCAATCAACATCATCCTACTTCATGATATGTACACTCACACCGAGCACCGGGCTCACAAGATTGCCAGTAGGTTGTCTAAGCTATTGAACACCGAAGAGAGTGCTCCTGACAACCTCAAAGCGGCCACTGTCACTAGTCTACTTGCAAAGGCCATCATGTTGGATGAAGCTTGCGACTCACGTATGGCTCACTGCGATTGGTCAGCAATCATCCTGCGCAATCTCGTCCAGAAGCTTACCACCACCATTCCTATCGAGGGAGCATTCTCGATTGACAAATTCAGTCGTGAAGTAAATGATCGCGGCAGTGCACATTTCATGCGCCAGCCGGACGTAACTGTCGAAAGAGGCTTCAAAGATGTATTCGCAATCAACTTTGAAGAACTTATCCAAGGTGTTGTGCCAGATTATTGGACCGAGGACAGTGATTCCGCCTTCCTATCACATCTCTCAAGTCTCCATGGGGCAAGGCAGCCAGTTCCATATGGATACATGCATCACCAGCGGCCGCCAAAATTTCCGATCGGCTATCTCATAGCCAAATGCAAGCTAGACTCTGGAAACAAGAAACGTCAGCTGGGAGACCTTTGCTAAAGCCAGAAGTCCATAAAGGCTTAGCCGAGATCAAACATGTGCGTCGCGAAAAGTGCCAGGAAGAACTCGATGGGGCGTTCGAGAACTTTGGTTGGGTTGCAGATCTTGTGACTTGGATAGAGGAAGAGGTTGGACATAAATTTTATGGTGCTAACATTGAGCACTACGAAAATGAGGTGGACCTTAGAATGCAAGGTGAAATCCGTACCATTCCATACAGACTACATCCGACGCCTCACGAGGTGACCGAGGATGACGGCTGGTATTAAGGTTGATACACGACAAGGATGGCTTGAACACATCGTGGTGCGCATTTATCGCTTCTCGTCACAGACGAAATATGTACCACTCGACGATGGCAAGGAGTGGTTCAATGTAATTGCAGCCATAGCAATTTAACCAGAAAAGAATGAGACCGCAGCACTTCCACAAGGT
>Ga0068628_1000091_pt1 | contig 19987 bp, 19 predicted proteins | sample InSIn2gowninarea_FD_77431 | JGI IMG/M metagenome (GOLD analysis project Ga0068628, IMG submission 77431) | Clean room microbial communities from NASA Spacecraft Assembly Facility at Jet Propulsion Laboratory, Pasadena, California, USA -... ... | reverse complement strand
TTTTTTTGGGGGGTTTCCCCATCATTTGCTAATTTTGATCATATTCAATTTTTTAAAAGAAATCGTAATGTTTCCAAAAAAATATAAAAAGAAAAGAAAAGATACTAGTATCATTGAGAGGGATTAAAAAACAAAAAACAAAAATGAAGCCATCCAACATTACAAAGACTAAGGGATATCCTACAATATCAGGTAGAGAAGATTTACAAACTGGTCCACTTAAAATAAGACAATAACTTCCCCAATCAAATCTGCTGAAGTAATCTAAAAATCTGTAGAGAGCCTATTGGGAGGGGAAGAAAAAATTAAATTAAGTATTCATTCTAATATATGCATCTAGTAAGCAATTCAATTTTAATTTGTAAGAGCACTCACTGCTAAAGGTGCATTTAGGGAAGAATGAAATTGATGGAAAATATAAAGGACCGATGTCTCCAAAGCATAGGTTGAAAAGAAACCATGATGGGCACCAAGAATACGACTTTCATAATAGCACCAAGCTTTTATCAGAATAATGCAGCGCTTAAAGAGATGATCTTTACCAACAAGGCGATCAACCTGCATACAGATAGCATTAGAAATGTGAAATTTCTAGAAGGCAGCACTGAGTCAACTCCATATTCCATATTGTTTAAGGAAGTTATGGAGCCATTAGAATGTAGACATGCCATTCTTTGAATCCTTGAAGTGTGCAGGTATGCAGAGAAACTCATACAATGGAATGATTTCCATGGCGTTTCAAGGTATAAATCTAAGGAATGCAGCCATAAGAATGTAAACATGCACAGCCCAATGCACACAAAATATATATATTACGTACAAAAGAAATTCATTTCAAATGCTACTAAAAAGAAAAGAAAAAACAGTATAAATCGAGCATTAGAAACTCGAGTTCCATTTAGTACTTGAGTTCACTAGCAGTGAGTACACTAGGCAGAGAGTTCAAAATTATTTACGACCAAATGCCACTGGAAAAGTTCTTAGTGGAAATCGAGTCTTTGAAACTCGATTTACATTGCAGTGGCTTTTTCATAAATAAATACATTACAAATCGAGTCTTTGAAACTCGATTTCTATTGGCAATTATTTACGAACATGCCATTCAAATGGAAATCAAGTTTAAAAGACTCAATTTCCACTGGGAAATTTTTTTTCTTTCTTCCCCCACCTGCAGCAGTAAACCAGATTCACAACTGTATCACACACAGTAGTAAACAACTAGATACCAGCATAATATATATATATATATATATATATACACACATATGAAGGAACCAACCCAAGAAGATGCAGATGAAATCAGCACATATGTTGAAGTCAGTTGCAATAAAAAGCTACACAACGAACCTAATTTAACGAGTACAATGGGTAGAGAATAGTTCAATTACAAGAACATTCAGCAATAAAGAAAATAACAACTGAGTCGATACAACATAGTCTACATAGTCGCCTAGCACTTGTCTATACTGAAGATAACCACAACTTCCACGTACAATGCCATTCCAAAATCGAGTCTCCACTCGCCTGACAAACATTTAAATATGGTTGTTAGTTCCCAAATGCAAAGAACAAAAAGCAAATGAAATTCTATGCATATTATATATTAGCTACTTTGTACAATTTGAGCATATTATATAAAAATAGCACTTGCCTAGTTTGTAACACTACTGCTTATCGAAGCCCCACGAGAATTGGGACATCTTCTACGGTTATGCCCTTCTTCATGACACACTCTGCATCGCAAACTTTGACATACTTTAATTGCATGTGAACAAGGGATCTTAATGTTTTGCCACTTTCCACAACCACATGTTCTAGCCAATATGTTTATTTCATGACTGCAGTTTCCCCCTCCACCGCTATAGTTGTTATATGTGGTAAGTACTTGATATATATTGGGAAATTTAGACCCCGGTTGATAGAATTAACAAGTTTTAAACCCAAGTTGTTAATTAGATTTATTATGAATAAAACTTGTTAAAACAAACAAACATCAATATCATGTCAATAATGAATGCAGCGGAAAAGTAAATAAGACAAGATATGATGACACAGGAAAACCAATGAAACAAACTAGTTTCACAGTAAAAAACCTGGGGGGAAACTTTCCCGAAAAGCAATCCACTACAGTAAAGAGAAGTTTCAGATCTAGTACAAAACCTTTGTCCCTAGACTCAACAATTCCCGTAGATGAACTCACAGCAGAAACCTTCTACTACTTCAGAACCTCTGAACTCTTTAATATATGAACGCCACCCTTTGATGCATGAATCCCAGTACGTGACTAACCAATTGTGCGGATCCCAACTAGAGAAGGTTGTTGGCTACAAAGTTCTTCACTTCATTTACAATGAAGATTAAGAAGCACTTGGTTATAAAACCCTAAGGTGCAAAAGACGCAGTAGCTTCTTTTAGAGAGAATAAGGCATCGGTCACCTTTTGCATATGTTCTCCTTGTAGTCTCTTTTGTGACGGCCTCTAAAATAAGCCTTATATAGGTCTAGGGTTGTGAGAAAAGAAACTCTACACAAATAGATAAGTATGGGCCGAAAATCAGATCTGAAAATCTGAATTCCAGTAACCTCGATAGATACCTCGATCGATCGAGAATCTGTTGAGCTTCATTCATTAAATCTCGATAGATAGCTATCTGTAGAGCAATTGTCGAGCTATCTGTCCACAGGTGTCGAGCTATCTATCTAGCTTTAATGAATAGCTTTTCTTCACTTGTTTCTTGGTCCAATCTTCATGGCTTTAATGCTAGACTTGAACAACATGTTTCTTGAAGTATTAAATACATCCTAGATCTACCCAAATACAAGTAAAGTGCATTTTGTCAAAGGATTAGTCAATTACACAAAATATGTCCTTAACAATATATAGCAGCTTCATGATTAAATTTCCTTGATAGGCCAAGAATGTATTGATCCTTTGTGATGAACTAACCAATTAATTAGCCAAATTAATTGATTAATTCAATTTACATGCAATAAGCGTGGTAGCACAAATCACCAACTAAGTTAAAATGCAGCGGAAAATAAATTTACACGGTGATTTGTTTACGAATAGGAAAAACCAACACAGCAAAAACCCCACCGGGTGATTTTAAGATCACCACTCCCGAGAATCCACTATTATCACAACAAGCGGTTACAAGTAAAGAAATCTCAGTACCTTATACCAACCTACAGTTGAACCCTTACCCCAATACCCATTTGGACTTGTTATGTAGTGACAATCTCTCCTTTCAATGCATGGCTCCTAGTATGCGGTTCTAGTACGCGGCTTACTCACCAACTTGAGAAAGATGTTGACTGCAAAGTTCTTCAGTTCATCAACACGATGAAGATCACAAAGTTCTTTGGTTACAAAACTCTATAGTATACAAACACAACAGCTTTTTGAATAGAAAGATGAACTAGGGTATATGTTTCCAGTTCACAATATGCTTGTGAAAAACTTTTGCATTGAATTACATCCGCTGTGACAGCCCTTAAAAAAATCCTTAGATATGTTTAGGGTTGTGAGAAAAGAAAACCCAAACATCTATTCACGAATTGGAGTGAAATCAGATCTGAAAAACTGTTTTTCATAAACCTCGATAGATACCCTATCTGTTGTGCAGCTGTCAAGCATCGAGCTTCAGCAGCCTTTTAAACCTCGATAGATACTAGCTGTCGAGTTTTAAAATCTAGCACTTCTTCACTTGATTCTTGGAAAGACTTGTGTGGCTTGAACTTGAAACCTTGTTCCTTGAAGTATTAAACACATCCTAGATCTACCCAATTACAAGTAAAGTGCGTTTTGTCAAAGGATTAGCCAATTCTATATTGACATATGTTCCTAACATGATTCACATATGTCCTAACATCCCTCATAGTGTGTCCTGAAGCTTTGTGCACATTTTTGGCATAGTCACTCCACACCTTACCTTGAGAGAGATCAGAAGTAATTTCTTTATGTCGATCATGGAAATATGCAACAAGTTTGCACCACGTGAACTCAACCATTGCAGCAATGGGCAAACCGCGGGCATCTTTAAGTATCCCATTAAAGCACTCAGAGATATTGGTTGTCATTGCCCCATAACGTCTTCCACCATCATGTTACTGGTTCCATTTGTCCAGATCCTCACTAATTAGATATGTGTATGGCATATAACGTTCAAGTTTGTCATCATTTGGGTCTATCCTCTTAAGTGCATTAATCTCGACATCCTTAATGGTTTGCATTAGGAACTCAAATTTAGCTTCCTCGGTTGCATATCCACCTTTCAAGGCCAATGCCTTCAGAGTTGGGTCATTAAAGTGTGTGTTGAAGTTGCTAGCAACATGTCGAAGGCAATATCGGTGAAATACCTGTAATCTTCCGTCATCACCTCTAGGCCACTCTGCAATGGCGCATTTGATACCTTTCTGTCGGTTAGAAATAATGCATATCACATGCCCTATCGAAATCCTGAGGCACTCTAAAAACCACCCCCAACTAGGCCTTGACTCCTTGTCCACAACAGCAAAGGCAAGAGGCAAAACCTTATTGTCAGCATCGGTTGTCATTGCAATCAACAACACCTCTCGATATTTACCATACAAATGAGTCCCATCAATACTGATCATTGGCTTGCAATATCTAAATGCAGCAATGCATGGAGCGAAAGCCCAAAATACATAGCGTAGTAACGTAGTATCAGGTACGTTCCTAGGTATGGTGTGATAGTTGTACTAGGTACCCAGATCCTGATCCAAGTATGCCAACAACAACTTTTGCAACCTTTGGTAAGACTGTTCCTAATCCCCGAGTATCTTAGCAATTGCCTTTTGTTTTGCATCTCATACCTTATAGTAAGAAAGCTCATGATCATACTTAGTATGTATGATGTCCTAGAGCTAATCAATATGAGCACTGTGATCCTGTCGCAATTTTACAATAATTTCTAATGCAACAAAATTAGTGTAAAGTTGTGATTTACAACTATGTTTTATGTTGGCTTTATTCCATGACAAAAAGTGTTGTAATTGCTCTTATTTTGTTCCTTGTATTTTGTGGGATTTTATTGTATTGGGTTTAGTATTAAGATTGGTGAAGACTCAAGCTTAAATGAAGAATCAGTGGATTTCGCGAGAAGCTCGCGAGAAGCTAAGCCATGAAAGAGCACGTGAGGAGCACATGACTGGAAGCTGAAGAGTCGTGCCAGGCTATCATTTTCGCGAGTGTCTCACGGATAAGGCCTTCCCACGAGACAGTTGCGAAACATTCTGCCTGGAGGATTTTTATGTGTGACTTCCTTACCCTTCACCCATACTATATATACCCTCATAACCCACAAATGTAAATGAGGCAATTCAGAGAGAAAAGCCCTAGATAGGTTTTCTACAACACACACACCAATCTTTTTGAGAGAGAGCTACTCATCCTTAGTGAGAAATCATTGTAGCCTCTTCTCCATCCCTCTCCCATTGTCATACCTTGAGAGGAGATTTGTACCCAAACACAACCCACACCTATTCAGAGTGTAGAGAGTGTTTTGTAGCTTGGGAAGCTTTGGGAAATTGCCAAAAGAAGTCGATGAGGTTTGGCGGATGCAATCAGGTTGATTGCGAGATCCGGAGAGCTAGACAAGACACGGTTCCGAGAAGCCTTGTTAGAGTAGGAGCTTGGAGGGCTTAGGTACATCGGGTAGATTAGGCTTGGAGGGTCTCTTGCTAACCCATGTATCCCAACTGATTGTCTAGTGGATCGATTACCGCTTGGAGGGCAGCGGAGAGATTTTTCGCCGAGTTCTTCGGTTTCCTCTTTGATAACACATCTCGGTGTTATCTGTGTTTGCATCTCTCTTCCCTACTCTTGTTCATTTCATTTTACTATTGTGTTGCTTTAAATATGAATTAGAGTAGCTCTCTTACTTGTTTGCTTGCGTTTACACTATTCCGCACTTAGTATTGAGTTAGTGTAAAATCAATCAAGCCATAATTTGAATTGGGGGTCTAAACAAGCTCTTGTGTTTTCACACAATTCGAGCTTTCAATTGGTATCAGAGCGTACACTTGTTTTGGTTTCACTACCTAAGTGTGATCCTTGACCCCTTGTGTGTTTTGCCATGGATAATGCTTTATATGCCTCTGTGGTTATTGATGATTGTAGCATGCCATGTGTTTGTGAAAATGCCTCTATGAGTGTTAATCCTCATAATTGTGATGACATGTTACTTGAATCTATGAGTGTTGTTGACAAACTCTTGAAGAAAGGAGCTAAGAAGTTTCATAAGAATTTGAGCAAGTTTCGTTGTGAAAAGGATGATTTGATTGCTAAGCTCAATGAATCCAATAAATTGGTTGAAAAATATAAGAAGCTTGCTGAAAATACTCTTGAAAAGCTGAAAGAGTTTGAATGTCTGAATATGGACTTGGATGCTAAACTTGTTTTGTCTAACAAACTAGTTGATAATTTTAAATGTGAAAATGAATCTCTTAAGATGCATGCCAAGTGTTTGATTGTTGAACTTGTTGATAAAAATGATGATAATATCTGTTGCAATCATGTTGTGGTATTCGATTTTGTGCCTATTGTGTGTTCTACCTCAAAGGACAAATCGGTGTACATTCCTCCACATAAAAGGAATCGAAAGATGGAGAGAAAGGCTCTTAAGCCTAAGCCTCTGTTTAGATCTCATCCTAGGGAATTGAGTGGATCTAAGTTTGTTCCTACTTGCCACCATTGTGGTGCCTTTGGTCATCTAAGACCTCATTGCTCTAAGTTTCAAGCTCTTAAAAGAATCAAAAGAAAAGAGAAACTTGAGCTTCTTAGAAGTTATGCTAAAAAGGATAAACCAGATTTGAGTGATAATAGCATGTTGTTAAAGAAAATGTTTAATGCTCTTAACTCCTTGTCTATGTGCATCTCCGGTTCTCATTCTCCGAACCCTCGTCTCACTTCTCATGAGATACTCATTCCGAGCAATCATTGTGTTTGGATGAGGAAGGGTTCCTATGGTTGACCTTTTGTCCTTTTGGTCCTTGATCTAATTCTTTCGATCTTTGTATGACCCTTCATGCATTAAATATCATATCTTCATGCATTTTGTGCATCTTGTATTTATTTGTATGCATTGTTTTTGTTTTGATCTTACTTTTATGTTTTAGTTTTGTGTGAGTAAAAAATCCAAAACCACATAAAAAGTGAAAAACTTAAAAAGTTTGATCGTATATGTTTAAGCACATTTCACATGTGAGTTTGGCCTAGTACCTTCGTACTAATGGTGTAGTGCATTTACGAGCCTAGCTTGTTTTGTATGCACATAAATCTTTGTGGGAGAAATCTTGAAATTTATGTGTGACTGTTGTAAATAGATCTTCAAGCTTGTTATGAATGATTGGTCAATAGTCTTGATGGTCTTGATACTTGCATAGACTTGTGCCTATATCTCTTCCCACTTTAATTTTATGTTTTTGCATTAGAGCTCACCAAATGTAAATCTCAAAATGAAAAAGAGATTATGAGCTGCAAAAGCCTGTCGCATATACTAGTATTTGACTAGGAAAAAGGGAAAGTGACTCTTTTATTGAAATTTATGGTGCTCAAAAAGCCAAAGGCTTATTCTTAATATTGAAATATCAAAATTTTCAAGCACCGATCTCAAAATGAGATTTATTGTTCAAAATGATCAATTGTTATGATTTGTAAAGAAGCCAAATGAAAAGCTTCTAATATTTGTAATCATTCTCTTGTGGGAGGTCATATATGCTCATTTCTATAATTAAGATAGACTACTTGATTTCGTATCAGTTGTGTATGACTTGATTGAATTGATCATTGAAGCTTCACTCTAGTCTAAAGACTATTCCACACTTGATTCACACACACAACACACAAGGTTAATGTTCAATGAATATCTATTTCATTTGTGTGATTGTACATGTTCAAATGTGATGTGTGTGTGCTCTACCATATGTGGATCAAACCAAAAAGATTTTTTTTTCTTTTTGTTTGCTTTTGGAAGTGATTTGTATCACCCATGTTTTTCAAAGTTTTTCAAGTTGTTTTTGTGTGAAAAACATGTTTTCTGGGTGTTTTCGTGACCCATTTCACGTATAAGCTTAGTTGGGAGTTAAATGGTCCAATTCTCAAGTTTTTCAGCTTTACACAGAGAGTTTTGCTACTGTTTTGCGGCTGTTTCGCAAGTAAGGCTTACCAGCGAAATACCAGCGAGATACTAGTGAAATTTTCGCGGGAAGCTAATCAGCGAGATTCCAGCGAAAATTTCCAGATCAACTTTTTAAAGGTTATTTCGTGGGACATTTGTTTTAAACACCTCCCATCTTCTCTCAAACCCCTGTTTTAATGTTTCTACATCAAAACCCAACTAAATTCAAGTGTTTTTCATTCCATTAACATCTCTAAGGTAATCTTTAATTCTTTTAATTGATTTTGATCCTTGGATTATGTTTTTGGGGGGTTTTATGTTCATAGTTGGGATTTTCTCCAATGGGAGTTGGAAAACTTAATTTTTGTCAATTTTTTTATTGGGCTTTGCTTTAAATGATGATTTCCTTTGGTTGTTGGCCCCTTGTGGCAAAAATAACATGTATTTAGGCAAGATTTTCATATGCTTATACATTGTTTAACATACATGTGTAGTGTGTGCACTCTATGTGTTTGATAAAATGCCCAAATGACATTTTGTTGTTGTTTTGGACTCCAATGAGTACCAAACTTTTGGGATCACCATAATTATTCATGTTTATCATGTTTTAATTATTGGTGGTGTGTTTTATGCACTTTGCCCCGTGAGTGCTTATTCATGCATTGGTCATGCATCTCACATGCACATTAGATGCACACTAGATGCACCTTGCTGCACACACTCTAACACTTGATATGTTTTGCATTCACTCATGCTAGTTAAGTCCTTTTTGCCCTTTTAGCACATATTACATGTTCTTGTGTCCTTGTCGTGCCTAGGTTTATATCATGTTTCATCATCCTTAGCATGTCATGTTTACTTTATATTTTGTAGCAATTTTTTGATGTTTTTGTCTTATGTTTGAGCTTCATTTTCTCATTCATCTTGCATCTCTCATGCATCATCTTTTACCCTTGTCATATCTTCTTTTCTTTTCCACCTTTCTCTTGATTCATTTGTCTATTCGTGACAAAAAAGGGGAGTGTATACTTTCGTCATTTCTATATGACTCATGTGCACACTCTTAGGGGGAGTAATTCTACCTCGTGCACATTCGTAGGGGGAGAAAATCATAGGGGAGATGCATATACCAAGGGGGAGAAGACATTCTTTTATGAGAAAACCTTGTTTTACTTTATGCTTGTTTTCTCGTTGCCTTATGGTGCTTTGAGTTTTGTTTAGTATCATCTATGCTTTGCTGCTCTCATCGCATCATGCTCTTGTGCCCTAGTAGGATCTTGTTCCGAGATGCATATACTTCTTGTATTTTGCATTGGTCGAGTGTTGGACATGCATTTATCCTTATGCTATTGTGCTTTATTGATTACATGTTAGGATGATCATTTGCTTTGCTATATGATCATTGTGGTCATTCCTATATGACTGTCATATGTCTGATCAAGTTGCTCATATGTTTCACAACATGTTTACTTGATCGCATTTTACTTGTTACATTATACTTGTCCTTTTATCACTTGATTTACCTTGAGGGTCTAATGTGTTTTGTGCAAGTGTTTCAGGCTACAGGTATATATGTTCCAAGTGCTACACAGCTTCTAGATTTAGGTGTGAGTGAGTTTTGCTATTGTTCCCAAACTCATGTTTAAGTCTGAAGTTTGTTATAAGGTGTTTTGTCACGGAATAGCCAAAGGGGGAGATTGTAAAGTTGTGATTTACAACTATGTTTTATGTTGGTTTTATTCCATGACAAAAAGTGTTGTAATTGCTCTTATTTTGTTCCTTGTATTTTGTGGGATTTTATTGTATTGGGTTTAGTATTAAGATTGGTGAAGACTCAAGCTTATATGAAGAATTAGTGGATTTCGCGAAAAGCTCACGAGAAGCTAAACCGCGAAAGAGCATGTGAGGAGCACATGACTGGAAGCTGAAGAGTCGTGCCAAGCTGTCATTTTCGTGAAGGTCTCGCGGGTAAGGCCTTCCCGTGAGACAGTCGTGAAATATTCTGCCTGGAGGATTTTTATGTGTGACTTCCTTACCGTTCACCCATACTATATATACCCTCATAACCCACAAATGTAAATGAGGCCATTCAGAGATAAAAACCCTAGATAGGTTTTCTACAACAAACACACCAATCTTTTTTAGAGAGAGCTACTCATCCTTAGTAAGAAATCATTGTAGCCTCTTCTCCATCCTTCTCCCATTGTCATACCTTGAGAGGAGATTTGTACCCAAACACAACCCACACCTATTCAGAGTGTATAGAGTGTTTTGGAGCTTGGGAAGCTTTGGGGAATTGCCAAAAGAAGCCGGTAAGGCTTGGCGGATGCAATCGGGTTGATTGCGGGATCCGGAGAGCTAGATAAGACACAGTTTCGAAAAGCCTTGTTGGAGTAGGAGCTTGGAGGGCTTAGGTACATCGGGTAGGTTAGGCTTGGAGGGTCTCTTGCTAACCCATGTATCCCAACTGATTGTCTAGTGGATCGATTACCACTTGGAGGACGGCGGAGAGGTTTTTCGCCGAGTTCTTCGGTTTCCTCTTTGATAATATGTCTCGGTGTTATCTGTGTTGGCATCTCTCTTCCCTACTCTTGTTCATTTCATTTTACTGTTGTGTTGCTTTAAATATGAATTAGAGTAGCTCTCTTGCTTGTTTACTTGCGTTTATACTATTCCGCACTTAGTATTAAGTTAGTGTAAAATCAATTAAGCCGTAATTTGAATTGGGGGTCTAAACAAGCTCTTGTGTTTTCACACATTTCGAGCTTTCAATTAGAATCCATCATTTTACCATCTCCTCACAGGCCAAAAGGTATTAAACTTTGTGGACCTACATAAGACGTGATCACCCATAGACCATTAAGTTTAGCCTTCATGAATGCCCCAATGTACCACTTGCAATTGGTGTTAATGCATGCGGAGCACAATTTAGTTTTGGTAGACCTTCGAATTGTAAAATTTCTATTATCCTTTGCTGCGTATATTATCAATGCACACTTCACCGCCTCTTTATTTGCAAAAGTCAACCCTTTACTAAAATGCATCCCATCTTCCCAAGTAGAAACAAATGGTATCTGAAGACATGAAGGATCAATCATATTTTCCCAATTATTTGCATAGAATGACTCAGCAGGAGGTGTGTAGGCAGTGGTCGTATTTGTAACATGCTGGACGCCAATATCATCGTCCGCATCACCTTTATCATGGTACTCTATATTTTCCTCTTTAAAATTGGGAGCAAGTTCATGGGTAGCATGATCTAAAGATGGGAGTGTATAATCTCCCATTGTATAGCCTCCCATTGTAGTGCATTCATCATCTAGGGCTGTAAATTGTGAAGATGTAGTTGTTTGTTACACCTCCTCGGCATCAACTTCTGCAAGTGGCTCTGAACTTACGTACAACTCAGCAACATTTACTTGGGGCATTTTATGGATCCTATTAAACATAATCTTTACATATTTGTTTTCTTTGATCGCCGTATACCCGCAATTTATCTATTCATGAAGGACTTCTTGTGGGTAATGGTAAATAAATTTTATGTCATAACAAGCAGGGTTCAAATTCAATTCTTTCATTATTTTCATCTTCAAATCATTCAACGTCTTCAACTTACGACGTATCATGATATAATAGCATTGGCTACCCGGCCCTTTAAATGGAAATCCGTCAATCTCTTCAAGATTGACAAGGGGTCCACCGTAGTATATATTTATATCAATATTCTTCAGAGATTGTAAACCTATTAAAGTCAAGTGTAATATGTTAGTGACATATTTTATCTCTCTCATTTAACATCAATTTCAAAACCTTTTTATCTACTCAAAGTACAAAAATTACAACTTGTTACATCATATGCATATACAAACACACCCCACATTTGCATATACTCACCCCACATCACATACAAACACACTCAATCATTATCATTTCATACTAAAAAAAAAAAAAAAACTCACCCCCATTACAAAATTTCAAATCATTCTAACAAAAAATAAAGAAAAATATTAAACGAAAAAAAAAAAATAGTCATGATAATAAAAACCTAAAAATACAAATATATCTTAAATATTTTTTACTTTTTATAAAAGCCTAGCAAATATATACACTAACTTGTTACATCATATGCATATACAAACCCCACATTTGCATATACTGACCCTATCACGTACAAACACACTCAATCATTATCATTTCATACTCAAACCAAAATAAACTAAACACACATCTCACCCCATTACAAACCTTCAAATCATTCTAATAAAAATATAAAGAAAAATATCAAACCAAAAAAAAAAAGTCATGATACATACACATAAAAAAACCTAACAATACATATATATACACTAACAACTAGAGAGAGTGAGTGTTATAAAAACCTTACCTGACATGAGGATGCGTAAATGGTGGTGAGTTTTATGTTAGAATGATTTGAAGTTTTGTAATGGGGGTGAGTTTCGTATGAGAGTGAGAGAGAGAGAGAGAGTGAGAGAGGAAGAAAGTACAAGAGTTCTGCTGGGTTTTCCTACTTGTGCACAAGAGACCCACAATTATGAGGACTTAGGACAAGAGTGAAGCTGCCCTAACCATGTGGATTAATATCCACCACAACTTACAAATCGAGTCTCTAAGACTTGATTTCCCTTTTAGAAAACCGAGTCTCTATGGCTCGATATCCAGGTGGATTCCACATGGATAAAGCATGTAATTCTTAGAACACAAAAATTGAGGCTCTAAGTGTCGAGATATAACTCGAGTTTTAGAGGCTTAATTTCCAGGTGGATGCCATGTGGACAAAAGCCAAATCAGACCACTTAAATCGAGGCTTAGAGTCTTGAGTTTAGAGGAGGAAATCGAGTTTCTAAAACTTGAGATGTTAGTCTGATATATACTTTCAAAACATTGCCAACTAATTATATAGTTTGGCAATTGGAGTTAATTGCCAATTTTGGCCGTGTATATTTACACGGTTACTAATATACACAGTTACTGTAACTTTCTATTTGATTTTTTAAATCATTTTTTCTCTCTCCTCTCTCACCCCCATTATCTCTCTTCCCCTCACACACACACACACACTCTCTCTCTCTCTCTCTCTCTCTCTCTTCAATCCATAGAAAAAGGGGAGGAAGAAAAGAATTCAACTCAAACAAATCTAAAAACTCATCACAAATCCAACTCAAAATAACCCAAAACAAAATCCAACAGAAAACCCATTTGAAGAAATCAAATCAATCCAAAACCCAAGTCGAAGCTATGGTCGCCACTGCCATGGAAGCTTGGGTGGAGTGCTTGCCATCGCCATGAGAGAGAAAATGAAGATTCGAACCTTACCAAACCGAATCAGGCCTGTGATGGTTGGTTCAAGGATTGGGTTTGCCTTAGATCTATCTAGAAATGCCAAAAATGGACTTAGATTGATATGGGTTTGTGTTGAAGTGAAGTTTTGAGGTTTGTTTATGGAGTTTTTTTAGTGAAAGAAGGGAGGGGGAAGAAGAAAAAAAGATGGGTAGAGAAGGAGAAATGATGACACCGTGAGAAAGAGAGAGTATTGTTCAGAGAATATAAAGAGAGAGAGAGAGAGAGAGAGTGTGTGTGTGTGTTTTAAGGTGGGAGGTGGGTAGGTGAAATAATAATAAAAATGATTATTAAAAAAAAAAAGTGTATAATGGATGAACTAACGTAAGTGTTTTTGCAAATTGTTCATGTAAAATAGAAAAAAATAGGTTCTTATGCTAAAATAGACAGAAAATTTTAGACAGACTGATGCGAATGCTCTAACAAAAATGGACTTATATGGGTAATGTGCCTAAATGGATGATACTTATGTGGCACTTGACACTTAGTGTACAAACAAAAATTGACGGCCAAAATGCAAAACTCACCCTTTAAATTTCAAAACTTTTTATTTCTGTCTTCTAAGTTTGGGTTTTGTCATTCCAGTCCTTTAAGTTTCATTCATCCTCAATTAAGTTTTTCGTTAACAATCCGTTTATTGCTACTGTCATCCTACCCACATGATGCCCATTTTTGCCCTTTATTTAATTTTTATTTTTAAATTTTTAAATTTTAAATTTTAATATATTATTTATATATTAATTTTAAAAAGATTTTAATTAAGAAAAACCGAGAAATGAAATTAAGAAACGACATCGTCCCTCCCAACATCCATCCAGAACTTCACCATTCAAGGCACCGAAAATGTTGATAACCAAGGCTCTAACTGGTAGACTACCTCTCAAATTCTTTATACTCAGGTTAGCACTAATTAGCATTAACTTGTTTGTACTTTTACATCAACAAAGTGAAGAAGATTATATAGCATCTAGCCTCTTTGTGATGTTGTAGAAAAAGTCCAATCACATTCCAAATATCAAACCAACCATAAGATTCACTTTATTTTTTCAGTTCGACAGGTCTAAGAGTGTCAAAGTTGACAATATTACAAATTCTTCGCTAGAAGATAGCCTAAACACTAATGGGATTTACCTACAAAACACCCATGAACTGAAATTGAAACTGATGATGTACGAGAATTAGTAGGCTGAATGTTTTGGGCTACATTGATGGTTTGATGACCTGAAGAGAAAGAAAAAGACTGTAAAGGGTGACCGAGGTGAACCAGCCAAGGACCTTCCGATAGTTAAGTCAGTTTCTCTCCAGAACACAAGGATAGTGAGTAAATGAATAGTGAAAACATACCTTGGGCTGATGAAGTTGGTTCCCTTTTGAAAGAGCTCGGATTTGTGCTAAAACACATGAGCTTGTTTAGACCCCAAATTTTAAAATTACGGCTAGATTGCTTTTACTCTAACTTATCTAAGTGTGGAACAAGAGTAAATGAAGCGCAATCACCAAAACTACTCGAATGCACAAACATGAACAATGAGCAATAAATGTAAAGCACAAGAGTAAGGGAAGAGAGATGCAAACACAAGATAACACCAAGATGTGTTATCGAAGAGGAAACCGAAGAACTCGGCAAAAAACCTATCTGCGACCCTTCAAGTCGAAATCGATCCACTAGAGAATAAAGTTGGAGTACACAAATAACAAAAGACCCTCCAAACCTAGTCTACCCTATGTACTTGAGTCCTTCAAGCTTCTGCTACCAACGGACTTCTCGGAGTCTTGTCTTCCCTAGCTTTCTAGATCTCGCAATACAACCAATTGCATCCGCCAAGCCTTACCGGCTTCTTTTGGCAAATCCCTAAAACTTCCCAAGCTCCAAAACACTCTCTACACTTTGAATAAGTGTGGGTTGTGTTTGGGTACAAATCTCCTCTCAAGGTATAACAATGGGAGAGGGAAGGAGAAGAGGCTACAATGATTTCTCACTAAAGATAGGTAGCTCTCTCTCTAAAAGATGGGTGTGTTGTGTTGTAGAAACCTACCTAGGGTTTTCTCTCTGAATAATAGCCTATCTTACTTTTGTTGGTAATTAGGGTATATATAGTATGGGTGAAGGGTAAGAAAAATGTCAGGTACCTCGCGAGATGGCCTGTCTCGCGAAGCACTCGTGAAATGAAGTCTGGCACTTGACTCTTCAGCTTTCAGCATGTGCTTCTCACATGGCCTTTTCACCGGTTGCTTTACTCGCGAGCTTCTTGCAAGTTAGTCGTGAAATTGCACTGATCTTCATTGCATGCTTGATTCTTCACCAACTTAATACTAAACTTAATACAATAAAATCTCACAAAATACAAGTAAATAAATTAATGCAATTACAACACTTTTTGTTATGGAATAAAGCCAACATAAAACATAGTTGTAAATCACAACTTTACACCTTTTATATAGAGTTTTTTAGTGGGTCTACTTGTTTGGATCCACTTCCATCTTGGGAGATGTGTATGATTAGTGGAGGAAATGGAGCAGATTTTATGGAATCCTCCCCACGTTTTGGAATGATAGATCGTGGTCCGATTGCCTAGTGTTTGTAGAAAAAAATCCTTTGAAATTTACTAAGTGTCATTTGGTCGTCCATGAGCTTGTGTGACATGGACGACTAGGTTGCTTTGGACAATCATGATGCTTATGGATGGATCCTATTCATATCCATGATACTTATTGTTGGGCTCCCTTTCTTGTGAATTGGTCTAAATGCGGTTTGGTCATGGATGACCAACATAGACGAACTAAACTTAATTTATCTTACCATCAGTTGCCCCCTTGTCCTTTTGTTGTCCATACCACTGTTAAAATTATAGTTATTATTATTATTGTTTTACACGTGGCGACTTTTCAGTGGTTGATGAGTTTTCCATGTGGCATCTTGGGGTAGCTTGGAATTTAACGTCCTGGATGTCGACACATGGCTTAATCCAAGCGGTTTGCACATTGCGTCATTTCGTTTTTCAAAAAAGTTGCCACGTGGTGCTTCCTGGTTGGTTTGTGTCGCTTCAGTGCCCCATCCTATTGCTTATAAATAGCTCAATCCCTCTCTTACCCTTTTACTCCTCGTCATCTCGCCTTCACTCATCCTTCACGATTCGTCTAGTAGTCCTCTTCATCTAGCATCAAGTACCCTTTTCCCCTTCATCTATAGGTTTTCTTTTAAGAATTCATTAGAAATGGCTGAAATAGTAGTGTCTTAATCTAGCAATAGGGATGATAGGGAGATAAACGAGTGTCACGATGAGAGCAATAGTAGTGAAGGTAGCAGTAGTAGCGATAGTAGTTCTTTAGACAAGGTTTATTCGTCTGGAACACCTGAGATTCCCTTAGAGGTTTTCTAGGAAGAGATGAGGAAGAGGGTAGCATCGAGGTCATCTACTAGCTCGTCTATTGCTCCTCTAGCACCCATTCCTTCTCCTGTTTAGCCAACAGACAATGTTTTGGCTTGTTGTGCTTTAAACATACCATCTTCCATAAACAAGGAAAAACTTCATAAACTTAGGGGTAAATATCAAATCCCAGAAGACATTCATACTCGTCTTCCAACTACTAGGGAATGGTGTTGTACTCCCAATTCCCCTGCGTTAGTTATATATGACTTTTATATGGTAGGTGGTCTTAAGCTTCCTTTAAATGCCTTTGCTAGAGAAATTTTGACTAGGTTAGGTGTTGCCCCCAACCAACTTAACCTTAATGGTTGGCGAATTATCGTGGCAATGCAAGCGTTGTGGAGAGAAGTTATGAAAGGAATCATCCTCTTATTGTGAACGAGTTCCTATATTGCTATAAACCTTCTAGGATCGGTCAATCCCTTGGCTTTTATCAGTTTTCTGCTCAAGGTTCAGATTGTAGAATGATAAGATCTCTTCCCACATTTGGTAGAGAGTGGAAGAAAGAGTTCTTTTTTGTCTCTAGTCCTTGGGCTAGAGACCCTGATGAGGTTGGTAGGGATACTTTCCCTCTATTAGTCAGTGACTAGGGTCATCTTCGTCCTGAGGGTACGTGATCCCTTTTTTCCTTCCTTTTTTTTTTTTTTTTTGTTGGTTGTTGTTGTTGTTGTAACTTGTCTCCATGCATTTGTATGTTTTAACTTTGCTTTTCCTTTTGTAGCTGTAACTCATCCAAGATTAAACAATGCGCTCTTAGATAGAGTTCATTGAGCCCATTGCTTTCCAGACAGGAGTTTTCACTCTTTGACGACTCTACATCGTCTTGCCCGCTGGGGTCTAAGTCTTGAACCATCTGAAGAAGCTTTGTCATATGAGACTACAACTCATCGAAGTAAATTTCCTTTTCCTTGCATTATTATATATTATTTTCATTTTATCAATCCATTCTAAGTGTTGAAGACTTTTTTTTTTTAGGAATGGTAACGATGAAGGAAAACAAGAAAAAGGAACTTGCTAGTGGCGATGAGATCATCTAGACAGAGGATGCTACCCCTCTCTAGACTTGTCCAAACGTTACCAAGACGTTAAAGCTAGTGCCCCTTAGCTCTTTGGAGAAGAGGAAGGTGATGTCTAGGAAAGTTGATGTGGGGAATCTTCCCAGTCGTCGGGGTCAAAAAAGGGCTAAGGTTGATCTGTTTAGCCATGGCAAGGCTCCTCTTGTCGAGTCCAATCCTTCCCCAGCCGAGAGTCTTGTTGAGGTCTCCTCTTCTGAAGCACCTTTGTTTGAGGCTCCCCCTTGTACTAATCTGGAGTCATCCAAGGCCCCTTCTGTGTTTGCCTCTTTCACTCTTATAAGGAGTGAGACCTTGGCCTAGAATAGGTTCAAGACGGTGGTAAAAGAAGATGATGTCATGGCTTGCTATGACATGTGTGTTAAGGAGTTTGTGCATTCCACCGTCCACGATCTTTTCAAGGTACTTCTCTTCGTCCATAGCAAGCTATAAAATTTCCTTTTGTGAGTCATACTTTAACATTCTGTTCGTTGCAGGTCATGTCCAAGTTTATGGTAGTGTCCAGATAGATCACAGAGTTGGACAAGGAGAAAATTAGGCTAGACACCAAAGTTCGTGCAATGGAGAAGGAGCTTAGCAAGCAAGCTGGGGAAAAGCTGAAGCTGGAAGACAAGGTGAAGCATCTAAAGTCTAAGGTGAAGGAATTGAAAATTTTGGTTGAAGAGCTCAAGACAGACATCTTCAAGAAGGAAACTCGTCTTGACCATTTGCAGAAGAAGAGTGATGAGCTTTCATCTTCCATGAGCAAGGCCAAGGACGAGGCAATCAAAGAGTTCAAATCCTCTGGTGCTTACACTATGCTTCTGGACGAAACCTACGCTGCTAGTTTTGAGGATTTTCGTCTAGACGCTCTTAAAGCTTTTCCTGGAGTGGACTTTGACTCTATAAAGCTTCTTATGGTGGGTGAGAGTTCATTACTCCCAAGCACCTCTGAGGACGTCGATATAGATGATGATGCAACCACCTCTGATAAGCCCAAGGACGATGCTCAGCCCATGGATGCTGCTCAGCCCAAGGACGATGCCCCCACTAGTTTATCCTAGTAGTTTCTATCTTTTATTATAAGCAATCTTTTTCTTTCTTTTTTTTTTTTATATAAATTTTGGGGTCTGTTGTTTTAGACTGTTTTTAATTTGCTCAAGTACATTCACTTCGTCCATGGTTTTGGACTTAAGTTTTGTACATTTGCTTTTTCAAGCTTAACTTTCAAGGGTTTTTGGACGGTGGTTGTCTACCCTTTTTATGAAAAAGTTAATATATGTTTGCTCATCCATGATTTGGAATTTATTTTTTTATGGATTTCGAAATGCCTAAGTGTTTGCTCATCCATGGTTTGGACTTTACTTAGGGGCTTTGGCCATTTACTGTCCTTAGATATCGTCTATTTGTTGCATGAATGCTTTTCTTTTTCTATTATTTATCGACGAGTGTATGGGGGAGGTGTTTTTTCTTTCCCATAGTACTTTTGTTTTTACCTTAAGGTTTTATTTCATCATGTGATAATTTGCCTTTTCCTCATCTGAGGATGACTTCGAACGATAAGTCTCTGCGTCCAGAGATTTTACACGTCTATAACTTTTAAGCTTTTCATAGACTTTAGTTTTATAGAGAATCATCAACACTTATGTTAGAAAATTCAAACTATTTTATATACAACGAAGAACTTTGTACATAACATCGTCCATAGACATTGCTCATGCTAGTAACTAGTTCTTTTTAGGGAATTTAAACTACTTTATATACAAACAGACTTTGTTCATGACATCATTCATAGAAGTTGCATAGGCTAGTAGCTAGTGCTTTTTAGGGAATTCAAATGCTAGAAAACATAAAATGCTGCTAGAAAAAAGATAACATAGATAGACTGTTGGTGAGAACCAATAGTCTGTAGGCTTAAGGTCGTCAATGCTGACCTTCTTGATGAGTCTTCACTGATAATACTTCCTCAAGTGCTCCATGTTCCATGGATGTTCTAGCCTACATCCATC
>Ga0068628_1000088_pt1 | contig 20044 bp, 12 predicted proteins | sample InSIn2gowninarea_FD_77431 | JGI IMG/M metagenome (GOLD analysis project Ga0068628, IMG submission 77431) | Clean room microbial communities from NASA Spacecraft Assembly Facility at Jet Propulsion Laboratory, Pasadena, California, USA -... ... | reverse complement strand
ATGCAGCTGATTCTGTGCAAAGATGAAGGGGGTCACTCGTCTTGCACGACGAAGAGGCAGCATGAAATGTAGACCTCATAAGTAACAAAATAAAAATATTATAGTTACCATTTTTATAATGATCTCAACAATCTCTATATATGACCTACGGACACTTCAAATTCCATAAGAGACTATTTAGCATCAGCTGGATACCACATACCATCTGAATGATTATCACAGCCATAATGCATTTGCTTGAATTTCTTGTGAAGGGCAGGATCATTTGATTGGGCATATTCTATATTCTCTTTGTTTTCTTTCATCCCAGTCACATTAGCCTTCTCCGGCCCATTCTGTCCCTTTTTCGCAGCTAAAACAACCTGCTACATCTAGATACAGGGCATTCTCAGTTTCATGTTATCATAAAAAACAAATCAAAAGAAACAAACACACTGGACATTCTCTGTGGATAAAAATATGAACGCCTAATCACATCAAATCACCCAACAAGAAAAACTGACAGTTATTCAAAACTCAAATCCAATTATCATATATACCCCACTGGATGAGTTCCCCCAAATATCAAAACTACAAACAACCCAACTACAGGGAAAGCTTGGGCTTATTACCTTCAGAGAAGAATGCTTGACATGAGGAGAACAACTCCTCTTGAACGCCTTGTTTGAATCCAGGGTGGAGAGGGGTTTGACCTTATCCCTCTTCATGCCATCTTCCCCAACGCCCACATCTTGGAAACCATTCAAACTTTGTTTTTCTTCCTTGGTAGCTTCAGGGCCGCCTCTATTCTCAGAACCCGACTGAGAAAATACTCTAGGAGGATCATTCTGAGGCTCTCTAGCACTGTGATGCTCGGAACCTTTCCTCCATCTTTAATTTTCGCTGCCCTCATCACCATTATGTTTCCTCCGGGGATCACCGCTGCTCCAGTTTGAACGAATGTGAAGATTGAAAGAAGAATATGGCCTTGAGAGGAGGTGAAGAGGGAATTTACAAGAGGATTTGTTTGCCATGAGGTGTTTGGTATTTGAATTTGGATAAGTCTATTGAGGGGAGGAATTGTCTGGACTGTTATTTTTGTCTAAATTTTAGTAAAAAATATTCAATAATAATTTTTGTGGAAAGAGTGTTGAAATCGTGTTTTTGAAGGTGGAAATAGATTCAGCACTATTCAAAATTTCTGGGACACCCAAAATCTTAAAGTTTAATCACTGTAACCTGGATTTACAAAAATGCCTGCCAGAATTTATCAAAATATTACCAAAATTTGAATTTTAACAACTATAACCTGAAATTTGCCACAATTTGAAATTCAACTAACATAACCTAGATTTACAAAAATTCTTACCAGAATTTATCAAAATATTACTGAAAATTTTACGATAATATTTAAAAAAACAAAACAATCTGATTTGGCTATGACTTTAAATGATGTCTGGCAAGTCAGAAGTCAAGTGTGTTTGAATTGAGAAGCATTGATAATATTTAATTCACTGGATAGATTCTCCCTCTCTGTGTTTGATTTTCAGTTTGGTTTAGTTAATGTTTTTTAAACTTTTGAATCTCTTTCGAAATCAGTGAGACTTCTCACGTTGAGTTTTTTGAATTTTTAAAATCGAATTTGGTTACTTGCATTTGCATTTCTTTCTACTACGTGTTGACTAGGATTTAACTTGATAATTCGTGTACGTTTTCCATATTTAAAAAAATTGGGATGTGATTGGTAAAGCTTATTATTTTGTTTAACAATTTTATTTAAAAAATTAGCTATACTGTCAGAGACCATGGGTCAACTTTTTAATAAAAGTACATAGTATTCGTGAACAAGGAAGGTATGTCAAAAGGGTTATAGCTTAATATTTAAAAAAAAATTGGGATGTGAATGGTAAAGCTTACTATTTTGTCTAACAATTTTATTTAAAAATTTAGTTATAGACTGTCAGAGTCCATGTGTTAAATTTTTAACAAGAGTACATAGTATTTATGAACCAGAAAGGTATGTCAAAAAGGTTATAATTCAATATTTTTAATGGTAAATTCAAGATTTCTGACATCTAGTTTATTGAGGGTAAATTCAAGATTTATGACATCGTTTATTAGTATGATATTAATAAAGAGGATTATGTATGTTATAGTAAAAAGAAGTGATAGACATTGTTTTTTTAGATATTGGAATAAGTAGATGGTCTACATTATTAAGTGTGATAGTTGTTGGATAAGTTGTGTTTTTTTTACTTGTTAATTTTTTTAATTATGAAATATAACTGAATACAAAATATTGACCGAGATTTGTTGAAATTGTAAAAAGTATGAACTTTCAAAGAAAAAATATGTTTTTGAATGGATTTGTGTATCATTTATTTTACTTTGAAATTTGATGTTGTAATGTAATTCATATATATTTTATTTTACAATTTCATTATTCCAAAGTTACAATTTATTGGCACTTGCTTATTTAATTAGACATATTTCACCATCTATAGTAGAGAAGGTTTCAATTGTTCAATCATGTCTCTATTAGTTTTTTTTTCATTTTTCTATCCATCTCAGTTTAAATGAATATAATTTCTCAGCTCATTCTAAATAAATAGAATTTACTAAAATAAAAGACATTTGAGATTTTTATTAGTCATTATGGTTGGAAGTCTTAAACTATAGTGTTATTGTGTCATGTAGTAATGGTGACATTGTTAACAAATCTATAATTTTGAGTAGACATCTTTCACCATCTATATTATAGATTTAAAAATTGGTGTAGTTATGAGTGAAGGTTTGCAATTGTTCAATCATGTCTCTATTATTTCATTTTATTTTTTCATTTTTCTATCCATCTCATTTTAAATGAATAGAATTTTTCATCTCATTCTAAATAAATAGAACTTGTTAAAATAAAAGCCATTTGAGATTTTTATTGGCCATTATGATTGGAAATCTTACAATTATTTGTTATCATTAGCTAATAAACTATAGTGTTATTGTGCCATGTAGTAATGGTAACATTGTTGCATGTTATAGATTGCTGCAAGCCTCCTAATTCAAAATATTCTATTTATTTAAGTTAAATTTAAATGTAATTTTTTTTTTTTTGAAGAAATTCATTATATTATGATTTTTTTAATGTACTTTATAATATGTAATTTTACAATGTCTAATATGTTGTTATTATAATACTAAAAATAATAAAATAACATATATATTAAAAATAACTGAGTATATTTATATTTTAATTAAATATATAACATTATAGTCTAATAAGTTGTTATTATAATGCTAAAAAAATATATTAAAAATAACTAAGTATATTTATATTTTAATTAAATATAACATTTATAGTCTAATATGTTGTTATTATAATACTAAAAATAATAAAGTAACATATATTTATTCAAAATAACTAAGTATATTTATATCTTAATTAATTATATGACATTTATAATATTAATAAGCTCAAAGTTAATTTGGGATAGTTACAATGGGTATCATAGCTCAGGTTCTAATACTCTAGTTTTTAGGGAAGTTTTATTGGGCCTAATAATGGAACTCACATTTGAATGTAAGATGTTTCCACTAAAATAGTATAATTTGTTGCATTAGTTAGTCTTTAAAGTGCAATAGTTTGAGGAAGGAGTCGTAGAAGGCACACACATAATCCATGTGGTTTTTATTGATAATTGAAGTACAAGGTATACTCATTAGTCCTTCCAATAATGTACTTAGTTAACTTGGAGTTAATTTTGGCTTAAAGAAGCTATAGATCCTATTATTGAAAGCTATCTAAACATGACATAGCATTCAAACCTCATCCCAAGGGGCTAAGGAATGGAAACCACTATTTATTTGTAAGACAAAATTTAATATGCATAAATCTAGCTCAAAAAGGTTTGAACTATCTTGAAATTCTATTATGATAATACCCTTTGATCCTGTACTCAATCAAGTACTTCTAGGGCTATTTCCACACTTACAAGCCCTATGACATGTGAAGTCATTATAACCTTTTTTGTATCTTGTGTTTCCAAAAAAGATTCTTGACAGATTTTGCCTTTTAGATCATGCAATTTCCATCTGGAAGTCGCATTCCAAAACCCATTTTTGTCTACCATGCTATTCTTCATAATCATCCACCCCAACACTATGAATTTAAAGAAAGAGCAGCGTTCCAATTTCCTTGAACTACTTGTAAATCATAGTCAATTGTGCATATCTTATTTAGGATCATTTTGTAACCCTTACTTTCAATTCTCTACACAATATGTTTATGTTGCTATGCATTTAAATTTCTTATCCACTTGCAGTGTCTCTCTTCAAATAACACAAGGGTATCACAATGGAGGCAATCTTAACTAACAATGCAATTTCATTGTTGATGGTTGGTTCTACGTAGCTGCAACCAGTTGTCCTCCAAGTGGTTCCATTGAGCAGAGTTGAGCAATTAGGTTTGCATCATTTTTATATTTCATGACAAAGTACATAACAATAGTATTCAATTACATTTAATTGACTCTTTAATTAGATCTTCAAATATATTTTTTGACATGCACATTGACCTACCTATTAATTGATTCTTTTATACAATTTAATCAATATTAAACCATTTTATTTAAATAAAATACTTTTTCCAACCTAACTATCCTGAAACTAGAACTTTTTCCAACTTAACTCTCCTGTTGGCCTAACATGATTGGTTCTTAATACTTTTCCAATTAAAATTGATGAATAATTACCTGCCAAAGATCTCAACGGACTGATTCAGGTGAATCGTTTCGCAGCTCTCAACATCTTTCCTCTTCCTCCTCACAAACCCGGGTTTCTAAATCCAATTGCGAAACCCTCACTCAGTCTGCAAAACGCTTTCCTTCTGTGCTTGAGCGATGGAGATGGAGCTGGAGTAGGAGCAGGAGCAGCCACAAGGATCCAGGGATCCACGCTCCCCTCCTCCTCCTCTCACTCTACTGCTTGTGGATGAAAAAACCTCTGGAATGTTGAAGGACCTCTCAAAAAGAGGCCTCATCTGCAGGTTTGAAGGAGGCGTCTGCCCTCAGTTTAAGGAATTTCTAGGATGGACGGACAAATACTGGAATCGCAGCAGTATTTCCAGCATATTTTTTTGCTCCAGAGGATTCATTTGCATACTTTTTAACGAGGATGGGATTCGGGAAATCATTTTTGATAGACACTATACTTGGAAGCAGCGGATTCTGTGCAAAGATGAAGGGGGTCACTCGTCTTGCACGACGAAGAGGCGCGTGCTGTACACGAAATTCTGGCACCCCAAATTCGACCCCATAACAGAAAATTTTGATATACTTACAGTATTGGTTAGGCTCCCCAATCTCCCTATTCCCCTGCGGCAGTTGAGTGCTCTGCAGGGTATTGCGAATAGTTTGGGAAAATTCGTGAGATGCGCTAAACCTGAGGCGTAGGCAGCCGAGAAATCAAATGATTGCTCTGATGCCAAAATATACGTGAGGATGGATATTAGAAAAGGGTTTCGTAAACAGTTGGTGATTGAGCTCGATGGCTGTCAGTGGCATCAACCTGTGGAATATGAATATGACGAAATGCAACCAATCGAAGATAGTGTGGTAGCAAAGAACGATGAACGGGATGAAGTGCGAGCAGGATTGGAGTTGGTGATTGAGCTCGATCGCTGTCAGTGGCATCAACCCGTGGAATATGAATATGACGAAATGCAACCAATCGAAGATAGTGTGGTAGCACAGAACGATGAACCGGATGAAGTGCGAGCAGGGTTGGAATTTCAAAACACCTATCAGTTTTCACACTTTCCTGACCCGTTTCTTAATATCAAGATTAGATTTCGACGACCTTGTAAAATTTATAGTTTGACGACCTTGTAAAATTTTGAACTGTATTTGACCGGCAAATCACCTGATGACGGATAAATTGCCAGTCAAATTCCATCCCTCAGTGCGAATGATTGAGGATATTGTGACAGGAAAAAAAAATGTTTCATCCCAACTAAGGTGTTTCCTCTTGAATAAAAAACAAATATGGTTTTATTTCTCAAGTTCTTGTTATATCAACTTATATCTTCAACTTAGGTTGGAATATCTAGGGATTTGATGGTCAGTTTTTAAACTTTTAGCTGAATATTATCAAAATCTGCCATCATCAGGAAGCAATGTTTATTATAAAAAAAAATTAATAATTAAATAAATACTTTTAATATAATAAATTAAATATTTTTATTTAGTAGTTAGTGTTACATAAGTTTAGGTTTAGGTTTAGTTTTAAAAAAATGAGGTGGTTTTTTGTTTTTTTTAAGTAGTAGGTATTTATTTGCTTTGGTTGGTAAGTTTCTTTTTCAATCTATCACTTCTCTCTTGAAGATGGATCTACATTGGGAAACATCCACAATAAGAAGTGGATAATCTGAATAAAAAATCCCTAACATAAGGATATTCAAAGTTATATGAGTAAGGAGGTAGGTTTTTAAAATTCTTTGATTATATAAGTCACTATTATATATATCTATCTATATCTATATCTATATATATCTATATATATATATATATATATAACTTGAAATGAAAGCACTAGAAATTTGAGAGTACCTCTCCATATTACATTTCATGGATGGTAAATCAAATCAATAGTTAACCCTAATTACAAGAACTCATCGCAAAGGGAATAAAAAATAATTAGTCCAACAACAATTGACAATAATATCAAATAACACAGGTTTATAGCTCTAGACCACTAAAAATAACTCTTAAAACTATATACTAAAAAAAATCTAAAAAGTGCATATAATTATTTATATTAAATTTTAACTTAAAACTAAATTATTTATCTATAAACTTTGAAATTTCAAAGTTTTTAATACAAGTGTTCATCCATGTTGAATAAAAATTATGGCATGTGCTTACTAAGGTTAGGCTTTATGTTTAATTTGGTACTTTCATGTTAGTATAATGATTATGTTTATGAGCCTAGTTTTAAGAATAAAATAATCATTAATATTAAGAATAAAATAATCATTAAAATAATCATGCTAGGAAACGGCTTTTGAATATCGATCTTATTGTATTGATGTGAATAAAATTTATAATATCAAGGAGTGACTTTTAGGAAATTTCATCTTCCAAGGTTAATTTATATTCTAATTGTTCATTTTCCTTTTATTTACATATTTACAATTTTTTGCCCAATCCCAGTGGATTAGGTGTTTAGCATTTCCCCTTTAATCTAAAGTGGTGTTTATGATTCTAAGCATCATTTTGATTTTTTCAAACTTTTCTCTTCTATGTGCTTTGGTGAAGATGTATACAATATGCTCATCTGTGGAAGAATGCCATTGTTGAATAGTCTTGACCTATACATGATGTCGAAACAAATGATATTTTGTGTTGATATGTTTGATTCAATCATTGAATTTGGGATTCTTGGACAACTTAATTGCAAAAGTATTGTCAATCAAAAGAGGAGTAAAGTTCACTTGTTTATTCTACAGATATTAAAGATTTTTTCTTAGCCACACAATCTCCTTTATTGCTTCTTCTGCTACCACATATTTTCCCTTTGTTGTGGAATCTACTAGAATTGAATGTTTACATGACATCCAAGAGATAACTCTCGATTCAAGACTCAAAAGATAGTCTAAAGTAGATATTCCATTTTCCTATCTCCAACAATGTCTGAATATGAATATACAATTAGGTTAAAGTTATCCACTTGGTCTCATAATGGTGAGGTAGATAAGACTTCCTACAAGTTGTATATACTTAGTTTCATCCTCGAATTCATTCCCTTCTTTAGATGTGAGTTTCAAATTTTGTTCCATTGAAGTGGGCAAATGATTGCATTCACCCATGCAAAACTTGTTCAACAATTCTCCAATGTACTTCTTTTGAGAAAGGATTATATACCTTGGATGTCAGGTCACTTCAATGCCCAAGTAGTAGCGAAGGTGTCTCAAATTTGTCATCTTAAATTGTTTGTCCAACTCTTTCTTTACGGATACAATATAATTTTCGTCCTTCTTATCAATAACTCATCTATATGTACCATAAGATAAATCATAGTCTTTCCAATTTTCTTGACAAGTAGAGTTTCATTATCAAGATTAAAGTGTTTGAAGTTCAATTTCAAAAGATTCTCAATCAAATTTGCATATGGTCTTGAGGTGCTTGTTTTATGCCATATAAGGATTTGATGAGTTTGCTTTCTTTTGTTCATGTTCCTTCACAACAAAACCTTGTGGTTGAGACAGGAAGATATTTTCTTACAAGTCTCCATTCAAGAAAGCAGTCTTCATATATATTTAATGAAATTTCCATCCATTCTGATTTGCCAAGGGAAAGATAGTCAGGGTGGTAACTTATTTCTCCGTGGGAGCAAAGGTATATTCATAATCAACACCTTATTTTTGTGCAAATCCTTTTGCTACGAGCCTTTCTTCACACTTGTCAAGTGAGCCAAGTGAGCCATTTGATTTGTATTTATTCTTGTAGACCCACTTGCAGCCAATTAGCTTGGTTCCCAATGGAGGGTCCACCAACTTCCATTTTGCATTATTTATGAGAGCATTATACTCCTTTTACATTGCTTCTTTCCATTCATCACAAGAATAAACTTCTTTAGAAGAAGTTGGTTCAAAAATAGTAGACAAATTCAATTCACAGTCATATGAAACATCCATATCACCAACTAAATTAGACTTATCTACATCACCCCCATATTGTATGGTGGAAGTTCTAGTTCATATCTTTCTAACCTCATTAAGATGAACACTTTCAAGTGTTTAGTGAGTCATTTTGGGGGACCTTTCTAAGATGGTCCAAGCTTTTTTTGATGGAGATGAGGCTACATCAAGATTTATCCTTCCAATCCTCTCAATAACATCACTAAATGGGTTTTCCTGATCTGAAGGAGTGTTCAGAACTTCATGAAGGGAAGACAATGCTTTAGAAGGAGATTACATAGATCGATCCAAGATAGTGATCCCCAATTCAAGATTTGGAATCTCATTATCAAACTCATAATAAGTTTTTGCATGATTGAATCTAGCCAAATGATCAAATTGTTTCTCAACAATGTTGTTAATATGGGAAGATTCATCGAAAAATCAAATCTATAGACAATACAAACTTCTTATTTACCTCATCATAGAGATGATATGATTTGGTAGTAATATTTGAATACTGCAAGAAAATGAATTTTCAACTCCTTGCATCAATCTTGCTTCTTTGTTCCTTAAGAATTAAGGCATGGTAGGTGGAAGCAAAGATCCTGAGATGCCTTACCAAAAGGAATGTGGCCATGTTAGATTCCATAACAAGTTTTGGTTTTGAGAGCATGAGATTGACATTGGTTTTTGACATATGCTACACATAGAATTGTATCATCCAAGACATAAACTTTACATTTTTTAGAAAAACCATTAAGCGAACAATATTTAAGATGTTTTGTTCATTCTTTCAACTTCACCATTTTGTTGAGGGTCGTATGGAACAATAATTTGATGTTGAATCCCATGTTGGTGAAGATAGTTTTCAAATTAATTAGAAGTATATTATTTTCCATTATAAAAACAAGGGATGCAATATGTGATCCTACATCATTTTAAATTCATGTATGAAAACTTTTGAAAGCTTCAAAAGCTTCAGATTTGATTTTTAACAAGTATACCCAACACATCCTGGTGTAATCATTAATAAAATTCATCATATCTCTATTTCCATTTGCATAATGAACATTCATAGGGGTTGTTACCCACCATTTTTTTGGTGATTTTCCTAGGATATTTTTCCCCTCTAAGATGGTCCTCAACTGGAAACCATCACCCACTAGCTAGCTCATTGTGACATTTCTTAGCCACCTCAACCAGCCATGTGGTCCCTCACCCATCTGCCATGAGCGTATGTTTGAAGGTGGGTCTCCCAAACCTAAAAGTATGCCTTGTCATTTGGTAATTGAGTACTAAAGTTTTTTTTTTTTATCATGGACACTTTGTGGCATGTATTAATGAGGTGATTCAATGAAAAGAACGGGTTATGTTTGTGCTCTTGTCCCCTAGACCCCATTTGGATATTAACCTTCGATTCTAGTCCTGTGGGATCTCTTTTACTGACCATTTGGCTTTAGGGATGGTATTTCATGGGAAACCCCGATTTTGTTTGTGTGATCTCACTCCCTTATCCACTTATATTATCCCCTTTCCACGCATTATTACACCATTCATCATTTCTCCCGTCTAGGTCCACATTCCTCCACTGGTTCCACATAGGGTTAGCTCGCCCCTTCCCTTGGCCCACACCTTGAAACAAGCATGGAATGATGCCCATAGGTTGATGCAGCTAAAAAGAAATAAAAAAGAATATTTGGTCACATTCAATAGGAAAATGTACCACAAAATGAAAAATATGGTCGAGACACACACATTTAGCACGTCGCAAAAATCCAATACATGAGCTCTACCCCATCATCATGGTCATCACCATGGTTCTACAAGTTCTATGATCCTCCTTCTTCTAGGAACCCAGGATTGTCCCAACCCCTGGTAGGCAATGAACCTCCCTACCTTAAAATGGGGTATTCTCTCATATATTTTATGTATCATGCTCTTACCCCTTGAGCCCTGAGCAATTAATCAAAGAAAATCATAAAAAGGAAAAAGGCATATAAAAAAGGGTGAAAAATCAAGGTCGGGGCACCTCATATACCACGATTTCTCCCTCCTATACATTATAAACCCAAGTGTGGGATCCCCTTTTATTAGCTACTCTTGTACCCCAACATGTGGCCCAAGGCTACCCCTTATCATCCCCTACTTCATTCACCTATTTGACACATGCCACCACCTTTTGAAGGATGTACCTTGAACATATTATCCCCTTTAGAAGTAGAAACCACTTAATAGGATACTTGGCTAACCCCATTTGGAGTTATGAGACATTGGCACATATCAAAGCCCATTATGGAAGGGAATGTCATTATGAAGTCCCCACCTATGGTCCATGGCTGGTAATATCATTTACTCAATTTCTCCAATGAATTGTTGTATTGGAAGGCTAGGGGACACATTGGATATTATGCAGGATTGCAGATGGTCTCCATCTTGGGTTTGGTCTCCCTATACGGGCTCCTAATCCTCAAAAGGGCTACATTGGCACATGTAAGGTGTGCGTTGAGATCCATGGGTCTCCACAATATCATACATCACTCCATGGACCCTTGAGGATGGTTAAAGATGCCCAAGATACTCCCATTGGACGAGGAAGATGCACTTGGTTCACCTTAGCCCAATCGACCCCACAAATGTACCATGCACTTGGCAGCTAACCCAGGACTCGTAGGATTATGTGGCATCCCCTAAACAATCATCAAGGCCCTTGCAGACAATCTACAGGAATCTTTGACTCATTTGGAGACCCATGAGATTATTATTGTGCCCCTACACCTATTAGGAGCACCACATGTTTATTGTTTAGAGAACAAGGGGCCAACACCTTGTGCATCACTTTTGAGGGTCCTACTCTTAATTATGACACCCATGGACCTCATTATAATTCTTAGAGGGCCCCAAAATATGTATTATTCATCAATTGACCTCTTAAGATGCATATTCTTTCATTTGTGAGCTAGTTTGGTGGGATTGTCACAAAAAGCTAGAAAATTAGCACATTATTTTCATTTTAGGGCTTATGTAGGCCAAGGAGACTAATTTGAACTCCTAATTAGTGTATAAATACAATTGAGATGAGTTCATTTTCTCATCATCACTTTGGATTGGATCTCTTCTCTCTCTTGAGAATTTCGCACCTTTTCTTGGAGGATGAATTGGAGCTTTATGGATGAATTTTGATGTGTGGATTTGGTTTATCTTATCTTGGAGCTTCTCTATTGTCAAATTGTGGATGGTTGGATACGTTCTATTACATGTAAGTACACTCTTTTAATATTATTCTTTTTTAAATTTTTTATGTACATTGGATTGGGATTTTCACTATTTTTAGGGCTAATTATTACATGCATTTATTGCTTAAATTGTGAAATTTTGTCTTTATATAGAATCTCTCAATTTATTCGCCATGTAATTTGAATGAAATATCCTAGGGATAATTCTATCAACAAATTCATCTTGATAAGCCATCACATTTTTCACATAAGCATAAAAGTTGTAAGATTGCTTCTCTTTGACCTAGAAGACTAGTGAAGTAGAGTCTTGAGGCCTCCTTAACTAAGAACCAAAGGTCCTCATTCATATTTATCATAGACTCCATTCTCCCAAGACTAAGGCACTCATCTACCAATAAGTGGTCACCTAAAATCAACTCTTTTTCACCTTTTCCTAGGTCTAGACAAGTTGGGTCACCTAGGGCATCATTTTCCCGACAAAGTAGCCCTCCAAAAATTTCGATCTCATATCCTCTCTTGCATTAATGTCTCCTCAAGACCTTCTCCAATTTTGAAGCCATTTAGATGGTGGAGTTGTGAGAAAATCCAAGCCCTAGCTCTGAGATAAAACTTTGCCTTAGTATCCCCAAGGCTAGTCCCTCATAGGATCAATTCAACACCTTCAAGTAAAATTTATTTCTTTGATCCTTTTCCCCTCCTTATCTGGGTTAATAACATCATTGGTTGCTAAACTCATTTCTTCTAACCTAGGCGAGGTCCACGTGGTCCCATTCCTTTCAAAGATAATTCTTCAAGAACCATCCGGGATACCAATTTAAATAAGGATTTTAGGGATTGGGAAATTATTTCACAATTCATATGCCCTCAACCTAACCCTCAAATCCTCCTATCCTTCTCCTTGAATACATTGTACCTTGCTTATAAAGTAAGCAAACCTTATTCTAGAAAGGGATTATTTGGGTCACTCTATATCCACTTGTTGATTTATCCTTCATTTGTGACTCCATCTATACCGAGTCTCCTCCCATCAGTGAAAGTTTGTAAATAGTAAGGAGCCTTAGCTGAGGTGACAGTGAGTTGAGTCTCCATTTGGTGCCCGTGGTCTAGAATTTTCCCATTAGGCTCCCTGCTAGTTTAAGCATTATTGTTTTGGCATCATTTCCAGCGAGGAAGAAAGTATACCTCCCTAGTGAATCATCGAGGAATTGATTCATTGAAAACATCTATAAAGCATTCCTATGGAGACTCCACTCATTGTCCAATCCCCTAGTTTACTTAAAGGTGACAACATTCCTCCTTTAACTAGGGTTGTTGCAAAAAAGGTTGAGCAGACTCCATCATCTATTGGAATTTCTCTTTTCCCTTAATTTGAGAAGGTCAGTGATGCATCTCCAAAGATTCCATCTAGTTCAAACATTGACCCTAAACAAGATCAACCCAAGATAACCATGAGTGAAATACACTTGGTTAGTGTCTTTGTCCCTTTGATATTGAGTGATAATCACAACCATTACCTGAAAAACATAACCGATGGTTACCCAAATTCAAAGGGGATACTACTTGGACTTCCCATGGATTTATTAAATAATTTTATTGGAAAATGTCCCCCAGAATGATCTTTGATGAAGATAGGCTCATGATGATTTTTGCCTTGTCACTTGAGGATCAAGCAAGAGATTGCTACCTTAGCCTTCCCCCTGCATGCATACAAGACTCCGATGAATTTGAAGACCTATTCATGAAAAGGTGGTCATGCAATGTCCAAGGGACCTTCAATATCAAAAAATTCTACCAAATAACCAAGGGAAGGGAGGATTTTCGAGAATTCATTCAAAAGTTTGATAGGGTAGTCAAAGATATACCTAATCATTTGAAGCCAAAATCCTTGATAAATTCATAAAGGCGGTGGGTGGCCACTTCACCTATGTGTTAAGGGACAAGAAACCTTCCACTTTGGTCAAAGATAAAGATATGGCAATAGAAGTTGAAGAAAAGATATGAATCTCGAAGGTTGAGAAATCAAGAAGGATAAATCCAAAGATCAACATGAGCAAACTCTCCTTACCATTCTCAAAAGCATGGAAAATTTCACCGAAGAAGCCAATGCACGTGACAAGGTTATCATGAACAAAATCATCGCCTTGGAAAGGGCCCAAAAATCTAGTTATATCCCTAAAGCAAATCTTTTTCCCAAAAATAAAAGTAAAGAAGATAGGCCAAGATCTTCTCAAATCCCAAACACTTTGGCTCGAACTAATGTCGTTGAGCTAGACTCTTCATCTGAGGATGAGGAAAGTGAAGGGGAGGAAAGTGAGGATGAACAAACTGGTGAGAAAGCTAACCTTGTGGAGTCTAAAATCTCCAACATTTTTCTTGGGGGGTCATACACACATACTCCCATTATTAAAGTCGCCCTTAAAGAGGAAAATGAAGAATCCATTCTTAACTCTAATAGCCAAGGGGTCCAATATTCACAAAAAGAAAAGGGAAAAGACCCTTCGACTCTTTAGGAACCACTTAAAGAAGATCCATCACTTAAGTAAGCCCCTTTCAAATAATCCATTCAAAAAATTCCTCCCAAAAAGGATCGCCCAATGAAAGCCAATTTGAAAAAGGATCCTCCAAGGAAAGAATACATCAAGAAGAAGGAAAAGGGGAAAGAAATTAAACTTGACATCAACATAGGGGCTATTATTTGAATTATTACTATACATGCTCCTCTAAAGCAGATTGCTAATTTTCTCGAGCAACAACAATGAATGAAGAAGTCCCTTGGAATTTAGGAAGAAGAACTACCTAAAGAATTGCAAAACATTCATATACTTGACCGAAACCTTGGGCATGAACCTTTCTTGCTTACTTTGGCTATCAATGACCTATTCTTACACAATTGTATGATAGACTCAGGGGCTTCCTCAAATATCATGTCTTTGACTGCTATGAGGCAATTGGGTCTCAGCATCACTAGACCATACAAAAGGGTGTGTGTTTTTAATTCCAAACTTGTAGAAGTGGAAGGTATCATCAAAGACCTTAAGATTTCTTTAGATGGAAATCTCGATATATCCCTCCTCATGGATGTTATTATTGTTGATATTCTTGATGTGTGGGGGATGTTATTATCTAGGAAATTGGGGGCTATCATTGTGGGGAATGCTCAAATGGACTTATCATATGCAACCATTCCACAATCTGATGGCACTCCTTTTATCCTTTATAGGGAACCTACTTACTTAGCTCACGTGATCAAGTCTGGACCTTATTATGAGACATACGAGATTAGAAAACCTTCCCCTATTCTCCTAAATCAAGAAGTTTGTATCCTCAAGTGACCAATCTTTCAAATGAGTAAAAAGTGGAAGCCTATGAAGGAATATAAGGTTGGGGATTTAGTCTTGGTTGATAAAGATCTTGTACCTGTGAGGATTCATGGAAACTTTGGGGATGATTCTTATTACATTGTCAAATTTAATGAAAAACTTTGGCTTGAGCCAGTTAAATTAAGTCATATCACCTCTTTCTTTGATACTTGACATTATATCATATGCATGGTGGATTAGGATGAATCACATTATTATTATTGCATTAAAATTAGCGTCATATGATATTTCTCATGGTAGATATATGCATATCTGCATGTTTTATTTTCTGTTGATTTTATGGCCTAACATATAGCATGTGCAATCATGAGATGTCGTGGAAGCATGTTGCCTTGTGTTTTTCCATCTATTATATGGGCAGGTGATAGGTCTATGGTAACCAAGAGATTGTTAGAGTTCTCGTGACCTCTTGTTCGAGTAGCTTCACTCACTTCTTCAAGAGATCACTTCCTTGTCGGAGCTAGATGTTACCCACCATTTTATGGGTGATATCCATAGGAGATTTTGTTTCTTCCAAGGTGATCCTCAGCTGACAACCAACAACCACTAGCTAGCTCATTATGCCATTTTTTTTCCACCTAAGCCAACCATGTGGTCCCTCACCCGTCTACCATGATCATATGTTTGAAGGTGGGCCTTCCGAACCTAAAGGTATGCCTTGTCATTTGGTAATTGAGTATTATAGTTTGCTTATCTTGGACACTTATGGGCATGGATTAATGGGGTGGAGTCAGTGAAAATAACGGGTTAGCTCTGTTCTCTTGTCCCATAGATCCATTTTGGATATTAAACCTGGATTTTAGTCTCATGGGATTTCTTTTATTAATCATTTGGCTTTAGGGATGGTATTTCAAGGGAAACCTCGATTTTGGTTGCGTGTTCCCGCTCCCTTATCTGCTTATATTACCCCCATTCCACACATATATTACCCCATTCATCATTTCTCCCACCTGGGTCCACAATTCTCCACTGGGTCCATATAGGGTTAGCTCACCCTTTCCCTTGCTCACACCTTGCGTCAGGCCTGAAATGACACCCAGAGGTTGATGTAGCTAAAAAGAAAGACAAAATCATATTTAGCCACATTCAAAAGGAAAATGTACCACAAAATTCAAAATATGGTAGGGACACACACATTTATCACATGGGAAAAAGCTAATACATGAACTCTACCCCATCATCATGGTCATCACCCTAGTTCCTATAGGTTCTATGAGCCTCCTTCATCTAGGAACCCATGATTTTCCCAACCCCTCGTGGACAATGAAATTCCATACCTTTACAGGGGGTATTCACTCCTATATCATATGCATCATGCTCTTACTCCTTGAGCCTCCAGCAATTAATCAAAGAAAATCATAAAAAGGAAAAAGGCATATAAATAAGGGTGGAAAAATCAAGGTCGGGACACCTCATGTACCACGATTACTCCCTCCTATACATTATATACCCAAGTGTTGGCTCCCCTTTTATTAGCTACCCTTTTACCCCATCATAATGCCTAGGGCTACCCCTTCTCATCCACTACTTCATTCACCTATATGTCACATGCCACCACCTTTTAAAGGATGTACCTTGAACATATTACCCCATTTAGAAGTAAAACCACCTAATAGGATACTTTGTTAACACCATTTGGAGTTAGGAGACATTGGCACATCCAGAAGTCCATTATGGAAGGGAAGGATATTATGAAGTACCCACCTATGGTCCATTGTTGGTAAGCTCATTTACTCGATTTCTCTAATGATTTGTTGTACTAGAAGGATAGGGGAAACATTGAATCTTATGCATGATTGCAAATGGTCTCCATCTTTGGTTTGGTCTCCCTATACATGGTCCTAATTATCCAAAAGGCTACATTGGAAAATGTAGGGTTTTTTTGAGATCCAAGGGCATCCACATCACTAGAAAGCACTCCATGGATCCCCAAGGATGGTCATATATGCTCAAGCTACTCCCATTGGAAGAGGAAGATGCACTTGGTTCACCTTTGCCTAGCTGACCCCACAGATGTACCATGCACTTGGCAGCTGACCCAAGACTTGTACGATGATGTGGCATCCCCTAAACCATCATCATATCCCTTGTAAATGATCTATAGGCATATTCAACTCATTTGGAGACCTATGAGCTTATTATTGTGCCCCCACACCTATTGGGAGCACCGTAGGTTTATTGTTTGGAGAACAAGGGGCCAACCCCTTCTCCATAACTTTTTAGGGTCCTACTCTTCATTATGGACCTCATGAGGCCTCTTATAGCGAATTACAACATGTATTATTCATCTTTTGACCTCTTAAGAGGCATATTATTTCATTTTTGAGCTAGTTTGGTGGACTTGTCACAAAAAGTTGGAATATTAGCACATTATTTTTATTTTTGGATCTTATGTAGGCCAAGGAGACTAATTCGAACTCATCATTAGTGTATAAATACAAGACCTCCTCCAATTTTGAATCCATTCCGATGGTGGAGTTGTGAGAAAAGCCAAGACTTAGATCTCAGATCAAATGTTTCCCTAGTATCCCCAAGGCTAGTGCCTCATAGGATCAATTCAACACCTTCACGTGAAAATTAATTCTTTGATCCTTCCCTCCTCCTTATATAGGTTAAGAAAATCACTGGTTGCTAAACTCTTTTCTCCTAACTTAGGATGGGTCCACTTGGTGTTGTGCGGTCTCATTCCTTTGAATGATAATTCTTCAAGAACCATCTAGGATACCAATTTCAATAAGGATTTTAGGGATTGGGAAATTATTTCACAAGTCATATTCCCTATACCTAACCCTCAAATCCTCATATCCTTCTCCTAGAAGACATTGTACCTTTCTTATAAAGAAAGCAACCCTTATTCTTCAACCTCTTCTAGAAAGGGATTATTTGGGTCACTCTATATCCACTTGTAGATTTATCCTTCATTTGTGACTCCATCTATACCAGTTCTCCTCCCATCAGTGAAAGTCCATAAATAGTAGGGAGCCTTAGTTGAGGTGACAGTGGGATAAGTCTCCATTTGCTTCCTTTGGTCTAGTATTTTCCCTTTAGGGATTTGCTTGAGGTCCCCTACTAGTTCAAGTGGTAACAAGGCCACACAAATCATAATGAATCAGTGTGTTGTCGCACAGATTGTCACGACAACCCTCAGACCGGGGGCTGTCACTCTGATCCCCAATCTCTCCGTTTAAGCCTGTCTCCCGCGGCTAAGGGGGGTAGACCCTGTAGGGAAATGGATGACCAACTGTGAACCAGTTGGATTGGGAGACACGAAGGAACAAGCACTAAGTTGATTTTATTGAGTTAACAGACCAGTGCCTTGTGGAGTTAATGTTTAAATGATTAATTATCAGATGCTGCAGAAATATAAACCATGTAGAGTAATCATTTATCATCAAATAACTCAAACAAAGATTTAGTTTTATTAAATGCGAAAAAATGCTTAAATGATACTCCAGCAATTCAAAACTTCGAAAGATAAAGTTTGATACACAACCACGAAATTTTAAACGCTAACCAGATATCACACTCACGATCATTCAAGCATACTAAATCACATCAAAATGATGAACATTAATTCCACATCAAAAAATTTTATCTCAACAGGAAAAAATAAAACGTGATAAGTCCCCGAGCCAAGACTAAAAAAAAAATTTCCCAAAATATTTTTATGTTTTTCAGATAAAACAAAACTTTGAAACTAAATGAAACTTTTTAAATCAAAAAAATAAATAAATAAAATCTAAATGATACTAAATCTAAACTAAACTAAATGAAAACAATTTCTTTATGCTTTTTTAAAGTTTTATAATTTTTATGAATTTTTTATTGTTATATTTTTTTAAAACAAAACTTAAAAAATAAAATCTAAACTAAAACAAAAACAAAACTTGAAATTAAAATCTAATGTAAATCTAAACTAAAGTCTAAAAAAAGAGAACTTTTTATGTCTTTTTATATTTTATATTTTTTATGATTTTTTTATATTTTTATAAATTTTTCATGATTTTAAAATTTTAAATTTTAAAATGAGATAAAGCTTACCATCCAAATAAAATATAAAAAAAAAAAAAAATCGATTTTTTTTTTAAATTCAAAAATAAAAATAAAAATAAAATAAGACTAAAACTAAAATCTAAAACTAAACTTAAATCTAAATTTAAAACTAAAATCTATATTAAGAAGAAAAAAAAGGAAATTTTTTTTTTTAATGAATTTATATTTTTTATTTGATTTTTAAAAGCTTTATAATGTTTATAGATTTTAATTTTTTAGAAAAATGAGACAAAGCCTAATAAAATCTAATTTAAACGGATCTAAAATCTAAATTAAAATCTAACAAAAACCTAACGAATCTTTCTTTTTTATATTTTTAAAAGCTGAGATAAAAAGTCTTAATATGAACTAAACTAAAAAAATAAAAATAAAGCTTGAAAGTATTTAAGATCTAAACTAAATCTAAATTTTAAATCAAAACTTTCTTATTAAAATCAAAACTGAAAGATCTTTGAACTATGATAAAAATCAAAATCTAAAAACTAAACTATACTTTAGATAAAAAGAAAAATTTAAAACGTAACCTATGCTAAAAGTTAAACACTTAACAAAATAAGATCACTAACTAAATATATTTCAAAACCTGAAATCGAAACACACTTATGCCTTACTGCCTATGCATAAAAAAAAAAAAAAAAAAAAAAAAAAAAAAAAAACACAACCCTTTTTTCAAAAACCCATTTTTTTTTTCTTTTTTTTTTTTTTTTCCCCCTTTTTTTTTTTTTTTT
>Ga0068628_1000080_pt1 | contig 20436 bp, 12 predicted proteins | sample InSIn2gowninarea_FD_77431 | JGI IMG/M metagenome (GOLD analysis project Ga0068628, IMG submission 77431) | Clean room microbial communities from NASA Spacecraft Assembly Facility at Jet Propulsion Laboratory, Pasadena, California, USA -... ... | reverse complement strand
GCCACTTAATGAACGAAGGCCTTCCCATTGATTGAGTAGGGCCCGAAGACGTAGTCCAAGTCGGACGAACTCCGTTATCAAGTCTTCTTGTCTTCTTTCATCCTTTATAGTAATTTCCTCTTTTCAAATATCTTGGCCCTTTGTTCCTATCAAGCTAATCTCCCTCATGTCTCTCACAAATATTGAAGAAAGTTTTGCACCTCAAGAGATTTGATTCCTTTAAGAGCTTGATATATCTGAAATTTAGATGGATCTAGGTTTATTTAATTATTAATTTTGTTTTTCTAGTTATTTTTTATTTTTATGTAATTTCAGAGTCAAAATGTTTTAATTAATAATTGATCCAAAATCTTTTGTTTATAGATGTGTTAAAGAATTATATGCATAAATTGTAGCTTAACATAGAAAACTTAATGTGCACATGAGAGAAGAGGAGAAACACATAAAGCATGAAAGAAGACAAGAAGACTTGATAACGGAGTTCGTCCGACTTGGACTACGTCTTCGGGCCCTACTCAATCAATGGGAAGGCCTTCGTTCATTAAGTGGCATGAGAAAGAAAAGTACAAGCATTAGTTACAAAAACGAGTTTTATACCTCCATAATGAAAAATGGCCGAAAATGCAGAACTCAGGAGGAGAAACGAACAACGCTATTGCGTTTTTAGTGTCGAGAAGTGTTGAAACCATATAAAATTTGTCAAATTTTGACAAAGTGAAAATTCGGCCCTCCAACAAAATTCTGCCTCGAACTCTATGCCTTGCCTCCTCTGCATGAGCGCACTGAAAAACTACGTTTAAATAAAAAACACTGACAGATTCTTCAAGGAGGTCGTTGTAGGGCAGTTGGTTAAAATTAGCGAGTTGTTGAGGAGGGGTCGGGGGATCAAATCCTGCCCCTCCCTTTTTACCCATGTAATATTTTATAGATTAATTTTGGGGGGCGCGTCCGCCGTACTTGGTGGCCCGATCCCCCTCATTTTCGTTGCCATTGTGTTATGTGGATGATGTGGAGGGGCGACAGGGTTGACGGCCCGTGCCCCCCACTACATTAATGTAAAGTGGTTGTAATAGTGCCGTGGGAGGGGTCGGGGGTCGTGGCCCGCCCCTCCACCATTATTTTATTATATTTTTTTATGTGGTGGTTCTGTGGGAGGGGCCGAGAATAGTGGCCCGCCCATCCACCAATAGCATTGTGCGGATAAGAGTTGGGGTGACAGGGTTGGTGGCCCACCACCCTTATATATATATATATAGATATCTATATATCTATATATATATATATATATATATATTTGTTACATAAACTGAACTAGGCATTTTTGAAAATTTGGTTTTGGACCGAAGAAATCTTTTTAACGAAGCCACAATTTTGCTTGGAATCTGACCGGGGTTGGCTGGATTCTGTCTGTTGAAAAAGGTCCAAATTGTGCCTTCATTAATCCTGCCTAGTCATCAAAAAGTCAACCCAACTTTGACTACCTCAATCTCCTTCATCCGGACTTGGATTGGAGTGTCATTCACACCGTTGGAATCAAGGTGACAAGCACTTCGATCTGATGTCAAGTTCATCATCTTTCCACCACTTTGAATTTTGAGCTTTTCCCATGCCACTGTGTCTGAAGATCCACCTAGATCAATCCTCCCCTTTGAGGAGCTTTTGGACTGCCAAAAGCTTTATCAGTCAATTGGCAAGTGAGGCAATTGTTCCCTCACTCTTTCCTTCTCCAACCATTTTACCTTGCTAGGGTGCATCCCCTTGAAACCAAATCGAAGGTATTCCACATCTCCCCGTTGTGAAGTCTTGGTTCTTCTATCAAGGATGATGTATTTAGGCAACTCATCGAGATACTTTGGTGCAAAATCATCAACTGTAGGAACTGTACCCACCTCTTTGGTGTCCATAATCAACGGTGGCTCATACAGCTTTAAGTTCTCTACATTCACTAAGGAGTACATTTGCATATATATCGGCAAATCGAGATGAAATGCATTGTTTCCAATCTTCTCCAAAATGGTAAATGGACCATACCGGATTGGTCTCAACTTCTTCCCTTCTCCCTTCATCCTGTCCTTGCTGATATGGAACCACTCTTTGTCGCCCACTTGAAATTGATGGTCGACTCAGTGTTTGTCATGTCGAGCCTTGTACCGGGCTTGACTTTTCTTCAACTGCTCTTATATTGCTTAGTGAATCGACTGGATCCGTTGAATGAACTACTGCGCTTTGTCCCTGTCATCACGTCCACTGGAGTCATCTTCCCTTCCAAAGACCATATCAAAAGGGTCTTTTGGCAGGTAACCAAAACATGTCTCAAATGGTGAATGATGCATATATGAGTGCATTGCTTGGTTGTAGGAATGATGCACATATGGAAGATGCTCATCCCACAACTTAGGATGTTTTCCACAATAGCCTCGCAACAAGTGTACCACGGCATGGTTTACAACCTCTGTCTGTCCGATAGTCTGTGGATGGAATGTCGTCCTTCTTTTCAACTTGGTGTCCATCATCTTCCACAAGCTGGTCCAAAACTCTCCGAGAAAACGAGAGTCCAAATCTGACATAATCGATGTCGACAACCCAAAATGGACCCAAACATGTTGAAAGAAAAGACAAGCAGTCTGCTATGCCTGCTTTTTACAAGGCATTAAAATACACATCTTACTAAAACGGTCAACGACGACATACAAATAGTTGTGACTTTTTCTAGACAAAGGCAAACCTCCTACAAAATCCATCAACACACTTTCCCATGGACGACTCGGAATAGGGAGTGGTGTGTAGAGCCCGAGTTTTCTATTAGAGGGCTTTGAAATAGAACACATCACACAACCCTTTACATAGTGAGTCACAATGTTCTTCATACGAGGCCAAAAACAAAATCTTTGTACATGACACAAAGTTTTCCAATACCAAAATGACTAGACACAAGGGAGGTGTGGGCCTCCCAGATTACATGTACCCTTTCTCCTGTGGGTATGCACAATTTGCCAAGGTGATACAACAATTTCCCCTGCAAGTGATAGTTGTCCACCTATGAACCATGGGATAGTTTTGCATAAATCTCTTTAAAGTCATCATCGTTAGCATATTGTTCAGCATAGCTTTCAAAAGATAACGAAGCATTATGCAAAATAATAGAAGCAAAAATAGGAGGGCGAGATAACATATCAGCCACTTTGTTGCTAGTGCCCTTCTTATACTTTATTACCAGATGAAACTGTTGAAGAAAACCCATCCACCTGAAGTGACGAGATTGCTGCAACTTGGTCTGTGATTGAAGATACTGTAAGGGCTGATGATCCGTATGGATGATGGTCTCCTTGCTGATCAGGTAGTGTTTCCACTTTTTCACACTCTGGACCAAGGCATATAATTCCTTGTCATAAGTGGGATAGTTTATCACAGCCTGAGAGAACTTCTCGGAATGGTAACATATCGGCTTCCTTTGTTGCATCAGTACAGCTCCCATGGCATATCTGTTGGCATCTGTGTCGATCTCGAATGGCTATTGGAGATCTAGTAAGGCCAAGATCGGTGCAGTGCTGATCTTTTCTTTCAATGTGTCGAAGGACTTCTGCTGCTTTCCTCCCCATTGAAAGACTTTCTTTACACTTGTCAATGTGTGTAAAGGTGCTGAAATAATAGAGAAATTGGTAATAAATATCCTCCAATACTGTATTGCACCCAAAAAGCTGCGAACCTTGGTTGCACCAGTAGGCTTAGGCCAATTTACAATTGCTTCAACTTTAAAAGGATCAATTTTTAACTGACCACAACCAACAATACGACCTAGGTAAACCAAAGAGGTTTTCCAAAACTCACACTTTGACAATTTTACATAGAATTTTTCATTTTTCAATACACCAAACACTTTCTTCACATGACATACATGTTCATTCCAACTTTTACTAAAGATAAGAATATCATCTAGATAGACAAGAACAAATTCATCAATGAAAGGCCTAAAGAGATCAGTCATGACCCTCATGAAAGTGGCTGGAACGTTGCAAAGTCTGAATGGCATCACCATCCATTCAAACAACCCCTATTTGGTCTTGAAGGCGGTTTTCCACACATCCTGCTCTGCAATTCGGACCTAGTGATAACCACTACGCAAATCCAATTTGGTGAAATACATAGCATTCTTTAACTGATCTAATAAGTCATCAATGCGGGGAAGAGGGTAACGATTTGTCACCGTGATTTTGTTTAGTGCTCAATAATCCATGCACATCCTCCACGTGCCATCTTTTTTCGGCACTAAGACAATCGTTGAGCCGCATGGAGAAGTACTCGGTCTGATGACCCCTTGGTTCAATAGTTCTTGCACCTGCTTTTTGATCTCCTCCATTTCAATGGTCGACATCCTGTACATGCAAATATTCGGTAAAGGAGTGTCATGTTGCAAATGGATCTCATGTTGGATTTCCCTCTTCAGAGGTAATCCCTTTGGTTCCTAAAACAACTCATCATAGTTAGAAATTAATTCACATAATTCCTTTTTATGCACATGATCACAACCCTGGAAAGCATCAGATAATTCTGCATCTTTTCCCCTTACAACCATAAGCATGCAACCCTTACTAGAATTCACCAACCTCTTTATTTGTCCTGCACTTACAAGGCTAGCTTTGATTTTAGTTTGATGAGTCCTCACAATATATTCTACCCCATCTTTTGTGATTTGGTATTTGTTTTCATCATGGAAGAAGATTGCCTTTTTATCATATAGATATGGACTCCCTAACACCGTGCCATAGATATCTAATGGTATCACATCAATTTTTACCTCATCCACTAACTTAGAAGTGATCACAAATTTAACCTTACACTGCTTAGTTACATTCAGTTTTGCTTTATCATGTATCCATCGAAGTGGGTAAGGTTTTGGATGTGGTTTGGTTTCCAAGCCTAGCTTATTTACCAAGGACTCTAAAATTAATTTTGCTTGGGATCTGGTATCAAATATAGTTTCCACTTTTGTATGATTTATGATAACTCTAATATGAAATAGCTCAATTCTCTTTCGTTCATTAGGAAGAGACTCATCTATTGAACTAGTGCCTTCATGTGATCCAGAATTAACATGAGGTGTAAGAGTACCTTTTGTTCCTGCTGCTGTGATCAATGCTTCATCTCTGAATTGGATCCATGGTCCTACTGCACAGTTGCTATTGTCTTCTGCTTGTCTTTTCCTCCATGCTTCTTTGGTCTCCTTTCCGGGTACTGTTTCCAACAATGATCATTGTCATGACCTTCCTTTTTGCAGTGATTGCAATAAGGTCTTTCTCCTTATATTTCTTGGTTGATGTTGTCCTCTTCTCCTTTCCTTTTCCTTTCACTTTGGGTTTGCAATTTGGAGGTTTGAAAGGTGGTTTCTTGAAATGATCATCTCTTTCATTTTTTCCCTTGTTCTCAAGATGGATTGCCTTCACACTGGCGGAGTCAATAGTAGTTGGTTCAAACAATAATAATGAATGTCTAAGGTAACTATGTAATGATCCAATATACTTAGTTACTACTTCAGGTGAGTCAAATGCAATGCCCAAATTAAATTAAGTGCTTGTTTTCTAAATTCCTTTGTAAAGCTTTGAACATCCTGACCTCTGCCTTGCCTTAAGTATTACCAATCCATTAATGCTTTTTGATTATAACCCAAGGGATAGCATTGTTCCTTTAATGCAAAAATAAAACTAGGCCATGAGGAAAGAAGATTACCCACACTCTTACTACTTCACAATTTGCTCTCCCACCAAACGAGAGCGATGCTACTCAGCTGAAGAGAGGCCAACTGAATCTTTGCCTCGTCCTCTTTGATCTGTTGAATCCTATAGTAGATTTCAATCTGCCTAATCCAGTTATTAAGCTTTTCTGCATTACTTTCACCGTTAAACATGGGAAGATCAAATTTGACATCTAATTTAAAGAAAGGTTTCATAGATGCATCCCTTGAATTTCTATGATGATGGTGATGAGAGGAAGAAGAACTTTCACTCATGGAAGGAGAAGGAGGGGATTCTTTTCCATCATTTCCATGCGCTGAACCTTGTTCTTCTGGTTTTCTCTCTTCTGCTTTCTCCAGCCTTGAGAGCAATTGTCCAACATTCTTTGCCATTGAATAGAAGGTTTTGCGGAAATTGCACTCCTCTTCAAGACGAGCCTCTTCATCTGCCATGTTTCTCTTTCGATGTGCATGCCCCACTTTGGGATTGAAAGACTTTAGTTTCCCTTCACCTCTTCAGAGCCTATTTCTTGTTAGCATACAAACATGCAATTCACATCTAAAAAAAAGACCTACTCTGATACCACTTGATCCAAAATCTTTTGCTTATAGATGTGTTAAAGAATTACATGCATAAATTGTATCTTAACATAGAAAACTTAATGTGCACATGAGAGAAGAGGAGAAACACATAAAGCATGAAAGAAGACAACAAGACTTGATAATGGAGTTCGTCCGACTTGAACTACGTCTTCAGGCCTTGCTCGATCAATGGGGAGGCCTTCATTCATTAAGTGGCATGAGAAAGAAAAGTACAAGCATCAGTTACAAAAAGGAGTTTTATACCTCCATACTGAAAAATGCCTAAAAAATGAAGAACTCTGATGGAGAAACGGACAATGCCATTGTGTTTGTGGCCTCGAGAAGTGCTGAAACCATATAAAATTTGTCAATTTCTGACAAAGTGAAAATTTTGGCCCTCCTGCAAAATTCTACCTCGAACTGCGTGCATTGCCTCCTCTACTTAAGCGCACTGAAAAATTGCATTTAAATAAAAAAAACAATGGCGAATTCTTCAAGGAGGTTGTTGTAGGGTAGTTGCTTAAAATTAATGAGTTGTTGAGGAGGGATTGGGGGATCAAATCCCGCCCCTCCTTTTTTACCCATGCAATATTTTATAGATTAATTTTGGGGGGCGGGTCCACCATACTTGGTGGCTTGCTCCCCCCCATTTTCGTTGCCGTTGTGTTATGTGGATGATGTGGAGGGGCGACGGGGTTGACTACCCGCGGCCCCCGCTACATTAATGTAAAGTGGTTGTAATAGTGCTATGGGAGGGGCCAGGGGTCGTGCCCCGCCCCTCCACCATTATTTTATTATATATATATATATATATATATATCTTTTTTTTTGGTGGTGGTTCCGTGGGAGGGGCCGGGGGTAGTGGCCCGCGCCTCCACCAATAGCGTTGTGCGGATAAGAGTTGGGGTGGTGGGGTTGGTGGCCCGCCACCCTTTTTTTATATATATTTTTTGTTACATAAATCGAACTGGGCATTTTTCAAAATTCGGTTTTGGACTGAAGGAGTCTTTTTAACGAGGCCACGATTTTGCCCGGAATTTGGCTAGAATTGGCAGGATTCCGTCCACTGGAAAAGGTCCAAATTGCACCTTCATTAACCCTGCCTAGTGATCAAAAAGTCAACCCAAGTTTGAATGTCTCTATCTCCTTCATTCGTACTTGGATTGGAGTGTCGTTCACACCGTTAGAATCAGGGCGACGAGTGCTTCAATCTGATGTCAAGTTCATCGTCTTTCCATCACTTTGAATTTTGAGCTTTTCCCATGCCACTGCATCTGAAGATCCACCTGGATCAATAATTTTATATTTGGTTTTGATTTTTATATAATTTAACTAGGTCAAAATGTTTAGATAACATAATATAACACGACAGTACAACATCTAAAAAATAAAAAATAAAAATTATAAAATATTTTGATTTTGAAATGAGATATGGTTTTTAGGCATGTGGTATCAATGAGCCACCCATGGTATGGTATAGTTAATAATAGCCATGGTAAAGTCGGGGTGAATATCTATGGTTAAAAATCTTGTTATATTGTAAGTATTAAGTTTTATGTGCTTATTAATGAAATTTAAATATGGTTACAAAATTATTATTGCACCAAGAGAGCCAGTATGGGGTAGATGTCAAGTGTAAATATTTAACATTTAACATTTATATGTCCACTCAATTAAAAAATAATAAAAGGTTAAAAGTAATTATATAGAACTCATTATGGTGGAGACGTTGTAATGTAAACATTTATTCTTGGTTCAATTAATAATAAAAAGTTAAAAGTAAAAAAATAAATAATAAAATTCGACTTTTAGTATTGTAATTTTGTTTTGAAGGGCCGCTTTCTCTGGTGTTTCCGGTTTGTTGACGGCACCTTTTTCATTTGGCAGTATGGTCAACCTTTCATTCCCATCTTAATAGCATCTCCCCTTATATCCAACTCACTAAGGAAATTGAACCTAATAATTCCCTTCCTTTCTTAGACATCCTCGTTTCCTGCCTCCCCAATGGCTCCCTCTCCCGTCAAGTCTATAGAAAAAGACTCACGCTGACTGTTATCTCCATACCCTTTCTCATCACCACCCATCCCAAAAGTCAAGTGTTCTCAAAATCCTCATCTCTAAAGCTCTAAAAATATTTTCTCTCCAGTTTCTTTGAGCTTAAAAAACCCATCTAGTTAAGGCCTTCAAAGCCAATGGCTATTCCTCCTATTCTATTACATGAAGAAAATACTTGAGTTATCCTATTAGGCCTAGAGTAATCTTGTCAAAATTGGAGTTAGGACCGGATATGTTTACTGATAAAGATTTGATTCAATAGCAACTTCTATTTCTAAAACTATTGAGCACTGTATCGTGTAAGCATGTCTTTATGCACATTTCGTGTTTGCACAATGATAGTGGATCAACCTTTTAATTCTCTTCTTGATTGTCGACATTTCTTATTATATTTTGGCTTTAAGAGGAAGTTGTTTAGACCAATTAAGGGCTCATGTCAATATTTGTATGTAGAGATCATGGGAAACTAGTTCTCATCACTTGTCCAGACGTGGCCTTGAATTGTAAGTGATATATGTTTTCCTCTTTTCACTAATTGATATATTCATTTACTGATAATCTCATGACATTAGAACATATATGTCATGCTTTCTAGGATTATTCTTTTGCCTGGAAGCCTCTTCATTACTATTCCATAACTTCTATGTCTATCACGTAGATGCACGTAGACATGAGGTTCGTATTGGCACTTTCTCTAGATTAGAATTCATAGTTGTTTATATTGGCACTTTGCATCATAGTTTGTGTATATGTCTTAGGTAAGTTGATGTTTTAGATGTCCCCACTGCTCATCTTACATAATTTTCATTGGACGATCTGGCAGAGCAGGTGGCTAAAGTGTTGTATCACTTTGGGTATTTACAAAAAACATTATTAACTGTTGTATTATAGATATAAATTAATTGATTTTTTCTCAGAGTTATCATATTTTGGGTTTACCTTTGAGGCACCTTTTTCAAGTTAGATTGACTTGTGATATTTCATTAAAATTTGGTTGACATGATTCATGAGGAATCTAAGTATCACTGCCACCTTAAAGAAAAAAATGTTTAGATATTGTCTTGACTAAGGTGTTAAAATATTTGTTTTCGTGAGTTTAATTTCCATCTCACATGTATCACTATCATCTTTTCACGAAAGGAAACTAAGCAAGTATTTAGAAAGCTGTAAAAGCTTAGAAAACACGAGTTCAATGACATCCTTATATTTTTATCTTATAGATTGTCAAATGTTGGGTGAGGACAATAACTTGGCAAAGAGATCTCCCAAAAGATATGAGAGAAAGCTATAATGCAAAAATATTCATCTTTGGGACTTATCAATTGGAGTTAAGAAATTTGTTTGTTTGCCATTTTTATTTGAAATGTAAAATTGCCTCAAATTGATTTTCATTTTCACATTTATGTTCTTATTTTTTTCAAAATTCATTTTTTGGGTTTTCAATCTTTGCATATCATGAATAATCTATCACCCACAATTATTTTTCCTTATGGGTTTTTGTGGCAACTTTTTTTTCTTGTTTTCAAGGGGATGCCTTCTTGTTTGATGTTATTCAATGTGCCTCTAGAATATATTGCAGGCTAGAAAATGCATCGATGTCTCTACTCGATAATCCTGATTCAAATAAAAGTTTTCTTTTATGATATGAAGGGCTCTGTCATGATTCACCAAGGCCATCAAGCTATTTATCTCCTCTCTCTCTCTCTCTCTCTCTCTCTCTCTCTCTCACGCGCACACACACACACACACACGTGCGCGCATATGCATTTAAGCAATATTTGTTGTTTAAACCTAATTAAATCATCATTTTCAGTGTGATAAAATTGGTTATGCATACATTCTGGTGAAATATTTGTTGTTTAAACCTAATTAAATCACCATTTTCAGTGTGATAAAATTGGTAATTCATACATTCTGGTGAAGTTTTAGAACATACATTATTGGAAGGATTTTGGATCTAATGCATTTTTCCATGTCATTTGCTTAAGCTTAATAATGTTTCAGAAAATTTTGTATTTTTATGGATAAAAAACGGACTTTATGTTTGAATTTGTCTATTTATTACTCTTGAATGACATAATTTATGGAGTAGTCTACTTCAATAGATGCCTTCACCCAATAAATATTGGTCCATTGCATCATTCTTAGTGGTCATTGTAGCTTAATTTTAATGTAGATGTTTTCATATTAGGAACCCATAAGTTTGTATAAGAAAGAGAGTTATTTGGACTCTTCGAGAATGATGACATACAATTTTTAGTCACGACGTGGTGCTTCTTCTTCTCATAGGATATACAAGTTACAAGTAACCCCTTACAATAGCACATGTGGACCATAAGCTCATAAACTCAGGTTCTAGCCCTTATTGGGTTACTCAAAGAAATCCACTTGCATTACTTCTTGTTTTCTAGAATTTTTTCAAGAGAGACATGGCCAATGAAAAGTGTAACAACCTAGTCTTCTGCCTACTTTAGAAAACCTTTGAAATCTTCCTTATTTTGGAAAAACATATATTGAAAAAGAAAACCCATACATAGCGCTGGACCTCACAGGTATTTTAGTGCACATAGAACACCACCCTAAAAATTCTATACTCTTAATCACAAAAAAAATTTGCAACAACATGCTGGAATTGACATAAAAAATGACTCAAAATGCACATACATTATCTTGAATCCCTTCTAACAAAAACTATTATCAATTACATTGTTAATGAAAGGTAATATGAGATTATTTGTGCTACGAAATATTTGATTTAAATAATTTACTTATAACAATTGGGAATGGTGAAGTTCCGGAGCATTTTCTTAAATCCTTTGGAGTTAAGGTGTTGTGTGTTATCTTCATTTTGAACATATTCTCGAATATTGGCTTGGTTAGAATCTCCCTTAAACATAAGATATGATAAAAAAGAAATGTTAGTGAACAAACAAAACTGCATAAATTTTTTACTTCTTTCTTCTATGCTATTGCCTTACGACGTTTCCTTTGCAACATGTGGTGTAATTACTAGCTATATATCTCATTCCAAATTATGTTAGGTATTTAATTGCTTTGGTGCCATTAACCACAATAAATCTATCTAAACCTAAAATAAATCAAATCTTTATAAATCTATTAAATGTAACTCAAATAGTTGTGTAATGAAATACCACCCTCTAAATAAAAAAACATAACAAAGCTTCACAAATAACAAGTATAATATGCAACCTATTAATTGTAAGATGCAATATAATTTACAATTTAATAATATCTATAATAAATATTGATAAATATTTATGATTAAGAATCTTGTTATATTATAAGTATTAAGTTCTAATTTAAAATATGTTATAAAGTTAAATTAAAATAAAAGATTTTGATTTTAAAATGAATTATAATTTTAATTTTTGTAATATTATTTTTATGTTTAATAATTCAATTTAAAACTATATAAAAATAACCATCAACTAAAAAATTAGTTTACACGGTTAAAAATTAAAAAATATTTAATTTAGTATTTACTTTTTTCAAAATATTATTAAAATTCATTGAATCCGTTTAAAAACTAACCAAACTAACCCATATAAAAATTTTTAAAAAGTAAAATGAATAATTTCAAAACAAAAGTAAGTATCCCCATTGTAATTTAAAAAGTAAATTGAATAATTTCAAACAAAAGTAAGTATCCTCCATTATATAATTCTCATTATAAAATAATATTTTGCACCCTCCTCAAACATTTTATGAGTTTCTCGTGATTAAGTGAGAAATTTGATCGTCAAACCAGCGATAAATTACAGGCGAGTAACTCTTACACCGGTATGAGCCCCTCTCAGAATATGGTATCGCTGTCTGTTTACCTGTCTATGAATTGGCCAAAGGCAACATAGAGAGGCGAGTGCCAGTGGTGAAGATACAAAGTCAAGGTTTGAACAGTGGAAGTTGTTAGAACCCCGCACTGTTTTATGGAGGGCAGCCATTTCTTGTTGTTGACGGAGAACCTGACAGTTAGCAGAGGTTTGGGATGAAAAGCCCTCCGACATCATGGATTCTCGAGGCATAAATCAGTGATTTGACGATGAAATTGCATTGGTTCGATTATCTTCTAGTCTTCTCCAAAACGAGCAAATAAAAATTCGAGGTGGGTAGCACTCCTCCCGCCTGTTTTTGTCATTACAGTCAGTGATGCAATCAATGTTGCAATCTAGATAAACATGGTTGTACGCAGCAGAAGCCGCAGTATTAACTTTTCATGGAGGCGTTTGGTCACCCTGGCCTGCTTGTTTGGATTTGGACTGTTGGGTTTGCTTATGCTTCTCCTTATACCAAAAGGGTTTTCGCAGGTTGCCCTTACGGACTTTAGGAAAAAAGATACAACCTTTATAGCCACCCTAGAAGAAGAGGAAGAAGAATTTAATTACCAGCGTGAATCTCTTGCTTTTAATAAGGAACTCACCCTGCCCCCACAAAATAGTCTATCTAGAGAGCTTCAAAAAAGAAACTCCTTGCCACCTCTTAACATAGATCTTCATCCAAAGTTGGCCAAAAATCATATAAAGATTGTTCTGTATGTGCACAATAGGCCACAGTATTTGCGGTTAGTTGTAGATAGCCTTTCCAAAGTGGAGGGCATCGATGAGACTTTACTTATTGTAAGCCATGACGGCTATTTTGAAGAAATGAATAAGATAGTAGATGGAATAAGGTTTTGCCAGGTAAAACAAATTTTTGCCCCCTTTTCCCCTCACTTGTTTGCTGATTCATTTCCAGGCGTGTCACCTGGAGATTGCCAGGGTAACGATGATACCTTGATTAAAAAGTGTGAAGGAAATGCTGATCAGTATGGAAATCACAGGTCACCCAAAATAGTGTCTCTGAAGCACCATTGGTGGTGGATGATGAATTGGATTTGGGATGGAATGGAAGAAACCAAACGACACAATGGACATATACTTTTCATAGAAGAGGACCATTTTATTTTTCCCAATGCTTACAGAAATATTCAAATTTTATCTGCATTGAAGCAACATAAATGTGTTGAGTGCTATGCCGCAAATTTGGCTCCTTCTGATGTGAATTATAAGGGGGAAGAGTCAGAGAATTTGATTGCCGAGAAGATGGGCAATATTGGGTATGCTTTTAATAGAACAGTTTGGAGAAAAATCCATTCTAAGGCAAGAGAGTTTTGTGCTTTTGATGATTACAACTGGGATATCACCATGTGGGCAGTAGTGTATCCTTCATTTGGCACTCCAGTTTACACTTTGAGAGGGCCGAGAAGAAGTGCAGCTCACTTTGGAAAATGTGGTTTGCATCAGGGAATCAACAAGGGCATTCCATGTTTTGACAATGGTCGGGCAACTCCTGCTATTGAAGAAATTGATAAAGTTCCTAATATAAAGCCTGAATGGGAGGTATACAGGTATGAGCATCAAGGAGGTTACCAAGGTGGTTTTAAAGGCTGGGGGGGTTGGGCTGATGAAAGGGATCATAGGCTGTGTCTTGATTTTGCCTCAATGTACCATATTGCAGCTTTCTGTCATAACTCAACCAAGTAAATTGTATAGTCGTTAAGTATTTATTGACTAGAGCACTAGTAACTGAATTTCTGAGATTGTCTCTTCCAGAGTTACTGAAATTATGGTCCTGCTTATTAAAGCATATTCCTCCACTGGTTCTTACGTTATCATAAAATTTAAGAAGGAATAGTTATTGCATGTATTGGTGGACAAATATCTTATCTCTATGCCTTTCACTTTCATATGGGAAAGTGTAGTAAGTTGTAACCATCATCTGTTAATTCCTTTTTTAAAAGTGAAACAAACGTATATTGTATTTCATCGATTCACAGAAGAAAACACATCATACATTCTCACAGTGAAATGGTTTATCTACATTTTTATCTTTGACCAGCATTTTATGTTCTTAAAATGGGGATTATGTTAGTTTAGTGAATTAATAACCTGAAGAGATGGATCTTCTTGATCTGGCCCCATGGAATGTCAACATATGTAACCTCATCACAGAGGGAGATATTTCGAGGGTTTTATGGCAAACTTTCTCTGTTTGTGATGCTTCAAAATGGGGAATGAAAGGCCTCAAGGGCTTTCTTATGGTTTGGTTTTAGTGGTGTTAATAACAAAGAAGAAAAATAGATAGAACCAGAATTTGAGATTGACTCAGCCCCCAAAGACAAAATATATTAAACATCGATTGTTTGAATGAATGCTTGGACGAGGGTTTGAGAGATCCTAATTCTGGCCGGTATCAGATATACCATAAACATTTAGAAATTCCTATACCGTATAACTCTCTTGCAAAAACTGCATTGATAAAATTTGCTTGACACAGTTATATTCCTGTGTTCATTCACAAAATTTATGCAGATTTTCAGAATTCAATGCAAAAGAGAAATGGGTAGATTCAGCAGAGTATTTACAACTGTAACACTTACAAATCTATCTCTGTACCCAATTTTTGCCAATTAGAAGCCAGTCTTTCCATAGGAGCGTTAAAAGTAATAACTTAACATGATTTAATATGTAGGATAGATGGTTATTTATAGGTGGCATCCTTCTTCTATCCCCCTCCCCGCTCCCAAAACTCAGTGGAGTATAGATACGATATGGCACTCAACATTCTAATGACATGCCACATGTTGGCTAGTACATATGACCAACAGCAGACTTCTGGGTGTTTTAGATTGGCATTCCTTAAACAACACGTTTCCTATCTCTCCTTTTGTCTTGGTATAACTTGATTTTATCTTTTGTCCTTCACTATTCTCAGACATTAACTAGAATGTATTATAATTGAGCAGGGCTGGATTATGCTGCATAAAGTCTATCTTAGATGAATATGCGTTTTGGAATGTTAAAGACAGTGTTGAGTTCTATTCCTGGCTATTGCAAGTCTTTATTTAACTACGTCTCATCTTCCAGCTTTGACTAATTTGCAATTCCATCAGGTGAAAAAAATCATATATTTTTCAAAAAATTGCCAAGGCTGAAAAAACATAAAAGAAAAGTTTTAAAGAACTGATTTTTTAAATGTTTGGCAATTTTCTTACCCACTATGAGTTAGTCATGACTCATGAGTCCTATATTTTCAACGTTGAAATATAACAAAAATAAAACATCTGGTAGCACCTAAATATTCTAATTAAACCACAAGTGACGTCCTTAATAATTATCCTTCATATCCACCTTTATTTGTTGAAGGATTTTAGTATTTGACTGCAAAGATCTTCAGGCATTGATCCAATTCACATAATTCATTCTCTCATTCATGTATATATGTAGCAGTATGCTGAGGAACAGAAAAAAATGCCTTTAACTTGGATAGGAAATAGAATCAAGAAAATCCTTACTTTCCAGCCTGAAATAACCCGAGTTCTGGCAGAGTTTGAAATTGAAAAGTCACATGCCATATAATGCTTCAGTTCACATTCTAGATTTCATTTGTAGATGTTGTAATGATCTGTTCCTATGTTGTAAGGGGATCTGTTCCCTCCAAAATAAACCTCTGTACTCTGCGTTCCCATGTTTTGGGTCCTTGAGGACCCTTACGAAGCATCTTCAAACAGTTGGCTACGTCACTGGGGACTCGGAGACTTGCTAGTGGTTCCCAAGACATTGCTGACAGATTTCAAGGACATTTTGGACAGATTTTATGAATGTTCTGGGCAGATTTCAAGGATTTTCTGGGTAGATTTTAGGGATGTTCTGGCCATTATATCTTCAACCTTGACAATCATGGACATTCATGGTTGGACAATACAATCATTTTTCCCATCCATTATATTGTATTGCACTGAATCTAGATCTGTTTTACAAGTTATAACTCAAATCATGGGTTTTGTATGATGGGTTTCAATTTGGGTTTTTGGTGGGTTAAATATTGTAATTTCAGCAACAATATTACAACAAGCAAAGCCTCCATGTCAAGAAAATAGGAAATGCAACTTTTCAAAGGGCTGATCCTTGTGGTTATTGCTTTTATTCTTCTCAATTTTCAGGTCATCTTAGCTTTTACATATTGTACATTGGTTTCTTTTGAGAAAAATAGCTTGAGCAAGAACTAATTGCATAGGTTAGGTGTAAATGTGCGAGAAGAAGTTCGAGACAACTTCTAGTGACCACTTAGGAAAAGTGGGAAATAACACCATCTTGTAATTTCACTTAAATGAATATTATTCTAGTCTTAGAAACTAAATGAAATATTCTAGAGATTATAGAATATTAGCAAATTAGATTTTTATAATCATAGCCATACACCTCATTGTTGAGATAAGATGGTTGCTAGGATTAAAGAAATTTGTTATGATATGAAAAATTAGTTGTTAGGATTGAGGAGATTAATTATTTTTCTCAAAGCATAAATAGGACAAGAGGGGAGAAGTTGAAACACACATGAGAACAATTGAGAGGGGTGGAGACCAAGAGAAGAAGGAGAGTGCATTTGAGAGGAGAAAGTTCAGATATGCTGTAGCAAACAACAAGAGGAATATGTATAGCAGTAGCATTGTACAGTTGTACAACAGTTTTTGTTACCTTCTTTTTTCAAAAGAGCCATACTTCTATTTCAATAGGTTATATTTCTCTATTCAACAATAATCTTGTTTACTGTGCAGCTGCTAAGTTACTGTTGATTTTTTAGGATCACTGCTAGAAGTAGGTTTTTCTTCACCTTGTTGAGAAATCTAGGGGGCAACAAGTGTAGGTGATTCCTCTTACTTTGATAATTGCTTGTGATGAATTTTTACTTTACTTGATTAACTTATCCTTTCCTTTATTATTATTAGTGTTCTCTATCATCAAACAACTACCAAATCATAGAGAACAATGAGACAATAGGACACAAGATATAGGCGATCAGCCAGGGACAAAACCTCTCCAACCAAGAGGAAAACCCACCAGAATCCTTCTCTTCTTATAGAACTTCAATTGACGAATTCCAAGACCTATGACTCTTGACCAACACCCTCCAAGACCAAGTCATCCTTCCTTCTTGATGAGCTTTCCTTAGACAACTTCTAGTACTTCAACCTTCTAGCAACTTTAACCCCGACAACAATTTCTACAGCTTCGACCTAGCAGCTTCAACAACTCTGACCTTCATGCAGCTTCAACAACTTTGACCTAACAACTTCATAGCTTCGATTTAGAGAAGAAAAAACTTTGAACAATCAGGAAGATAATCAGGATCCACACCCAACAATCTCCCACTTGGAGATTGATTATATAAACTCCATCGTTGTTTCACTTGTTGAACAATGACTCCACTTAGACCTGGTTGTTTCTCATCTTCACCATCATACTTGAAGATCAATTGAAACTGAACAGAATCTCATTAAGCTTCAACCTTGCAACTTCATAGCTCCGACCTTGCAGCTTCACAACTTCGACCTTACAGCTTCACACCTTCAACCTTGAAACTTCACAACTTCAATGCAGCTTCAGAATTTCGTCTAGCCCAGAAACTATAAAAACCCTAACGAAAGAGCGAGAGAGAGAGGCCCTAGAACTTTGATCTTGATCTTCTTCGACCTTTTCCAACTTCTATCTTGAGGAGATCGAAGTTGCTTGAGTGAGCATGCAAATGAGGTCAAATTCCTTCTTATTTATAAGCTTGTGTGGCGTACGAATTGCTATCTTGAGGCCGACTCATCACTTCATGTAGGCCGACTTGATCTTTGTGCCATGACGGGTCTTAGAGGGTCTTTAGACTTTATTTTGACTCAATAAATTTTCCTTTACAAGATGTACCATGCCCAAATGGGTCTTCAATACATGACAATGACTCAATTGATTTTATGACAAACCTAGAAGCACTCAATGGGTGCTTGACCTAAAAATAAATTTCTCTTGAGCATGAAACCCATGCCTCAAGAATACAAATAATAATTTATTTATTTTTATTTTTTTCATTAAATACATAAAATCACGATTACATATGCCATTATGAAGACTGAACGTAGTTACTTATTTCAACACTCCCTCTTAACTAGGAAGGTATTCATAAGCCATACAAGGTACTTGGACATTCTCAATATGAAGAATTCTCATAAGAAGAGTCGGATTGGTAACCCATCTGTATAGCATCATATCATCCAACATTGTCACATGGCAAGGCCTTGACTAACAACTCTATCTCTCCACAAGATCAGAGCACAATGCTGGCAAGACCAATGATCTATAGACACCCTCATCATTGTCTCTCTCGGAACATACCCCACTGGGGTTCTCTCAGAGTATGTTCCACCAATACTATTCTTATCTTGGATTCCGAGTCGTCAAAGAATATCAGTCCTCTACGACTACTCTTATCTTGGATGCCCTACCCCATCCTCAAAGAGTATCAGATGCTAGATGCTTACCCAATCCTCCATTCTATCTTCCCAGGTGAAGACAAGAATGATGTGTCTATCTCTGCTTGTGGCTTTCACTAAGACTTACAACTGTTAGTCCTAGTCTAATGGATGGCACGTGAAGTGGAGAACCATATCTGTCACTCCCTCTTAACCAAGGATGACCAACCCATTCCATAAAAGGAATGCACCCAAGCTCCCTCTTAATCAGGGACTTGTCCATGCTCCCTCTTGACTAGGGACTCGCTTCCAGCAACTCTTTAGGTGGAGATCATGGGACATCTAGTTGCTTGAAAAGGTCCTCCTTTTGATGTCATGAACTTCTTTTTCTTTATTCAAGAGTCTTCATCTTTTTGGGACTTCTTTGTAGGGCATCGACCATCCATCACTTTCGTTCATGAATTGAGTCAGTCATGTCATCCTTTCTTTCATTGGATAGTGATCCATTAGTTCACATCTGGCCTTTCCTTCATGCCTTGGTACCTTCTTCACATCATGTTTCCTTTAGGATCTTTCATCTTACCTCATGAGTTTTAGTTGTAGATGACATCTACATCTCTTCCTTCGGTAGCCCTGCATTAGTCCATCCAGATATTGTTCAAAAATAGAAAATGAACATTAAATAAAAAATATGTCAAAATTGGCAACTAGGGCCAAACTCCATGTGGGTCATCTTATTAATGGCAACTGATATTTTTCTTGGATCCCTCTCATTGAGAGGTGTAAGATTGATCTAAAGATCATCTGATTCCAATAAGTATTCATGGAGATATGAATTTATTTTTGTTATGGGACAATTCGTCAAGGTCGGCCAGCAACCAAATAAACCCCACATGTGCTCAACGTTTTAGTATAAATAGAGGTGGCCTTCAAGTCATTTCTACACACTTGGGATCTCTTCCTCTCTACTTGTCTTTGGGTTTTAGTAGAAGGAGAGATACTAAGGGATAATGCTAACCTAATGGAGAAAGGATCTACGCTGCCCTAATGAAGAAGCCTTAGATGCAGGAAGGAAGGGAGATCTAGCATGGTGAAGGAAGCCTAAACAACAGACTCTAACACAACCTATCATACGCTAATATATACGCTGTTCTGGAAGGGTTTGGGACAACCCTTAGAAGCAGCAAAGGGGATACCCTAACAACAATAAGGAAGCTTCCATACACGTTGCCCTAATACATAGCCCTAGCCACATGTTCTAGCCTTAGCCGCAGGAATTGGCCGTAGTCAAAGGAGAGCTTTAGCAGCATTAAGGAGGAGATAATCCGTAGTCCAATAAGGTGCCCTAGCCGTAGTCTAAGGAGGCCTAACGAACATAAAACAAAGGCCCTAATCCGCAGTGTAATCAAGGATATCTAGCTGTTGTTTTGTCTACAATACACAACCCTTATCAACAACACAAGGAAGCCTAATGTATGCTGGAGGTGACAGCATGTCTAAGTGTTGTAGGTGCCTAAGTGCGTTGGAGATGACAACATGGACTAAGTGCTGTAGGTGCCGAAGTGTGCTGTAGACGACATCATAGTGCTGCAGATAAAACTGTTACAAGGCATGAGTTAAGGATTGGGAATTCATTGTCATAAAGAAGAATCAGTGAAGTCTGCTCTCTAGGTTGTATGTTATCTAGTGAACACATGACAATGACATCTTCAGTCTGATGTATGGCATGTCAGATATATGCATGTTGTAATAAATGGAGGACGGTCTTGTGGAAGGCAGT
>Ga0068628_1000079_pt1 | contig 20446 bp, 22 predicted proteins | sample InSIn2gowninarea_FD_77431 | JGI IMG/M metagenome (GOLD analysis project Ga0068628, IMG submission 77431) | Clean room microbial communities from NASA Spacecraft Assembly Facility at Jet Propulsion Laboratory, Pasadena, California, USA -... ... | reverse complement strand
TGCCTGTGGGAAAATTTCATGTACAGTGTCATTTCTTCTGTTGAAAAGGATTCATACCACTATGCCCTTTTCACTTTCTTCAGCAATCTATTCATGCCGTGGTGACTTTAACTAAATTGCTACATTTCCTGTCTACCTCACCTCACAGAATAATCTGTGCCTTTATATTAAGTTCTCTGTTCACTACTGAGTGCCAGTCCCATACGTCCCAGAAGCTTGGTCACTCAGTAAAATTCTTTCACAAATCCCTACTCCCTTACTAGCCTATGATAAATACTGCATTTCAAGTCACCTCAGATCATTCCCAAGCATTTATTCAGTGAGCATGACCTAGAGAGAGCCCTCTCCTGTTCTGGTAGGGCTAGCTACCAGACTGAGCATGGTTTGTGGTTACCCTAATTTTTGCCCTCTTTCAGTCTAGGGGTGGATTTAGGTGATAACATAGTGGTGACTCCACTGGGGACGAAAATGGTTTGCTTGAAGATTGTTTTGCCCCAGTTCAGATCTAATGGTTGATGGTGGACAATGATAAGACAGAAGACGGCTGAAATCATTCACCTGGCAACTCCATTCACTAAAGAATCCAACAATCGGTGCTTCATGGTGACTCCACTAGAGGACTAACTCTTTCTCTGAGAAAATGGAAGGATATTACACAAAGTTCGGGTATCCAAAGTGGAATGGTATTCAAGTTCTACTCTTCTTTCTTGTAAATTACTTCTTCGTTGTTCTTGAAGCTACCCTAAAAGTTTTTCAGAATTTGTTGTATGATAAAGGTGATCAAAATCTTCACTCGATCTATTCAAAAAGTGTAAATAGTGAGTTTCCCTTTGATCCTGGCTTCCTTACTTTACCTACATCCTATGATGACTCTCTTCAGAGTGATGAGCCTAAAGAACACAAACCTGATCCCGTCACTCTTGTACATATTCCTACAGCTGTTAGAATCCCAAATAGGTAAAATCTCTTGTTTTACCTTATGTTCTTCATGCCTTCCCCAAAAACTATGATCTATAATTGTCAAGATTTGACAGTGAAGGTAAGAATGTCAATGCTAAGCAACATGTGCAGAATGTTGAGACTTTTCTAGACCTTTTTGAAATTGATGAAGGAGATGTCAATATAAGGCTTTTTTCTCTTTCTTTGCAAGGCAAAGTCAAGCGTTGGTTCAAAGCCTTGCCTGATGGGAGCATCACCAATTTACAATAGTTCATCAAAGTTTTTCTTGACAGGTGGAGGATCAGACAGAATCTTTTCCTTATCGTAGAAGAGTATAATCAGTTGAAAATACTTCCAGGGGAGATAGTACAACAATTTTAAGTCAAATTTAATCAAGTTTATTATTCAATGCCGGTTGATATAAGACCCCCTCCTGGATCTGCTCTTTTGCACTACGCGGGTGCCTTTGATCCAGAAATGGAGTTTTAGCTAAGAGAAAAGAATGTCACAACACTTGAAGAGATGCAAAACAATGCAGTAAATGTAGAGGCTCATTTGCTGATCAGAAGGGCAAGGTTGAAAGAAGAAGAGATGAAAAAGGTGGATCTAGATAAAACTACACCTTCAAGGAAAATCTTGACATTTTGGTGAGTGCAGTAGAAGATATGGTGAGGAAAATGACTGCAAAAGATGAAAACGATGTTCATGAACAAGTGGCTGATCCAAAACATTTTGTTTCTTGTCTCATTAGTCATAAGGATTGTTTTGTAGATCATCTTGGAGAAGAAATACCTATTTATATGACATGTATGCTTGATGACGTGTTTTATACTGACAATTTTCCTTAGTTTTATCAGTATGATGATGATGATTATGCTTGCCAAATAGAAGCTAATCTTGCAGACAAATCAGTAGCTAGTTTGTGGGATGAGGAAGTTTGCTTACAGTAGCTCGAGTACAGTGATCAAACGAGGCATATCAGCTATGGAAACGATGAGAAAAGTGCACCAGATTTTGAAGTAAGTGAAGGATCTTTGCCTTTGTGATTTGATTCATGTCAGTTCATTAGAGATAATTTCCATGCAATCAGACATCAGTTATCGACAAATCTTGATTTGGATCCTCTTAAGGGTGATGAAAGCTTTGTTCCAGACCTCTTATATTTAGAGTTCCAACCCCCAAATGCCATTAATAGTTAGGTTGTGCATGAAGACGTAGAAGCTGGCATATATGATCAAACGATACAAGAAGATTCCTTACCTCTCTGTTTTGAATCATTTCAGTTTTTGCGGTGTAAATTGCATGGTAAATCTTCAAATGAAAAGTTTGTAGGAAATCAACAATCTCTCAGTTTTAAAGTTGAGGATGAGACAAATGGCGAAATTTTTGAGCATATCGTTAATAAGAATTCTTCCCCTGAGATGATTGATGAAATCATTTTGGATACGGAACCAGATTTGCAGCCACCACACACAATTCAAGGTCAGATTACAGATGAAGGTGAGGCAACCGAAATACATGATTCAATGATGCAGGAGGATTTTGTACCCTTGTGTTATGAAGCATTTCAGTTTATAAGGCAGAATCTTCATAATATCTCTAAGGAAAAAGATGAACAGCCAATAGGATGTCATACAGTTTCAATAGATACATCTCAACATTCTCCTCAAGTTTTTGATGATCCTTTTGCTCATGTGTTAGATTCGGTTTGCTATAAAAATTCTTCTCCATCAACCAACCATGTGACAAAAGAGAAACTAGAGGAGTCCCATCAAGATGCTCAAGAAACGTTCAGCAGAATCAAGATCTTTGTACAGTGGAAAAAGAAGGAATTTTGCATCTTGACAGTCAACATGAATTACATGAAATAGATCAGCAGGCTGAAGATTTCCATATGGCTGAGAATGAGGAAAGAAGGAGTTTTATTTCAGATTTGGTTGAAATAAATGAGGATACGCAGGAAAATGATGTTCCAATCTCAAAAAATGATGATGATAAACCAGATCGAGAGACAGATTGTGATGAGGAAAAACATGTTGTTTCGGATCTCATAGAAGAAGACAGATTTACAGACCTAACTACCCTCATCTCATCAAAACACAACCTTCCTAACAAGGAACATAGTCTTATTTGTGAAAAGAGATCAGCACCACAAGAAATGGGCACCTTGTTTCTCCAGCAGGAGGTCAATTTTCATGTTTTTCATGATCCAATGGCAAATCTGTTACAGTCAGTAGTGAAGGTCATTATTGCAGCATTCAGTGATGAAGGAGATCATGGTCAATTATGTTTTTGGAGGCCTAGTTACCAGTATCTGTTGTTGACCAGAAGATCTGATCCAGAGAATCAATCAAGGGGACATCTACTTGATTGGTTACATTGGAAGACACATTATACATGATTGTACATAGTGCATTAGTACGCAGGTGGTTGTCATCATGATTTGAAACCCTCGAATCTTGATGGACTACTGACATTGAATAAGTTTTGTCAGTTCTTGTTTTAGTTAAGTCAGTCATGAGTCATTTCCTTTTGCATGGAGTCAAGTTTTTCAGTCATTATAGTTTGCATTGAGTCAATTTCAGTCAAGTTTCAGTCAATAAATTGAGTCATGTTGGTTTGTCGGAATAATGGACTCCATAGCCTAATGGACGAAGGCACTGTCTGCTCACCCAAAGATCTGCAGTTCTTGGTACCTCCAAGGAGTTGCCATCCCTATTGGAGCCAATGTTAGTGTCAGTCTTTGTATCCTTCCTCCAGTGATCAAACATGCTCTTACAAAGTGGTTTTAAGGTGTGAAGGTCAAATTTTGTCATTTCAGTAAGTCTTCAAAACAAAATTTGGTCATTAGGTACTAGGTCTAGGGTTTGCTTTCACTCCTTCCAAAGTCATCCAAATGTCGGTCTATGTCACTATTTAGCTGAGTCTACCATCATGCATAGGGTTTTCATTATCATGTTAGGTTCCAATGGGTCATTTTACACCTTTTTCATGCTTAAGTTGTGCCTAGCTACGGTCATTTCCCTCTCCTAGGGTTTCGAGGGAAATTTCTCTTGGACGGTCAAATCATCGGCAAAACTTGTATCCTGATGTTCATACACCTTCCCTTATCCTTAAAGTACCTTATCAAACACTTCCTATCACTAAGATTCCCCAAATTCCTCATTTTCGCACAAACCCTAGTTTCTTGCTACAACTTGGCAGTTTTCTAGGTTGGGCCTATGTTTTTCCTTTTTGGACCCTTTCCCCTCACTTAATTTCAAATATTCCACTTTCCCCTACTTCCTCATATTCCTCCCTACTTCCCAAAATTCCCTCAAGAATTTAGAAGCTCCCTATCCCCTTCATTTCACTTCATTTCGACAAATCCCCTGTTCCACACATTGGGATAGGTTTCACTCAAATGATGTTTCTGAGCAATAAAAGATGAATTTGGAAAAACTGAGAGAGGTTTTTGTCCACAACAGGCCAAGGAAGAAAAAAATCATTCACTTTTTACACAGGTTTCATGGTTTTGAAGAAATGTCAAAAATACAATTGCCTCGGGAGAATTGATGCACCTCTAAAGTTACCTTGGGAAAATCAAGTTTTCTCCTAGCTCAGTTGGCCAAATGACTTTCTTTATGATTAAAATGATAACTAGACACAAAGATATTTCCAATGAGATATCATGAGCTCAATTTGGAGTTGAGGAAGGCATTCAAAAGTTGACAGTAACAAACCTCTGCCTTGAGGCAACCTCACTTGGCACATTTTGACCAGTCTTGGGAGATTTGATTTTTGACAGGGTAAATGAACTCCAAATTGAAAAATTCTAGTTGAATTGGAAATTAAACTCAAATAACTTTCCAACGAGCTATCTTGCAGCCAATTTGGACACTAGGAAGGCCTCCAAAAGTTGCCTAGAAAAGAGCATGATGCACAGAGAGAGTGCGGCGCATTGGGAGAGAGTTTCCAGTGTAAAATTTACACTGGCGCGACGCACATAGAGAGCGCGGCACACAGGGAAAAAAGGCCTAAACTTGTGCCAAATTGCCTCCAATTTCTTGTGAAGCCCATCAAATTTCAAGGTAGGCCTTATGACATCACTTGTCCATCAAATTTTATCAATGATATGGTGTTTATAGAGATGTTTGAATGTCACCAAAATGGATGAAGTCAACCATAAGAAATAACCAAGAAAAACGGTTGATGGGGTTGAAAAATTGTGATGATGCCACCAAGGTCCTGCTCCCCTCCCCTCGTCCCCTCACCCTTCATCATTCTCACCTCCCCTCCATCATGTTTCCTTAGAAAATCATCCTAAATTCACCACTAAACCCTCCCCCTGGTCTTTCAAGCAAAATTGAGTGATTTTGCAGTGCGCGGTGCATACACGAGGTGGCGCAGTGCACTCAGGGTGCATGGCACACTGGGAGCCTGACCACAGTGTTAATATTACACTGCTGCGATGCATACCCGGCGCACGGCGCACTGGGCCAAGCACGCGGTGCACAGGCCTGTGAGCCTGAAAAACCACCCAAATCACTCAAATTTTCGTGAATGGCTCCCAAAACTGCAAAGGTGGCCCTAGATACTTTCACGATTGATCCCTAACTCAAAGAGAAATATGATTTGATGACAGTGAAATAAAATGCAATTTTTTTTTTAAGTGAACCCAAAATGACACAAAGAAGGTTAAAAAGCTAGGGTTTTGCTACAGTAGCATCATTGCTAAAAAAATGCTCATACCCTACCCCTATCAAACTAATCCCTCTGTAGCATTTTCCCCTAAATATCACCCTACTTCCACTTTGGTCATATTCATTTAAGTTCCCTTGATTCCTATGGCTAAACACCCAAACCCTACCTCACAAAAGCCAAACCCTATCCCATCAAATCTATACCCAATATACTCCTAAATCCCTGATAACTTTCTCCTCCTAAATCCCTCTTCCCCTTTCATCATTCCCCTCTTAACACCCCTATTTTATTGTCCCCTTGGTGCCAGATTCTCAGGGCAACCACTAGTTTCATTAGATTCAGAGGGCAGCATAAAGCTCAAGGTACAAGCAGCAGTAATGGCATTAGGAGTTTCATCAGATTATGAGGGAGAGACCCACAGTGACACAACTTCAGGAGAAAGATGCTAAGATCAAAGAGCTTAGGGACAATGTTTCTAAGGCCAATTTCATGGTTTGATTCCTAGAGCAGGATAATAAGCAATTGAAGGTGATTTAGATGAGCATCGAGAGCAAGTGACAAGGAAGAATCCAAAGACTAGAGGACTCAAAAGGGAACTTCAGCAACAAAGGGAGTAGATGTCTTCAGTTGACCTAATTGCAGGAGAAATCAATGAAAATAGGGAGTTTTGGCTTGACAAAGTAAATTTCCATTTAAACAATCTTCTTAAGAAGGCCAAAAGAGACAACAAATTTCAAAGACATATGGCTACTCATTGCTACACAAGGATTCAGGTCTCCAAAATCAAAATCAAGCAGTTGAAGAAAATACTCCAGGAAACCCTAATCAAGAAAAAAGAGAAGGTTAAGTTGGATTTGCTTGCTGATGCTTCCCTCAGAGCAATACAAGACAAGGACAAGAAACCTATGCATGATGAGGGGCCATCAGATGAACAGGAGGCCGATTTCATCCTCATTCAGGTTGATGATCCAAGACTTGTCACTCAATGTGGAGAGGGCCAAATGGATCATCAAGTAGTTGGAGCAGAGAAACAAGTAGCTTGAGGACCAACATGAGATCATGGAGCTGCAAAACATCTGTGAAGACCAGCAGGCTGCCCAAAGAAGCCTAAATGAGAAGACACCTATTCAGTAGTAGATAGAGGCTGATTGAGAGATTTGGCTCGAAAGGATCCACATCCACTTAGAGAAGCTATTGGTGAAATCAAACAAGGACAGGTACATGCTCAGGAACATGAAAAACCACTACTGGGCACGGAACAAGGTTTGCAAGACACGAATAAGGAATTTGAAGGCAAACCCAAGGAAGGCATCAAAAAGGCAAAAGAGGCAAAAAGATCATGATTGACTCTAGATATTGGCTGAGGAAATCCTTGGCCCACCATAACACTTAATGAAGAAGCCCCAGACCAAATTTCAAGAAATTTGGAGCACATTTTTGCATTTTGAATTTTTTTTGTGCAAAAAACAGGGTTTTTCTCCCTGTGCGTTGCGCCATTAGCGCGACCCTAAAATTCTAGAGCTCCAAATGAAGAATGGCTTGCAATTTTGGATTCAGAATGGAAAATCACTACTACTGGTGTCCAAACAAGAAATTTTGACAATATTTGGATCTCCTAAAGGTCAAGAAACACCCAAAAATGGCCTCTCTGCCACTTTTTTGACACACAGAAAGCAGTCTTGGGAGAATGAAGATTTGGAGGGGAAAATGAGCACCAAATTCAAAAATTCAAGTTGCGTTGGAAAGTAGATAGGACAAGCTTTCAAACAAGCCCATTTGGGCACATTTTGGACACCTGAAAGTTCCCCAAAATAGGCCCCAAATTGGCGCGATGCACAGAAAATTTGGCGCGGCACACAGAGGAAAAAGTGCCAGTTTGCTCCCGTTTCGCGAAATTTTGGTTCGCGACTTCTCCAAGTGGGCCTGGTCATCTACACTTCGGTTTTTTGGCACCCAAGGTGGAATTTAAATATCTTTTTCTCCAGATTGGAATCCATCCATGTGGCAAAGGAATACAAAGGGTCACCCCAGCCAAATGTCATGTTTGTGAGAATTGCACCTGTAGCTGATGATTGGCTCTCCAACTCCATTTTGTGATCATTCGAGTAACTCCCCAACCCTTGGGTATTCTATCTATTCCTCACTCATTCTATATATTGTAAGCAAGCTATTTACAAAGGGTTGGTTGGCTTATAACTTCTGGGAGACTGTGGGAGAGAAACTCTGTTTCTCCACTATGTAAATTTGACAGAGAATTAATGAAAGGCAGCGGCTCTGTTTCATGAGATTCTTGTGGTTGTGAGTGTAGAAAATGTGTTCTTATGTTTCATATGTATTATGTTATGTTTCATATTACATTTCATGCTTCATTTCTGTGAAATTTTCTAAGTGAGATTAGGTAGAATTCAATTTTTATTGCTCTGCCTGTGGGAAAATTTCATGTACAGTGTCATTTCTTCTGTTGAAAAGGATTCATACCACTATGCCCTTTTCACTTTCTTCGACAATCTATTCATGCCATGGTGACTTTAACTAAATTGATACATTTCCTGCCTACCTCGCCTCACGGAATAATCTGTGCCTTTATATTAAGTTCTATGTTCACTGTTGAGCGCCAGTCCCATATGTCCCAGAAGCTCGGCCATTCAGTAAAATTCTTTCACAAATCCCTACTCCCTTACTAGCCTAAGATAAACACTGCATTTCAAGTCACCTCAGATCATTCCCAAGCATTTATTCAGTGAGCGTTACCCGGAGAGAGCCCTCTCCTGTTCTGGTAGGGCTAGCTACCAGACTGAGCGTGGTTTGTGGTTACCCTAATTTTTGCCCTCTTTCAGCCTAGGGGCGGATTTAGGTGATAACAGAAGGTTTCAGGCAATTCCAAAGGAAACTCATCTTCAAGCAGTTAATAGAATTTTCAAGTATCTTCAAGGAACTCAAAACTATGGCTTATGGTATCCTAGAGGTACAAATTTCACACTTCATGCATACACAGATGCGGATTGGGCAAGAAGCATGGATGATAGGAAAAGCACTAGTGGTGGTGCATTCTTCATGGGTCCTAGATTAGTATCTTGGTTCAGCAAGAAACAAAGCTCTATTGCATTATCTACAGTTGAAGCAGAATATGTAGCTGTTGCATCTTGCTGCACACAACTCCTTTGGATCATGCAAACATTGCAAGATCTTCAAATCACTTGTACTCCACCGATCTCCATTTTTTGTGATAATACAAGTGCAATCAGTATTTCAAAGAATCTTGTCATTCATTCAAAGACTAAGGACATACCGATCAAGTATCATTTTCTCCGAGAACAAGTACTTGAACAAAAGGTCAAATTGGAGTATGTTCCCTCTAAGGAACAAGTTGCTGATATTCTCACCAAACCACTACCCAGGGAGACCTTTAAATACCTCAGACAAAAGCTGGGGGTAGTTGATGCATCATCTTGTTGTTGAATCTTGTCTATTTCAGAGATTGTTGGTTGTACGTGAGTTTCATATGGGGTATACGCGTACATACACTGGTTTATGTGAGTACAATCGACTTGAAGAAAAGCAAGGATGAAAAGAGTCCGATATGGGTCTGTCAGAGACCATCTAGCACAGATTTAGGGGGAGCATATATTCTTCTAATAATGCATTGTTGGAATTATCATAGAAGATCTTGGTTCAATTCATCAGTTGTTTTGATTTCAAGAGGATCAAGTGCAGAAGGAGAACATGGATACTAATCTAAATGATGATTGACAAATGCTGCTGATATTTTGTCTCTATTTTTATTTCATCAAGGTCATGTAACGGTCTATCTTGGTTGCCCCACTATGCCTGGGATGGATAATGTAATATTCTTATTATATCATGTATCCCCACTTGGTTGGGAGTTGTATGTATGAGACTTTGGTGATAGGAAGGTCAGATATGATGTATAAATTCATATTTCTTTTGTAGAACATCTTCTTGTAGATATTGCCTATATGTCGGGGGGAGCTTGGACAACACAGCAGAGCAGAGATTTCAACATGTACTCAGCGGGAGCATAACCCTTTGCCCTTGATGTAAAAGTGGGAGGAAAGACTTTGAGTGACTTTGGGTTGCCATCAAGTCCAAAGGGGGAGATTGTTGGCATTATGACACAGGTTTGGAATAGGTTTGGCTCAATGACATAAGTGTTGTCCTTGATGGCCACTCACTCAAATAGCAGATCACAAGTTCAGGCTCTCAAAATAGTAGAAAATGAGAGACCCGCAGGTTCCCGTTCACAAAGCCACGTACATACGCAGGTGCACCAAACAAAAGGTGCATACATACGTAGGTGCACCAAACAAAAGGTGCATACATATACGTAGGCGTACTGAAAAAAAAGTGCGTACGTAAAGTACACATACTTTCATGCAGAGAAAAGTGTGCACGCAGGAAATCTTATGGTTGGTCCATGGTATTTAGTCCGACATTTTTGAACCTATGGTTTTGGTCCATGGTTTTGCATCTAAAGTATTGAAACCAGGTATTGGGTCCCTAGTATTGGATATCCATGGCTTTGGACCATGGTTTGAGTAAGGCCTAGGCTATAAAAAGGAAAGGAGATCATTTGGCTGGGAGGTGACTGATGTGTTGAATATCTCGAGAATAGCAAAATTTAATATACTGGTGATCAGTTGGTGAGTTATAGCTGGACCTGAATCAAGGAGGAACCAAAGCATTACAAGATGGTTAAGATCTACTGATGGGTTGAGATCTCCTTAACACATGATCAGATCTATAAATCTGATAATCTAAAGTCTGATTAAGAAAAAGGATAAATTATCTATACCTGCAGGTTTGACACAGCTGAGGTGCGGATATACATAGGTTGAACATAGTGTAGGCACGTATTCTGCAGGAGTGACACAGCAGAGGTGCGGATACCCACAGGATAGACATGGCAGAAGTGCGGATAGTGACTGTCGCTGCAATTTTTGATTCATCATCTGAGTCAGAAATCAATTCTTGTTTTACAACAACGTTTGTCCTCTATTTCCATTTATTGTTGGATTTCCTCAGTCTTAATTCAGGATGAAGCTTCCAGCAATGTGCTTCATCATGACCCTCCTTGGACCAATTCTTGCACATGGGTTTCTCCCCTTCTTTATTAAAAAAGCATTTTTTTTCTACTTTCCTTTAAATTTCTTCCCTTTTTCACCACTTTGGAGTGGCTTACTCTTACCTTCTTCTTGTACATTTTTCCCTCTTTCTTCTAGGTGTGTAACTTGAACACAGACCTCATCAAGATTCATGGGAATAAACATAAGACTGGTGTGTCGAAGATAGCTATGAAACCCTCCTATGTATTTCAACAAGGTATCTTGTGATTGTAAGTCTACTCCTAGCATAAGAGCTCTTCTCCTAAACTCTTGAGTATACTCTTGCACATTTTAAGCTTTTAACAATCTGAAATTTTTTGAATTCACGATAGATTTTTTCATATGGGTATAATTGTCTTTTTATAGAAAAAACGAAATCATACCAAGTAATAGAGATCTTACCATGTTTTCTGATCTCGTCTTGATTCCTTGCTTCCCACCAAATGAATGTTGCACCTTCCATTCTCAATGAAGCAAACTAAATTTTGATATCATCCTCTTGAAGGCTCTGAATTGTACAATACACCTCCAACTAATGAATCCAATTATTCAACTTTTCTTCATTAACTTCTCCATTGTACATTGGCAACTTGAATTTAACATCAAGCTTTAGAAAAGGTGAATTACTAGTTCCTTTTGAAGAATGATGATGAGCATGAGTAAGGGTTGTATTAGTGGAAGAGTGTAAAGATACTTGTGAAGAAGAAGATGAAGAATATGGTGGAGAGGGTGGAGGGTTGTCTCCATTCCCATTACCTCCTCCTGAAGAGCGTTTTCCTTTGGGAGGTTTGGAACTTTCTCCTTGCAATCCAATATTCCTCTCTTCATAGAGGACCTTTCACCATCTCTGTCATATCACAGAAATACTTTCTAAAGGTCTTCTCATCTTCTGTCATGATAGGTTATCCTTCATGAGACATGGTATCTGAATAATCAACTACAACTTCTACAACTTGAGGATGTACTGGTCTAGAATACTTTGGAAAACTTGCTCTTCTTCCCCTTGATCCAACTATAGGGCTTTCATCTAGCTTCCCTTCCCTTTTGAGTTTTAACCTCGTTAGCATGACATAAACTTGCAAACAATTAAATCCTTCTTTCACAAAGAAAATATAGAAATAAAAATCCAATACTATGATACCAAATTGATCTAAAATGGAGTAGATTATTAATGTTGTGCTAATTCTCCATTCATAATAAAACCCAAGATTCTTATCATTTTCTTATCAAGTGCTTAAGGATTCAATAAATTTTTTTTAATTAACTGATTCCCATGAGATTTTCTTATGTAAATATTATAAAAAAATTTAACATAATACATATGTTGAACAAAAGCAAAATAACAACAAAGAACATCAAAATAAAACACACATCACAAATATTTGATGAGGAGTTCACCCCTCCTAGGCTACATCTCCTTGGTCCAGCTTCTAATGCTTGGGCCTCTCTATTATGCTAAAAATTACAAAAAACAATGTGCTTACGATGCTCAAATGCCTCTAAAACCTGTCTCAATGAGTTCAAAATTGCCGAAACTGTTAGAATTGACTCTTTTTGCAACCAAATTGGATAATAACTGAAGAATTTATGACTTCTCCTAGTTCTCCCACTATTCGTTCCACAAAATGCTCCAAAACCAATAGAAAACCACATTTTCTCTCCAAAATCTACTAACTGAGCAAAATATTTGCCACGCTGTGTGCCATAACTTGTTGACCAGTTCACAAATCACAATTGACGATGTCTGGTGGTAATAAACTACGAGCTTGTTCTCTGTATGATTGCGATATGCGATATGCAATTTGGTTTATTGCATCACAATCTGGGCTGATGTCACATCAAAATCTAGGATGATCTCACATCACAACATCTGAGGGCCTATTCTTACTGCCACTGCAATTGTGATATGCAATCGGATCGCATTGCTACTCCCAACCTCATTGGGGCCGATTACCTTAACTCCTCCTTGCCTTCAATTGTGATATTTGATATTGTAAATCGCAATCGGCATTGCCTGGGAGCCAATTCTTAACCTGATCCACCTGTTTCCTACGATAAGGCCAATGGCAGCCTGGCACTTGTGCCTCTTCATTAGCTAAGGGTTTTTCCACGTCATTCAATCTTGCCATGTAGACAAGTCAAACTTAAACTTTGACTTGCTCTAACTTCTGCATACAAACTCAGATTTGAGTCCATTCGCACTGTTGGATTCAAAATGACAAGCTGTTTGATTTGAAGCTAAAATTATTAAGATTCTAACACTTAGATTTTTGAGCATAAATTTGAGCACTTGATCACTTTTTGAAGCAAGAAAGCAAAGTGATATTGTTTTTAAATTTGTGCTCAAATCCATAATAGTGGAAAATCCTAGAAGTGTAGATTCTAAGACAGAAAAGATAACATATGGATGTGGTTTCCATAGGATTTAGTATTACTCATAATTAGCTTCATGTCTCACATGTTCAACAATTATCATCATCCATTATTTTACAAGACTCTAAGCTTTGGATAATTGCTGACATTCCTATATGTCTTGGCGACTTATTTCTAGGTTGTACCAACTTTAGCTGCTACATATTCTATATCAAGAGCTATCAGAATTCTAGTTATGTGTGCATATGGAGTCAGTAATATAACAACGCCAATGACTATTGTAGTAGAAGCTACAAATGTTGTAATTCAGAACTTATTTATTGATTCTACTTCCCATGCTCTATCAACTTTGTATCTAAGGAGATCTAATTTTATTAGAATTCCATTGAATGCAGGGTGTTGGCTCAGTAGTGAACAAGCTGAATAATCAAGTTGCAATGATCGCAGAAGTCATAAGTATTGAAAATCCTTTGGGCTTTCCTTCTCATGATTCAATGACAAACATGGTTGCTGCTTTTGTATAAAGTTAATGCCCTTAATGTTTCAGTTTTATTCTATATTTCAGGAGTATTTTTGGTTTAATAAAATATCTTCATTGCTCAACGTGTATGATTTTAATGATATATTTTTGTCTGTAAAGCTTTACTCAACAAGAGGGATGTGTTTCCCCCTTCTGTATGTGTTAAGGTCTTCAATCTTCCAGTTAAGCATTCAAATGGATCCAATGCATGCTCAAGTTACTACATAACTCATTCTAATTTTGGATGCATTTATTTTATCAGAAATTAAGTGGTCTTTGCTTCATTAAAGTTTTATGAGTTAAGTGATCTTTTTATCCCACATTCTTATGCTCAAGTTTATGCTCAAAATTTTGGATGCCCTATAATGTAAATTGTATTTATAATATGCAACTAGACAAGTACTTCGTTCATATTTATGGCCTATTGTTTGATTGAAATTGTACATCATGAAGCATGTTTGGAGACTTCATAAACATCAATAAAGAAGTTTTAGTTGTTTTTTGAATTGCTAGTATGCTTTAAAGGATTTCATTGACCAAAATTTGCATAAGAGGATTTCATATAAGCCAATTCGAATGTCTTAGGGTTTGAGATGAATAATTTCTTGAGGGAAGAATGGGCACCAATTGGTTAGGATTCCATTAAGAAACATAATAATGTTACAGTGTTGAAAAATAGTTGTGTTAGGTGGTTCAACAAACAAGAGGAAAAAATCCATAGTTCATTTTCAACCTAACTTTATTGCCTTCTCTACACAATTTTTCTTATGTTGGTTATGGCCTGTGGTTAGCTCAGACCATGTTTCCCCAATTTCTAAACTGATTTGTCTTGAAAGAGTGGTAATATTGGTTGTCTTCCCTTTCAAAAGAGATATGCCCGAAGGTCGTGGCTCCCTTGCAAAGGGAGCATAGCACCACAGGGGCAGCACACAGCTAGAGGGCTAGCCACATTGCAGAAGAGCCAGACTCAAAGGTTGTAGTTTTTTGCAAAGGAACTTGGAGGCCTGGGTTCAACCCTCATTTCAAAGAAAGAAAACTGCCACAAACCATTCCTTTGAACCCAAAAAGAAAAACAAATGTAGCCTCAAACAAATTGGTAGACCCCAGTTTCCCTCTAAACTCTCACTTATCTTTTATTGGATGTTTTGCAACAGAAAATAACCACCAGTGGGGTTAGTATTGGTTGTTCGATTATAAGAGCATTTAATAAATAAAAAATTGATTGATTGCATGTGGTGAGATAGAAAATTTCTCTAATTTTAGAGTTTTCATTGTAGCTCATGTTGCAAATAAGAATGAAATGTAATTATAACAAGTGCTACAGAGTATCTAGTATCTACGACTGGAAATTTGATAAATAAATAAATGAATGATATTTTAACGTCCATGAGACTAAAAATAGTCTATGGGACTACCAGTGTTATCACAAAAAAATTGATCTTCTAGCCTAATTTAGTAGATAGATGGAAGTACACTATGCAAAGCCAATTTTACCATAGTAAAATTTCTTTCACTGTGTAAAATTACTTAATAAACTACCTTTGTTAAGTAATTTATAGTTAAATCCATGAAGAATAATTAAATAAATCATTATATATTTGATTTTATTCTAGGAATAATTAATTAAACCATTATTCAATTATTATTCCTTATCATATTTGACCCTGGAAGCATGAAAAATAAACAGATAAATCATTAATTATCTTATTTTTCTCTAAGAATAATTACTTAATCACTAATTAATTATTATTCTTTGTTAAATTTGACTAAATCCCTTAGGAATAATTAAATAAATCATTATTTGTTTATTATTCCTTAACTGATTCCTTGAGTTGGCATTCTTGTTTAAGTTTAGATCAATGATGATATTGGAGAATGGAAACCCTAGCACTGGCAGTCACTCCAAGTAGGGGATACGAATAGGGTTTCTCCATTTTGTAATTACCACATGACCTTTGTAGACACGTGTTGTCACTTTTTGTTAACAGTTGGCTACCTTGTGTGATCACTGTTGTCACCATTACCTATCATTTTTATCGAGATGCTGCAGAATGTCGGACATGGAGTTAGAGGAAGTGGATTACTCCGCCAACCCTAACCCCTATGCCCCTATCTAGTGAAGTTGTAACCCTACACCGGATTTATTGATTGTTGATCAATAGGAATTGCCAGCTCTGCTCCTTTCCATCCCCCCCCTGCTATTACCCTCCCCATACCATCTTCTTCTGGTCTCCCCTTGGCTACCCTCTCCATTGATTCCTCGGAGCTCGATTGTCCTATGCTCTGATTAGCAAGTCTCCACCTACTAACTACCTAGTCGCTATCCTCCCCACCTTTTCAACCATCGCCTTCAAGGGATTTGCCTCATCCCCCTCCTTTCGTGCCTCCCTCCTCGGATGGTTTCAATTCTATTCCTGGACTCAACCTACCTGAGCCATCGACTCCTTCCACCTATACAGTGGCGACAAACCCCTCTTCCATCCCCTCCTACTGCTTTGAAACCCCTGTCATAAAAGTTCGACACACAACACAATACTCCCAACAGGAGCACCAGGGCTCTTCGGACCCATTGCAGGTTCATCCAACTGTGCCACGATAGGGTAAGAGGAAAATCAAGTGCGTGAAGGCCACGAGCAAGGACCTGGCCCTCAAATTTGGAGAAGGGTTGAACATGGGGGAACTTGTCGACATTGTTGGTAAGGTACTTCTTGGTAGGGTTCAAGCCCATGCCTATTCAACTGAGAGTCTCATACTCTGGGTCAAGGACATATGGGGAAATATCTTCAAGGATCTCCCTGAGGTGCAAACATTGGTTCGAGGATTGTTTGCGCTCCACTTTCTGCAAGAGGATTATACCAACTGTGCTCTTGCCAGATATTGGCACATTGAAATGGAACCAATCATGCTAAATTATTGGAACCCACTTTTCGATCCAGAGAGGGAATAGACAAGTGCAGGACCATTATGGGTTAGGCTGCCCAAGCTCCCCTTACAATACTAGTCCGAAGACATTTTCATTCCTATAGGAAATGCGCTCGACACCTACCTGGACTACGACAGGTCTTATATCAAATATGGAAACTAGTCTCTGACATGTATCCTGGTCCATCTAGACACTAGAGAAGTATTAGAGGAATAAATCACTCTGCAATGGAAAAATTTCACCAAAATTCAAATTCTAGACTATGAAGGAGTATCGTTCAGATGTCGTAGATGCCAGAAGGTTAGCACCTCCACAAGGAATTCCCTTTGGTTTGTAAGAACATGGATCCTATAAAGGAAGAAGAGTGTGCTGTAGCTAGGGCATATGCAACTGTACTAGGGCAGACACCTTCAGTTAATTAATGTTTTCAAATAAGGGAGGAACGACTCATCTACCTACTTCGAGCACTCCTCACCCTCCCTCCCTATCGATGACTAATTCAAGGGCTGTTGTCAAGGATGCTCAAACCTCAGGTACTCCTCTCCCTAACTTTGTTTTTCAATATATTCTTGAATGTTCTTCACTACATATTCATACTACATCTGCATCTTTTCCGGATTTCACTCCACTCTCCATCCCTTACCCCCTCATCTCATACCTTTCGTTTATTTTGACTACTCCTCCCTCCTTCCCTCCCTCAGTTCATTCCTCTCATGTTTCTTCATCATCCATCCCTGGACCCCCACACCCTTACAACCTCCACCCCCATTTCACGTAGCCTCCTGAGTGCTCTGTTTCCTTTGGGTTGGGCCTAATATCCCATTTCTGCTCTCCCAAATCCACCAGAGGGCATAAATCCCATATGTTGAAGGCCATTCTACTAGTCGGGGTAGAAGTGGCATCAGGAAAACAATTGTCTCTTGATCGGGTACTTAGAGCACTAGCTACCCTCCCAAAGTCTCCCCCATGAAGTGGCTCTCTTTTAATTGTCGAGGTCTGGCTATCTCTCCCAAAAATCTAGCCCTCAGAATACTTTTTGAATCTGAGCCTGTAGAAATTATCATTCTACAAGAAATGTTGGGGTTGGTGGACCATATTTATTGTGTGCTTCAATCACTGAAACCAGAATGGAACTTCCAGTCACTTGATGTCATGGGTCGATCGGGTGGGTTAGCCCTGGGGTTTAACCCCTGCACTATTCACCTTAAGGCCTGCTGGGGTGGTGCTGGATTCATCGGCATGGATAATTTTTCCATATATTTTGGAATGGATCTTAGGATTGTCAATATATATGGTCCTTTTCACAACAAAGAGGCTTTTTGGAACCATCTCCTAAATCTGTCCATTATCAATTCTGATAATATCATTTTGGGTGGCGATCTAAACTTCTCCATTGGATTTGGGGAATCTTGGGGGACAAATTCTGAGGTGGATCCTCTTTCATATATTATAGAGAAGTTCCTAGAAGAGCATCATTTAATGTAAATTTTGATGGTTAATCCATAGCCCACCTGACGCAATCATAGAATTGTGGAGGTAACCCTAGCCAGGCACTTGGATCGCTTCCTCATCAAGGATACCTTGTTGCACAAACTATCTCTTTACAGACAATGGATTGGCACTGGGCGTATATCAAACCACTCCCCCATATTGATGGAGATTCTTGGCCCCACTCAGAAGCCAATGGAACCTTTTAAAGTCAACTCTACTTGGCTATCAGACCCCTCATATATTCAATTAGTCACTGGTTTCTAGTTATCACACCCACCACCCTTGGGGAGAACCTTGGTAGAAGGCTTATGTGCCAATCTCAGAGAGATCAAGAGACTATCCATTTTATAGGCCAAAGAAAAAAGAGACTGGGATGACCAAACCATTTTCACTATTGAATAGTCTTTGGCCAACTTACTAGATGAACAGGGTCAGGTTTTCAAATCAATGGAGGCTAAGTCCCACCTCATTGAGTTGGAAGAGCAGCGGTCAAAGATCTTGAGGGAGAGGAAAGAAACCTGGTGCCTCCAAAGTTGGGCTATATGGTTAAAAGTAGGAGATGAGAATAAAAAGTTCTCTTAAAATTTTCCAAAGGGAAGAAAAGTAAGCAATACTATTTGGAATATTCCCATGGAAGATGGAGAATTGGCAAGCTCCTTTAATTAGATGTCCCACCTTGGAAACTCTCACTTTTGAAAACTATTCAAGGCCCCTCTTAGTTCCTCTCAGGCTGAAATTATTTAGATTGCTGAACATTTTCCCAGTTTTTTTGACCTGGATGAGGCTAAGGAACTCACCTCGCTTGTCTCTATGGGGGAACTGGAAAGCACTGTAAAATGGTCTAAAAAGATAAAAGTCTAGGGCCTGATGGCTGGACTATTGAATTCTATCTTTCCTTTCATGAGACCATTAGACATGACCTACTCAAGGTGGTGGAAGAATGCATAACATCTAGGCATATGTATGAGGCCATCAATTCCACTTTCATAGCTCTTGTCCCCAAATCTTACTCCTCATCTTCCTTCAATGACTTCCAGCCTATATCGCTTTGAAACTGCATTTACAAGATCATAGCCAATGGCCTTAAGCCCATTCTATCCAGTCACATATCCCCTGAGCAATTCACTTTCCTCCATAACAAAGAAATCCATAAGGCTATTAGCTCTGCACAAGAAGCCATTCATTCCCTGAAAACTAAAAAGCTAAAAGGGGCCATCCTCAAGATTGATCTTTCTAAAGATTTTGACCTAGTTAGTTGGCTCTACATTAAAATTATTATCACACACTTTGCTTCCCTCCTCTCTTCATTGATTGGATAATGTGTTGCATCACCTCAACCTCCTTCAATGTCCTCATAAATGGCTCAACATCACATTTCTTTCATGCTGAGCGGGACCTTCGAAAAGGTTGTCCACTCTCACCTCTCCTCTTTATGATCGTCATGGAAGGCCTTAGCAGACTCATTGCATTTGTCAAGCAGGATGGGAAACTTTAGGGACTCAAAATAACTTATCAGTCCTTCCTCCCCTAGCCATATTCACCATAATTTAGCTCCCATTACTTGGTTTAAAGTGTATGAATCCCTGAGGCCAAGCCATCCTTCCATCCTTTTTTTTATCAATCCCTGCCGAGATATAACAACCCATTTCCTTTTTTGTTGAGCCCCTCCCCACAGGAACTTCTTAAAGATATCAACCATTTTGGTGCAGTCCCCCTTAGGGGCTGCCATGCCTGACAATTAGTATATTGGAATTGACCACAGTACTCCTTTGAGGAGGACCTTTCTGTTGGCTGGGTTGAGGAATCAAAAGGCCCATTTTCCCGCCTTCCTTGTATCTTTTGAAGGATCTGCTTCCATCCTGCCAATTTTAGGGAGTTTTCCGATAGAGGCATGCCCAGGTATTTGGTGGGGAGATTTCTTGTACTGAACCTCAATATCCTAGCAAGATAGGTTTTAACATTCCCTTGGGTGTTGAATAAGAAGGTACATGAGTTTTCATTATTTATTTGGGTCTCTAATGCCAGCATGAAGGTATTCAATATTTCTTTGATTTTGCAACCTTCTCTGAGTAATACTTGGAAAAAAAGCATGATATCATCCACGAATTGCTGGTGGGTTATGGCAAGGTCATTCCCCCAAATCCTAAGGCCATAATATTTTATTATATTTGTTTAAGAGGGAAAAAGTATTTAAACTTTTATTTATAAATAATACATAAATTATTTATTTATCATCTCAGGGAGTTTTTTTCCTGATGAAAAATCATAACTTTCCATTAATTTGAAAATTTACATGTAGTAGATGCTTGTGGCATATGCAGTCTATTGGCCGTCTCCTTCAAATAGAAATAAAAAATAACTTATGGCCAAAGCCATTTCAGAAAGTAATATTTT
>Ga0068628_1000078_pt1 | contig 20477 bp, 17 predicted proteins | sample InSIn2gowninarea_FD_77431 | JGI IMG/M metagenome (GOLD analysis project Ga0068628, IMG submission 77431) | Clean room microbial communities from NASA Spacecraft Assembly Facility at Jet Propulsion Laboratory, Pasadena, California, USA -... ... | reverse complement strand
GCCTTGTGGGCATATTGTTCAATTCGTGACTTTACAAAACACCTGCAATGCTTATTATTATTCAATGTCACCTAATCCAGCTATGGCCAACATGAAAATATTTAAGGTTTCCTTCAATGAGATAAATGGCGGAAGCATGCGCTGTTTTGCTACCCATAAAGAAAGCGGCTTATACTATAATAAGGAAAATCACAAATTCATGAATGAGATCAGGCAAAAGGAGTTTGACCTGGAGCTGGATACTGACAAGCCTTATGTGGCTTTTCAATACCGGATAGAAAAAGTAAAAAAAGAGCTGCACGATCTGATGGTTCAACTGAAAAAAGAAGGCAAAAAAGTGCATGTGTATGGCGCTTCCACCAAAGGCAATACCATACTGCAATGGTGTGATATTAATAGTATGCTTGTAGAGTACGCTGCAGAGCGCAACCCGGATAAGTTCGGAGCGTATACCCTCGGTACCAACATCCCCATAATTAGCGAAGCAGAAAGTCGCGCTATGAACCCGGATTATTATCTCGTATTGCCATGGCATTTTAAGCAAGAATTTTTAGAACGGGAAAAGGAAGCATTAGACAAAGGGACCGGTTTTATTTTTCCTGTGCCGACTATAGACATTTACAAAAAATGAAGTTCTCTTCCTGATGAATGGACTATTCTTAAATAACAAAAAGGCAAAAGACAGTATTTTTGAGTCGGGCCAAATGGTATATCAGTGCCTTTCACTTTCTAATAGATTCACACTCGATTATATAGAGGTTGATATCGATAACAGATCAATACCCGGAGGATATGATTTTTACTTTTTTAATTACCATCCGGTAACGATGAATTGGCTTGATACCAGTGCCCTTAGAAAGCAGCTAGGGTTCTGCATTACTATGGTGTTGGAGGTCGCCCCAAACGATCCTTTTGTTTATTGCTCTTCCACAGATTTTGATGCTTATTGTGTCCTTGATCCCACGGTGAAATCAAAGAGCAAAAAAGTTTTTGCATTTCCACGTCCTTTGGAGAAAATTGATTTCGCTTTACCGGTAGTGGAAAATGAAATTCCAGTGATTGGCAGTTTTGGGTTTGCAACAAAAGGAAAGGGTTTTCAGCATGTAGTGGAAGCCGTGAATAAAGAATTCGAAAGGGCTGTAATAAAAATAAATATTCCATATGGCGATTTTGTTCCCGATTCAAAAGAGTACGCCTTTTTTTTAAGTAATCTCTGCAAACAAAGAGCAAAGGATGGAATTGAGGTGAGCGTAACACATGATTTTATGGACAAGGCTGACCTCATCAAATGGTGTGCGTCAAATACACTCAACTGTTTTTTATATGACAGAAATGTGCCCGGCCTCGCTGCAACCACGGACCAGGCTATTGTTTCGGGCAGGCCTTTGTCAGTGTCGGACAATGATACCTTTCGACATATTACGCAGTATTTACGGCCATACCCGGCGATGAGTTTAAAAGATTCTGTTACTAAATCGATCCCGATAATAAAAAAAATCCAGGAAGCCTGGTCACCGGAAAACTTTGCCCGCAAGTTTGAAGAAGTATTAGAAGCCAATAAACAATCCTTTTCCGGGAAAGCAAGGAGCACGGCTGCCAGTTATGAACTACCAATCAAACAAAAATCAGTGCTTGATTTAATTCAACGCAGGTACAAAAAATATAAACGGAAACTAGGGAAATTGAATTTCGGCATCTTATCAGGTTACCATGATTCAAAACGTAAGAAAGAGGTTATTTAGAAAACTGATCAGCCGGTTTTTTATTCCGCATATACAATTCAGTTATTCGCAATTCGGCGAAGATGTGATTATTGCCCATTTGCTTTCACAGGTTGGAATTACCAGGCCTTCTTACCTGGATATCGGGGCAAATGAACCAAAATTTATCAGCAATACTTTTTACTTCTACGAGCGGGGAGCCTCCGGTGTACTTGTTGAACCGAATCCATATCTGTTTGAAAAACTAATGAAAAGCCGTCCCCGCGATATTGTTTTAAATACAGGTATTGGCATGAATGAAACTACTGAAGCGGACTTTTATGTATTTCCCAACCGCGCAAACGGCTTAAATACTTTTTCAAAGGCCGAGGCAATGCACTGGCAGGAAACAGGAATGAAAGGCCTTGGAAAAGTTGCTGTTGAAAAGGTAATCAAAATGCCCCTCACCACTATTAATGCCATAATGGAAAAGTATTTCAGTCAACAGTCGCCAAACATCCTCTCTATCGACGTGGAAGGCCTCGACCTGGAAATACTGAAGAGCCTTGACTTTCAGAGATACAACCCGGAAGTAATCTGTGTAGAAACATTACAGTACGACAGCCAGCAAAAGGGTCATAAAAATAATGACATCATCAATCTTATGTCGACCCAGCAGTATGAAGTGTATGCAGATACAAGAGTAAATACTATTTTTTGCAAGAAATCGATCTTATAATGACTGCGATTATCTTCGGAGCGAACGGACAGGACGGATTCTATCTTAAAGAGTTTCTGCAACAAAAGAATTGCAATGTTGTGGGTGTAACAAGAACAACGGCGGACGTGTCAGTTGAAATTACAAATTACAGTGATGTATATGCGCTGATAGCAGAACACCGACCTGAATATGTTTTTCACTTCGCGGCTAACTCAACCACCAGGCACGATGCGCTATTTGAAAACCATGCGACTATCAGTACGGGGGCTTTGAATATACTTGAAGCTGTTAAAAATTGCTCTCCGGCTACCCGTGTTTTCATTTCAGGAAGCGGGCTGCAGTTTAAAAATGAAAACAGGCCCATCAGGGAATCCGACCCGTTTGAAGCAAGAGACGCTTATTCAGTAAGCCGTATTCATACGGTATATGCTGCCAGGTATTACCGGAGACTGGGATTGAAGGTATATGTTGGTTATCTCTTTAATCATGACAGTCCGAAAAGAACCGAACGCCATATGGCTAAAAAAATAGCTGCGACTGCGAAACGAATTTCCGAAGGCAGCAATGAACAACTTACAATTGGCGATTTATCGGTAGTAAAAGAATGGACTTTTGCCGGTGATGTTGTAAAAGGGATTTGGACTTTAGTACAGCAGGAAGATATATATGAAGCAAACATAGGCTCAGGACGTGGATATTCCATTGAAGAATGGGTGCATACTTGTTTTGGTATTATAGGGAAAGATTGGAGAGAATATATAGTGCGTGATGATAGTTTCAAAGCAGAGTACATTCAATTGGTTTCTTATCCCGCGATTATTTTTTCTTTGGGCTGGAAACCCGAGGTTTCATTCGAGCAACTGGCGAAAATGATGATGCAGTAATACTAAAGTCAATGGCACAACCAAACAAAATCTTACTCATACAGTTGTATTCGAACGGAGACTGTTTGTATGCCACTACCGTTGCAAAGCAGATAAAAGACGACTACCCTGGTTGTCACCTCACGTGGGCAATCGCTCCTTTTTGTAAAACAATAATTGCAAATAATCCTTATGTAGATACGGTAATGGAAGTGAACATCCGAAAAGATGATGTACCTGCGTTCCGGCGTTTCCGAAGCGATATGTTAGAAAAGAAAAAGCAGGGGTTATATGACGATGTTTTTGTTCTTCAGCCTATAGATCGGAACCTGGCTTTTTACGATGGCTCTATCCGCAGCAATATTTTCAACGCCTATCCGCACCCGATTCGCGTTCCGGTTACACCGGTGCTGCATTTAAGTGCTGAAGAAACAAATAAAACAGAATCGTTCGCGAACCAGCACGAGCTTAGTAGCTATAAAAACATATTGCTTTTTGAATATGCGCCACAAAGCGGGCAGTTGAAAACTACAAAAGAGTTCGCTGTTAGTATTGCAGAATCAATAACAAGCAACCCGCATACGGCAGTTATACTTTCATCAGCAAATAAAATACAACATCCCAACAAAGCTATCATTGACGGAAGTTCGCTCAGCCTGAGAGAAACAGCCGCGTTAACACACCATTGTACTATGTTGCTTGGATGTTCTTCCGGCATTACGTGGATTACTACTTCAAGTGCGGCAAAATTCCTACCGATGGTTCAGATATTAAATCCTTATGCAGAGTGGGTAAATCCTATTTCGAGGGATTTTAAACGATTTCATTTACCTGTAGAGAAAGTGATAGAGTTACTCGAATTCGACAAGGAGAAGATCGTGCGCTGTGTAACTGACGCTATGAGCGATTTTGAATCGGCGAGGAAATACTTTAATCAACCCGTTCCATTGCATTTTAAAACCACCCGGAAGATTGTTTACAATCTCCTATGTTACCTGCAACTCGCAGCCATCATGCGTCATATAAAAATAAACAGGAGAACGTATGGCGATAACTCCTTGTTCTATAAAGAACTCGTTGTAAGTGTTGTCTCATTCCCTTTTAAGTTACTTAAAAACCTTATCAACAAACACCTGTTCAAAAGATCGTAATCTTTTATCTCATCCGATTTCGCGCTACTTGAGGTTCCCAGGAATAAATTAACTAAGAGAACCTCAACTCGTTTGGTGAACATTTGCTCTGCTATTTAAAATATCGCCGGCGAAAAAATTGTCATTCTGTTTTAATTCCGTTGATTTGCTAACATCTTACAACGCTGTAATGGGTATAATCAAGAAACAAAGTATTAAATCGTCTATATTTCTTTTCATAGGTTTTGGTATCGGCGCTCTTAATATTCTGGTGCTTTTCCCAAAATATCTTTCGCCGGCGCAGTTAGGATTAACAAGGGCTATGATTGACATCTCCCTTACGCTTTCTACTCTTTGTACGCTAGGATCAATCCCCGTCATTTATAAATTTCTTCCATTTTACAACGAAAGGTTGCCTACTGATAAAAACGACCTTCCTTTTCTTACAGCAGTCGTTTGCCTCGTCGGCTTTTCGCTCGTGTTACTCAGCGGATTCATCTTCAAAGATTTTATAGTCCGCAAGCTTGGCAAATCGCCCGACTTCGCCACCTATTTTTATACGGTGTATCCGTTCACCCTGCTCTTGTTAATGTTCACCTGGCTTGAAGCATTTTCGTGGGGATTAAGAAAAACAGTAATCACCAACTTTCTAAAAGAAACAGGTGTTCGCATACTCACAACCGTCCTGATTTTATTCTATGGCGTTGGCCTGATATCCATTAAGGCGTTCATTAACTTCTTCAGCATATTATACCTGCTTCCGGCTTTGATATTGTTCTACGTTTTGTACGCAAGTGGCAAATGGAGGTTCTCAATTACCGGCATAAGCAACGTAACGAGGCGTTTAAAATCAAGGATGATTTCATTTGGCTCGTTTGTATTTGCATCACATTTTTTAAACGTCCTTGCACGTACAAACGATACAATACTTGTAATTGGATTAAGAGGCCTCGCGGATACCGGCGTCTTTGCGATTGCCGGGTATATTATTGCTGTGATGGAAATTCCTCAAAGAAGCCTCAACGCAATAAGCATCCCCATCTTAGCCGAATCGTGGAAGAATAATGACAAAAAAAATATAGAAAACGTTTATAAAAAAAGTGTAGCAAACTTATTGGTCGTCGGGCTCGGTTTGCTCGGCCTTATCCTGCTGAATATTCACAACATCACAATCTTTCTTGGAAAGAATTACGCACAGATCGAGCTTATCGTATTTATCCTCGGCCTTGCCAGAGTGATTGATCTTGGTACCGGAATAAACGGCTTAATAATAGGAACATCGAATTATTGGAAGTTTGACTTTTATACAAATGTGCTGTATACGCTCCTTTCGCTGCCATTGAATTTTTTTCTTATCAAATATTTCGGGTTGAAGGGGTTGGCCATTTCCTCTCTGATTTCACTAACCATCTACAACAGTTTCAGGTTTGTATTTCTTTATACGAAATTTAATTTTCAGCCTTACAATTGGAAGAGCGTAATCTCTATTTTAATTGCATGCGCTACTTACCTCCTGGTTTATTTTATTCCTCGCTCGTCAAATATTTTTGTTGATAGTGCGATAAAAACTTTTGCGTTCAGTGTTGTATTTCTATCACTCATCTATGCGTGCAACGTAGTACCAGATATGAATGGCTTAGTAGTGAGCTTTAAAAACAAGTTGTTAAGGGTTATTAAAAAATGACGCAACTGATTCAAGACAATCAATCTGAATTTGAATCGTTGTGTGTCAGGAAAGGTTTTGCAGGAAAAGATCCAATCCTTTTAATTTGTGTTCGTCAAGATGATACCGGATACATTTCGTGTAGTATTCCCTAAGGTCAAAGAACGGAGAACTAATATCTCTTAGTAAGAGGTTGAGGTTATTGAGACCAATCGCATTTGCTTTATTAAACGCGTCAACAAAGGAAGCAGGTAACTTCTTATTGCTCACCCAGGCAGCAAAAACGAAAGGCAAGCCTGTAAAATTTTTCCACGCTTCCCCAAGATCATAGATGTAAGGGGATATTTTCCGTTGCTCAAATGCTCTATCTCCTATCACCAGTCCGGCCGTAGTGCCTTTTATATTCTCCCTGAAGTCTTCTTTCCCATCCACCAGTTCGGGATTGAGCTTCCAGTAATTCTTTATTAGAAGTTTCGCCAATTCAACGGAGGTACGACTTTGATAATCGAGCAAAACTTTCTCAACGTTTTCCAGCGGAACTTCACTGAACAAGCACACAGAAGCTACGGCGCCGTCGGCTCCAATGCAGAAATCGGTAATGATGTGACATTCCTTCAACTTAGGAATGATAGCTACCGGCACCAGGCCAACATCGATCTGATCGTTCAGCAACATTGCCGCAATGCGCGAAGGATATTCATACTGCAACTCGATTTCATCTTTCATAACTCCCTGCTCAAATCCATATACCAGCGGTTTTGTATTAAGGTAACTCACTGCGCCCACTCTTATTTTTCTTTCCAACCTGTTTAATTTAATTTCGCAAAGGTACAAACGTCAAATAAGATTTTAGTCTCTTTTAACTCTTATCATGGAACTGAGCACCCTCACCGCTATTTCTCCTATTGATGGACGTTATAGAAAACAGGTTCATCACCTGCAGGACTATTTCTCCGAGTTTGCACTTATTAAATACCGGGTTACAATAGAGATTGAATACTTCCTATTCCTGGCCGAAAAAAATTTTTTTGAATTGCCATCTAAGGCAAGGAAAATATTAAGAGAAGCCCTCGATAATTTCAGTCTTGAAGACGCGAAGGAAATTAAAGAGACAGAAAAGGTTACCAACCATGACGTTAAAGCTGTTGAATATTTTCTTAAATCAAAAATGGAAAATGCGGGTATCGAGGACGGGAAAGAATGGATTCATTTTGGACTTACGTCACAGGATATCAACAACACCGCTATACCACTTGCATGGAAGCACGCTATAGAATTTGAATATCTTCCTTATATACTTAACCTGAATCAACAACTGCTGCTACTTGCCCAGCAATGGAGAAACGTGCCCATGCTTGCCCGCACACATGGCCAACCTGCAAGTCCAACAAAGCTTGGCAAGGAGATAATGGTGTTTGTCGAAAGAATTCAGAGCCAGGTAGACCAATTCATTAATGTTCCTTTTTCTGCAAAATTTGGTGGTGCTACCGGAAATTTCAATGCGCATTTTGTTGCTTTTCCCGAAAAGGACTGGATAGCCCTTGCAAATGAATTTGTCGAAGAAACGCTTGGCCTGGAAAGACAGCAGTTTACAACACAAATTGAGCATTACGATAACCTCGCAGCACATTTTGATACGATGAAGCGTATCAATACGATATTACTTGACTTCAGTCGTGATATGTGGACTTACATTTCGATGGACTACTTCAAACAAAAAATAAAAAAAGACGAAGTGGGTTCTTCTGCAATGCCTCATAAAGTAAACCCGATAGACTTTGAAAATGCAGAAGGCAACCTCGGAATTGCAAATGCATTATTCGAGTTTCTCTCGGCTAAACTTCCCGTTTCAAGGTTACAACGGGATCTCACAGATTCGACTGCACTCAGGAACATTGGTGTTCCTTTTTCACACACGGTGATTGCTATTAAATCATTAGAAAGAGGAATTGAAAAGCTCGTCTTAAACCAGGGAAAACTTGATGATGACCTTGATAATAACTGGGCTGTGATTTCAGAAGCCATTCAGACCATATTGAGAAGAGAGAATTTCCCGAAACCTTATGAAGCCTTAAAACAACTCACGCGCACGAATAACAAAATTGATAAAGAAGCCATACACCATTTTATTGATGAGTTAAAAATCCCAGCGACCGTAAAGAAAGAATTAAAAAAAATTACTCCGCATAATTACACGGGTATCACCATGGAGTTTTGAAACGTCAAACGTCAAAGGTGAAACGTGAAAGAAGTGAATAGTCAATAGTCATAAGAGTTCTTTGCTGATAGCCATTAGAAATACTTGTGTCTAAATCAAATCTGCAATCGCAATTCTAAAATCTGCAATTATACGCCCCCTCGGGCGCAGGCTAATTAAGATCTTTTTGCATTATCACCATTCCGCGGTATTCACTTTTCATCATGGCAAAATCTAAAGAGTGCGATCCGCAGATGTGAAAGCCCATCTTTTCATAAAAGGAAATTGCTCGCTTGCTGCTGTCCATTGCTTTCAGCCAAACAAATCGCTTACCCTTTTTTTTAGCTATCTCAACGCTTAGGTCTGCAAGTTCTTTCCCGATTTCTTTTCCGGTCGCCTCTTTAATAATATAGATTCTTTCCAGTTCAATGCCGTCGTTTTCGTCCCCAAGAGGTGCGTTGACATTGAGCTTCATGTAACCGACAAGCACATCATTAAAATAAGCAAGGAAAAATATTGCATTAGGGTCTTGAAGTTCTGAAATTAATCTTTCGAGAGTAAAATTCTTTTGCAGGTACCATTCGCCTTCATCATCCCATAAATATTTGAAGTGCTCAAGATAGGCTTTCGTATAAACCGCCTGCAGATCTGCAGCGTCGTTAAGTTCTGCTTTTCTAAAATGAAGGTGCATCAAGTGAATAGTCAATAGTGAATGGTGAATAGGGAAACGTCAAAGGGGAAACGTCAAAGGTGAAACGTGAAACGTCAAAGGTGAAAAACGTCAAACGTGAAACTGTCCAGCGCGTTACCAATTATTAATCACTAATTACTAACTCCTATCTCCTATCTCCTATTTATGTATCTCACTGGTAAAATGAAATTCTATGTCAGGATTGTTTGTCCGTTCTGTTTTGAGAAACCATTCGCTTTGCGCAAGATAAACAAGGTGACCGTCCTTATCTTCTGCAATATTGGCGGCTTTGAAACGAATGAAGTCCTGCAACTTTTTTGGATCCTTGCTGGTGATCCAGCATGCCTTATAAAAGGGCAGTGCGTTTAACTGAACAGACGCACCGTATTCCTGCAACAACCGGTATTGTATTACCTCGAACTGCAGTTCTCCGACGCAACCAATTATTTTTTTATTGCCCCCATATTGCGAGAATAACTGGGCTACACCCTCGTCAGTCAATTGCAGCAGACCTTTTTCAAGCTGCTTGGTTTTCATCGGATCTTTATTCACCACCTCTTTAAATATTTCCGGAGAAAATGAAGGAATCCCGGTAAAATAAAAATCTTCTCCTTCAGTAAGCGTATCACCTATTTTAAAATTTCCAGTGTCAAACAATCCAATTACATCGCCAGGATACGCTTCCTCAATTACATCTTTATCACGAGCCAGGAAAGTATAAGGATTACTGAAACGCACTTCCTTATCGAGGCGTACGTGATGAAAATATTTGTTGCGTTCAAACTTCCCCGAGCATACTCTCAGGAAAGCAATCCTGTCCCTGTGCTTAGGATCCAGGTTCGCGTGTATTTTAAAAACAAACCCGCTGAATTTATCCTGGTTCACATCTAGTAGCCGTTCTGAGGTTGGGCGACTTCTTGGCGTTGGCGATATGCGCACAAAAGTGTCGAGCATCTCCTTCACTCCGAAATTATTTACAGCACTGCCGAAAAATACAGGAGCCACCCTCCCAGCTAAATAATCATCCACGTTTAATTGTCCGTGTACGCCGTCGACCAGTTCCACATCTTCACGCAGCATGGCTGCATCGCGTTCACCTAACTTCTCATCGAGCAAACTATCATCGAGGTTATTGATTCTTACAACATCTTCGTCTGCAGCTTTAGTGCTTGCTGCAAAAAGCACGAGGCTTTTATCGTAAAGATTGTATACTCCTTTGAAATCCTTACCACTGTTAATGGGCCAGGTCATGGGATGAAGTTGCAAGCTTAATTCTTTTTCAATTTCTTCAAGGAGGTCGAAACGGTTTTTACCGTCACGGTCTAACTTATTGATAAACACGATGACCGGTGTATCACGCATGCGACAAACTTCCATCAGCCTGCGTGTTTGTGCCTCTACGCCATTCACACTGTCTATCACGAGTATGACACTATCCACTGCTGTCAGCGTGCGATAAGTGTCTTCTGCGAAGTCCTTATGGCCAGGTGTATCCAGGAGATTAACCAGGTTTCCATTATATTCAAAACTCATCACTGAAGTAGCGACAGAAATACCACGCTGCCTTTCGATTTCCATAAAGTCACTGGTGGCGTGTTTCTTGATCTTATTGCTTTTTACAGCACCTGCTGTCTGTATAGCGCCTCCAAATAGAAGGAGTTTCTCCGTCAATGTTGTTTTACCAGCATCAGGGTGAGATATGATCGCAAATGTTCTGCGCTTACTTATTTCGTTATTGTACTTCATATTTGGGAGCCGCAAAGTTAAGCCATCAGCAGTCCTTCTCAAAAACGAATAACGTGATTTAAGATTTTATGTAAGCCGGTCAATGGAGATCAGTGATTTACGCGACGTTTCTTACAACTCGTCTAAAAGAAGTTTTTCAGAAAGAAAAATGCGTATTTTGACGGCTACAAAAAAAACCCAATGCAGAAAAAATTTTTCTATTTATTTGTTGTGCTTGCAGTGACGGTTGTTTGCTGCAACAAAACAAATACCCCAGATCCTGTAGACAATATAGAATTGGATAAGGGCCTCGTTGCTTTTTTTCCTTTTAACGGAAACACCAAAGATGAAAGCGGTAATAATAATGATGGAGTGATTATTGGCGGTGGCCTCAGTTATGATGAACACGGCTATGCCAATAGCGCTTTCAACTCAAATGGAAACGGAAATAAAGTTGTTGTGAACAACAACGGAAAAATTGCGTTCGACACAGCCTTCACAATTTCATATAATGTGATGGTCCGAAATTTCGGGCGGTATGTATTTGTGTCCATGGTCGACAACACTACCGGCAAAGGCGTATCTTTTTCAACTGGCACTAATATACCAGGCAGCCGGAATGTAACTTTTTCAATTTCCAGGTCTACGTCGCCCTGCGATCAGCAGTTTCTGACTGAGGGTACTCAATACATGACCATCAACCAATACCAGATACAGCCGGAAAGCTGGTATAATCTAATTTTTACTTTCAACAGAGGTTCGATGAAGATGTATGTAAACGGTGTTCAAACTTCTTCACAAACTATCGAAACTTACTCGACGCATATCTGCCCAAATGCCCAGCTCATTATTGGCGGATGGTGGAATGGAGACGCACCTGCAAGTATTAATGGAAAGATTGATGAGGTCAGGCTATACAACCGCGTAATTAATGCAGATGAAATTAAAGAACTCTCAAAGCATTTTTAGGTAAGTCACCATAATAGCGGATGTCATCTTCCATAATCAGAAGTATTTTCCGAAATACATCTGTTCATGTGAAAGATGACATCCTTACTTATTTCATCTCTTGCGTATTTCCTCAACATCCGCCACTTTAAACGGCTTTATTTCTACGTTCTCCACACACTTCTCATAGATATAAGGTTCGTTGTCAAACCAGGCTTTCATCTGTTCTTCGGTTTCAAATCAGGCGTCCGATAAACTTCCATCAACCTGCGGGTTTGTGCTTGTAAGTCATTCACACTGGTCTATCACGAGTATGATACCATCCACTGCAGTCAGCGTGCGATAAGTTTCCTTTGCAAAGTCCTTGCGGCCCGGTGTATGCAGGAGACTAACCAGGTTTCCATTGTTTTCAAAACTTATAACCCGTATTATTCTTATAAAAGATAACCGCCTTAAGTTTGACCTAAGGCGGTTATGTAGACACGTTCCTTACCGTTAAAGATTACTTAACAACACTCAATTGTTGTTTCTCTTTGTTAGTTCCATCTACGATTTCGATGAAGTAAATTCCTGTCTTTAAGTCACTGATATTAATTGTTGCTGTTTTTATTTTACCGAATTTCTGTTTCTTCTTCAAGGTGCCTTGCTGGTCATAAATGTTTACTTCAGTTATTGTTTTGTCGGTTGTTGATGCCGTTGTTCCTTTATCTTTTGCAGTAACGGTGATCGTTGACATCGCTGGATTAGGTGACATTGAATAATAATAAGCATTGCAGGTGTTTTGTAAAGTCACGAATTGAACAATATGCCCACAAGGCAGATCATACTCAACCCGTAAAGTCTGCGTATAATTATATTTGTCATAAGCCCAATATATCATTGTTCCGGAGATTGATGTCACGTACGGACCGCTGTAAGCCCATGCCTGGAGGTTTGTCGCTCCGGAAAAGTCAAGTTGAATATCACGTTGGGATATGCATACAGTGTTCACTGAATTAGCTGGATTTAAATATTGCATATTATATGGCGCCAATATTAATCTTGGCCAGATTGGCAAAGCGCCAACAGTTATCGTTTTATTAAAGGTTACAGCACGAACACGCCCTCGGGTTGGAGTTCGCACAACAAGACCTATCGAACCAGTCGCACTACTTCCACCGTTTCCCCTGACAGTTAAAGTGGGTGTTCCCTGTCCACTTATGATCTGTAAATTATTGCTCACCGTCCACGTGTAAGTTGCACCTACAAATCTTATCGAAACAGAGTATTGCACGTTCGTTGCGCAGACGATTTGATCTGGTCCGGTCATATACAGAGCGGAGGATGACAATGTTCCGGTACTAGCCAGGCTTTGAGTTGGAGACAGCCAATTACTTAACCGGCTATCGTTTGTTCCGTTACCGGTCCAGGATTTATAAAATTTTCCATACCGATCGCTGAAACCCTGGGCAAGACAGCTACTCCATCCCCGGTAGAGTTGACCTATTATCTGTCCATTCTCATTAAAAAGCGCAGACCCGGAAGAACCAGGCGCAACAGCACCTATCTGGTAATATGCCTGCCAGTAGTTGTTGTTGAGTATATAATTTAATACGTTACGTGTCGGAGTAAGTCGCATATCAACTCCACGCGGATGATGAATAATATATGATCCTCCAGCACTAGGCTTGCTTTCCTGCCGACTCCATCCGGCGTAGTTGACGTCGTCGCCAACCCCGGGGGCGTTAATTAATTCGAATAAGGCCATATCCGATTGCCTGTATGCCGCACGAAGCACCGCGCCTGTGTACTCTAATCCTGCATTAGTAGCACCTCCGCTGCATTGTGTCTTCCAGAACCGAAACTGAAATTGAGCTCTCAGGTAAGCATTTATTTCGTCCGTTTCAAGCCTGTCATTTTTATTTACGTCTACACAATGAAATGCAGTAAGTAAGAACGCCCTTCCGTCATTAGCTTCATCGTTCACAAGCGTTCCGGTGCAGAAGCCCACGTGGGTTGTTCCTATTGGCACCGTAATACGGGTTACCGCTTTCGCATTGTATATTTTGTCCGGAAAGCATTGAACGTTTTGCATACATGGTGCAACTGTCGCTGTTCTCATCAGGGCTGCTGCTGCACTGCCAATATCCTCTATGTCCTCAAATCCGGCAGCTACCCCCGCCAACGCTATGTTGCTTTGAAAACTGCTATAGTTATTGCGCTCAATAATATAAATGATGATGGCATTAGCAGTGATTGCTGCGACAGAGACATTGCTGGCATCAGTGAAATACGACTGTTTAATGTCCCCTTTCAGCGTTGTTCTATTTTCATCAAATATGTACATTTCTGCATTCGGTGCCAGGTTAAATTGCGAAAAGGAAAAGCCGATATTCTTTGCATTAGGTATGCTAATTCGCAAGGTCCATACCTGCCCGATCGAAGTTGTGGTTATATTGCCGTCTGCGATGCTAATACTTGCAGGAATAACATCTGCAAAAACAAATATACCGTTACCCTCTGTTGTTGTGTCCCCGTCAATGGGGGTCGGCGTTGGAGCTGAAACAGACGGCGTATAATTAATCGTCCGGGTATGAATACTGGTAACTTCAGTGTATCCGGGTACCAGGGAGGGGAAATCGCCTGACGTAACGTATCTGGTGTTAACTTGAGAAAGTGCAACAGCGGTACATAGAAGTAACGTTGTCGCAAAGACGAACTTTTTCATAAATCAGGTTTTAGTGTGACTTGAATTTGATTGATAATATTTATTCTTCAAGATTCCCTGTTGCCGATCAGCTATTCAACGGGCGCCCAGTGGAATTTGATTTGGTCGTGCTCTGAAAATCGATCGCTTCATGCCTGGCTTTCAAACGTTCAACCATATTCCTGGTTTTAACCACACTTAATACATAGAGATCCGGAAAAGACAGTCTCCATATCTGGGTGAGTCAAGAATAAATAATCAATAGCCAGTAGTCTTTTGTCGGATAACTGTTGAAACTTTCTTCCGTAGAAGAACCTTAGGTTTTCGAAAGTTTTATAGAGGAGTTTTAGTGCATGTACTGTGCAGAAAGGGCAGGCCGGTTCAGGGCAAAAGAAAGTAAGATTACAGGTGGACTGTGAATATTCATCAGCTGAGTTATCATCCTGGAAAATAAATTAGTCGGCTTTAATTTAATTTATATTTTCAGCAAACTACGGGTGATTTCACCCTTTTAAGTAACCCCGCTTTCCTATGATTAAGTAGATAAGATTAACCAATTTTATTATTAGCGATGCCTTTAGATTTAGATTCGTGTTTTGGAGAAATTGCGATTAAAAACTCTTTATTAATTGCAATTCCCCAACTGACTTAAAAAAATAAACAGCAAGCAGTCTGCTATTATATTTCCGCCACTTTAAACGGCCTCACTTCAATCTTCTCCCACACTTTCCCATTGACATAAGGTTCGTTGTCAAGCCAGGCTTTCATCTGTTCTTCGGTTTCAAACTGCAGGATCATCACTGAGCCGGTCATGGTTCCTTCATCGTCCAGGATAGCGCCACCTACGAGGAAATTGTTATTGGCTTTTAGCTTTCGCGCGCCTTCAAAGTGATCAGGTCTTACAGCCATCCGACGATTGATGGCCTCAGCGTCTTCGCCGTCGCGCGCAATGATTACATATTGTAGCATACTGACTTTATAATGATTAATAAAATTTTGCCGACCAGCTTTTCGCGAACGATTCTCCTTTCTTTAATTTGTTAATACCTTCCTTGTCCTCAAGTTGTTGGTTGGAATTCACAGGATCTGCAATTCCACACCATGGCTCTATGCAAACAAAATCCGAGTTTTTAGCAGCCCATATGCCCAGGTAAGGAAAGCCTTCGAAATTAAATTCAAGTCCATGCGTTGTCTTACCTGATTCCAATTTTACGCTGTCTGCGTTGAGGTGTTTAAATACAAGAGCGTCCTGCTGAAAAAGTTGTTTCGAAAGAGCAAGCCGGTCAGTATTTGTAAGCAGAGGATTTGGTGTTGCCTCTATCAACCCTTCCTTTGAAATTGGCCACCGGCCTGCGTTTACTACCTTATCAAACCTGAGAAAATAATCTTCATAAGTTGTATCATCTGTAAGAGGCAGTTTGAAAGCCGGGTGACCGCCAACAGAAAGATACATATCATCGTCACCTTTATTTCCGATTTCATAACTCACGCGTAGCATATTTTCAATCAATTCGTAAACGATATCAAAGCAAAAAGAAAATGGATAAAGCTCTAAAGTTTCTTCGCTACTGTGAAGCGACATTCGGATACGTGTTGGTGATTCCTGCAAAGCAGCAAATTCTTTTTCTCTTCCAAACCCATGCCTGCTCAGTTTATACGCTTTGCCCCCGAAATAATATTCGTCATTTTTTAATGTTCCCACAATTGGAAAAAGAACCGGTGATTTTTTCGCCCAGAATCCAGGATCTCCGCTCCACAAATATTCCAGTTGATTTCTTTTGTGCCAAATGCTGTCCAGTTCTGCACCCTTTGATTTGACCTGGATCTTTAATATATCATTTTCAATTATATGCATGTGTTATTGTTTTAGTACAGTGCTTTATGACTCTCGATTTTTATCGATTGTGCTCCTCTTCGAAGTTGTTATGGTTGGGAGCACAAAAAAGGCACGAGGACACGAAAGAGAGAAATGCGGTGCCAGGCATGCCATCTTAAAGCGTAGTAGGTCTCAGATATTTTTTTTATCTTGTGCAAAACCCAACGGTCATTAAAGCGAATTACACCATAACAGAATTCCTCGATCAGAACCTCGACTTCCTCGATCACCCCGTGGCTTAACCGCAACTACCTCGTCATTTCCCGAAACCACATTTCTCATTTACAAAGATTTTTATGCAAACTACCGAAACAATTTCGGCTAAGGCCCTATACTATTTAGACCTGGAAGATAAATATGGCGCACACAATTATCATCCGCTACCGGTGGTTCTGACCAAGGGCGAAGGTGTTTACTTGTGGGACGTTGATGGGAAAAAATATTATGACTTTTTAAGCGGCTATTCGGCCGTCAACCAGGGACATTGTCACCCTAAAATCGTGGCTGCTCTTATAGAACAGGCGCAGAAGCTTACACTAACTTCGCGTGCGTTTCATAATAACCTGCTCGGTGAATATGAAAAATATATCACCGGTTATTTCGGTTATGATAAGGTGCTCCCTATGAACACTGGCGTTGAAGCCGGGGAGACTGCAGTCAAGTTGGCGCGGCGGTGGGGATATGATATAAAAGGAATTCCTGAAAATAAGGCGAGAATAATTTTCGCTGAACATAACTTCTGGGGAAGGACTTTAGCAGCAATATCTTCTTCGTCCGACCCGAGCAGCTACCAGGGTTTCGGCCCGTATATGCCAGGCTTTGACCTCGTGCCATACAACAATCTTCCTGCACTGGAAAAAATTTTCCAGGACAAGAACGTAGCCGCTTTTATGGTTGAGCCGATACAGGGCGAGGCTGGTGTTGTTGTACCTGATGAAGGCTATTTGACCGGCGTTCGTGAATTATGTGACCAGTATAATGTTTTATTTATCGCAGATGAAATTCAGACCGGTCTTGCAAGGACAGGAAAGATGCTCGCCTGCGATCATGAAATTGTTCGTCCTGATATTTTGGTGCTTGGTAAAGCTTTAAGCGGTGGCACTATACCAGTGAGCGCTGTTCTTTGTGATGATGAGATTATGATGAACATTCACCCGGGAGAACATGGCTCCACTTACGGCGGCAATCCTTTGGCTTGTAAAGTTGCTATTGCCGCATTGGAAGTCTTGAAAGAGGAACGACTTGCAGACAATGCAGAATCCATGGGAAATTTATTAAGAGATGGAATTAAAGACCTTAATTCAAATCATATTGTATCGGTGCGAGGTAAAGGATTGCTTAATGCCATTGTTATTGAACACCAGAACCCGCGTGCTGCCTGGAACCTTTGTACCGCGCTGCAGCAAAATGGCCTGCTTGCAAAACCTACGCATGGAAATAAAATAAGGTTCGCACCACCGTTGATTATAAAAAGAGAACAAATACTGGAGTGTGTTCAGATCATTAAAAAAAGTTTGACGGCGTTAAATTAATTCAGTCTTCCTCACGAAGTCTATTCTACATTTGCTTTCGATTGATAATAATTATGGTTAACAGTTAATAATGAAGAAACAGTGATATATTCCGCCTACTCAGTTTGGTTTTGTTCACTATCTCTTAATTACTAACTTTTAATTATTAATTGTTAATTACTAATTATCGTCGCCATCACATTCACAACTAACGCTAGTGGATACACACCCGCATCATCACCATCATTCGGAGGATCACCTTGAAAGTTCTGATTTAATAAGAGATATCGTTATTGGAATGTCTGATGGACTAACGGTTCCATTTGCATTAGCGGCAGGATTGAGTGGCGCCGTGCATTCTATGGGATATTCTACGAATCTAATTGTGGTTGCGGGCCTTGCGGAAATAGCAGCAGGCTCCATTGCAATGGGTTTGGGCGGATACCTTGCGGGGAAAACAGAAACAGATCATTACAATGCAGAGTTGAAACGGGAATATGACGAAGTTGAAAACTTACCGGATCGCGAACGTGAAGAAGTCAGGGAGTTCTTTTCTAACTTAGGACTTACTGAAGAAGTGCAGCAACAGGCAGTAAATGAAATGACGAGTGATAAAGAACGGTGGGTGGATTTTATGATGAAGTATGAATTGGGACTCAACAAACCCGATCCGAAAAGAGCCAGGAAAAGTGCTTTCAATATTGGACTTTCATATGTAGTCGGCGGCATAATACCACTCAGTCCATATTTTTTTGTGGCCGATGGAATTACAGGTCTGAAAATTTCTGCTGCTATTACGCTGATCTGCCTTTTTGTATTTGGCTATTTAAAAAGCATGGTGACTGGTGTGCATCCGGTTGGCGGTGCATTAAGGGTGACATTGATTGGCGCCCTTGCAGCAGCGTGCGCGTTCGGTATCGCAAAGCTCATACAAGGAACTTAGGGTTTCAGGTTACTGGTTTGGTTCTCGGTTCCGTTTCTTTTTATTTGTGGATTCCTTAATTATTAATTGCTAATTATTAATTACTAAATTCCTTAACCACTCACTCCTTGCATGCGTTATCCCGTTCTCATATCCTGGATGGCTTTCATTTTTTACAATAGCGCTGTTGCACAAAATACAATTTCATTTAAGGGCCAGGTGTTGGACAATCAGTATCGACCACAAACAAATTTTCGGCTTACCGTCAACAATCAAAATGGTGTTATAACTGACAATGCAGGTATTTTCCTGGTGCATTTGCTAAAGGGCTCGACTCATCTCAGAATAATATCAGCGCAAGACAACTATGTAATACTTTATCCTCCCGGTGGATATCTTGCCGTACCACGTGATCTCAAAGACGTGGTGCCGGTGATCGCGGGCAGTGAAAAGGATGTTCCCTTCGTTAATGAATACCTCGCTCTTCACCAACTAAAAAACAAGGAACGAGTCGAGACTCAGGATACACTACCTGTGACAAGGAAAATGGATTCGTTAAAAAACCTGTTGATAAAACTGCGTTTCAGTGAACCAACATTGCAGACACTTGAGAAATTAAGGGATGACAAAGACATGTCGCGTTCCCGCATCTCCGCTGACCTGATCGATTATATCAACAAAGCATTTGAATTTAAAAATGCTTTCAAATATTCCGCGCCTTATGCTTTCAACAACGCATCTGCCACAGAGCAATTAAAGAAGGCGGTAAGCAGTTATAACACCATTTTCAATAAGCTCGATACTCTGCGGGAAACATATGAAAAACTGCTGAGAGAAAACTGGAGGGATGATAGCATCACCTCATCATTTCACGAATTGATGGACTTCATCATGTACACAGTCCATGTTCAGAAGATATATCCGATGGAAGAGATTGTTAACCGGATCAGTCAATACCTCTACAAGAAAAATAATAATTCAAAAAAGACCATGGAAGATAACATCAGTAAAAATGTAAATGAACTTGAAACAATTCTACCTGAGTTGCAGAGGAGAAGCTATGGTGTGTTGATGAGGCTGGGAGAATAGGATCAAATTCCAAATCACAAAATCCAAATTCCAAATTCCAATTAAGGCACAAGGCACAAGGTACAAGGTACAAGAAAGAAGGGATAGAAAATAAGGAATCAGAATGAGAAACTAGAAAGCTGAAACGGGAACCAATCTCAAATCACAAAATTCCAAAATCTCAAAATTCAGCATCCCAGTATCTAGTATCCAGCATCTGGCATCCTCTTACATCCCGCATCTCGATCCCGCATCTCGCATCGGATCGATCGCGTTTCCTCACTCCTCATTCTTCTCCTCCTTCAATTTTATATCAGGAAATAGCGCGGCCAGCATAATAATAACTGCAGCTATCAGTAACATATAAATTCCGGTTTGCTTTTGTGGGCATTCACCACCCCTGCACATGGAAATAAGCAGAAAGTTCCGGAACGCCCATGCAAGATTGAATGCACAAAAAAATATGTTCGCCCTTTTTGCCATCAGTCGTGGGACCATAAAAAAAACGGCGGCAATACAGCTCATAATAATATTAAGCAGCGCAGGCCTTCCGAAGTTTGTACCCTCCGTATGAAGTCCTGTAATAGTGAGGTCCTTGGAGACAACATATACCCAGGGCTGAAAGGAAGCAACTATTAAAACTGCTACTGCAAGTATTCCAATCCATTTACTGTACTTCATTGGTTTTGTTAAATAAAGCGCTTCACAAGAATTAGTAGTTTATAATTTATAATTTTTTTCTTCTTTACAGCTTTTATTCCTGATTCCTAACTTTC
>Ga0068628_1000076_pt1 | contig 20535 bp, 15 predicted proteins | sample InSIn2gowninarea_FD_77431 | JGI IMG/M metagenome (GOLD analysis project Ga0068628, IMG submission 77431) | Clean room microbial communities from NASA Spacecraft Assembly Facility at Jet Propulsion Laboratory, Pasadena, California, USA -... ... | reverse complement strand
TTGAGCGAAACTTTGGGTAAACCAAACATTCTCTGTAACGATCTGGTTAAGCGTCTGAACTACCTTACCGGAAGCAAATTGAGCATCCGAAACACGCCAGCTTGCTGCACCACCTGCTCCTGGCTCCTGTGGAATGGTAAGTTTAATTCGTTCGTCGAATGCACCAACTACCAATGCACCTTTTCCATTTCGGGAACAGCCGGTTACACCAAGCCTTGCAGCATCAATATTGGTGGCCGGAGTTTTCTCTATTGCGTCTATTAAACGACTTGCGCCCCATGCCCAAGCCATCGTCGCTGCGGCAGTATGTCCACTTCCGAACATGTCATAAAACAAGCCCCTGCCACGTGAATTAGCATTCGTTTGCTGTGCAATTGTATTATTTGGCAGATTAATGATGGCAACTCCCAGGTTCAGTAGAGCGGTATTGTTGATATTGGAACTGCCAATACCAATGATGGCTGGATAAGGTTTGGTACCGGTAGTTGGATAGGTTATGGAACAATTAAAGGCCATTGTTTTGCCACTGTCGGTAACATTTACAGTAAGGATGTTCTTGCCATCAAAAGAAGCTGTGGTAGCAGAGTAAGGTGTGTTTGGCTTGTAACCGTATTGGAAATGCTGTGCGAGGGCGGCTAACTCTGCGCGGCGGCATTCCCAATCTTTTTTACTGTTAACCCTTGTACCATCTAAAAATTTGAACGGATCTGGTAGTTTAGGAATACTCTGCAGGGAAGCATAGGAAGGCATTTGCGGTACAATACATTCCCGTGGCTTGGTATCATGTTTACCACAACTAACCGCGGTAGATACAAGCAGTGCTGTAATCGCCGCAAATGAGAATAGTAGGGAAAAATTTTTTTTCATAATTGAATTTGGTTAATGGATGAATGGTTAAGGTTTATCAAAAAGAATTGAGAACTTATAATATAAAAACCCAGCTGTATTCTGACGCCTATTTCCATTTCTTTTTGCACTGCTTTCACTTCCACCTACCACTCCGGGGTGAACATGGAGGAAGAAAAACCGGGTTGACTTTTTTTATAAGGAACAACAAATTGGCCTGAAAAATCCCCAATTGCAACACATCACCATCAATTAAAAACACAAATGGCAATTAAGCCTGCTTGACAGTCCCTCTTTCACATTGAACGTGGGTACCAGACGCTGCCTAAATGAAAAGCGAAATACTGATTAAAAACCCCTGGTACGTCCATCCATTTTAATTTAAGTGAAGTTCGCTTCTGTTTTTTAAGGGTTCAGCGGGTGACAGGAAAATTAAACAGAGGTGCCATGTTGCTCCTACTTAACAACAATTAGTCTGTTAGCAGTGATGTAGCTGGTTCACGGACACAATTCAATATTGTTAACTCGAAAATAAGATAATAGGTGAAGTCTTAAAGCCAGCAAAAACAGGAAGGCTAAGGGCAAGTTGCTCAACCTTCGCGCTCAGTTCAATTTCGTTAAGCATAACAGGCAATCTGTTTAGACGGTGTAAATTATATAAAACTTTTTAACATTTCAACCGATTGCATTTATAAATTTTATAGAATGCCAAAAAGAGCATTTTCATGTAAGTTGCAACCGATTGCACTCTTTTCACTGAAACCCAGGTGTTCTACCACAAAAATTGGGAGCAACGCGATTTGAACCAGTTGGCAACTTTGCACTTGTCATTCGGTCAAAGCCTTTTAAAATAATTATTTCAAGACACCCATTTGTTACAGTGCCGGCCTGCGCACAGCGGTACAAACATTTGGGCAAGGTATTTTCCCCCGTACTGTACAAGCCTAAGGCCACCCGCCCAAACTTTTTAATCATTTAGGAAAGTTGAGTGCGTTGTAACCCGTCCAATTCATACCCGGGCCTATTGTGGTTAGTTCTCGTAATACACCCCAATCTGTTTTTGGTGGGGAATTAAATTTTTAAAACAACCTGATGCGTTACGAGGTGCATCGTCCGTAGTTGAACATGAGGTATCCAAGGTTCTCTCCCTTGTACTGTAACTCTATTACCCGCCCATCCTGTTTGTAGTCTGGCTAAGAGTTTTAAATGATCATCGGTTAACCGTAACCCTTAAAAAAGTTGCCGGGATGCTGGTGGTTGATTTTCCACCCTTGTTTTGACTATTGAACAAAACTTCCAATTCCTGTTGCAGTTCATCAGCTTTGCCATTCTTGTCCGCGGCCTCGAAAGCATTCATCGATGGCCCATAATAATTCTTGAATAGGTTCACAAACTCCACCGGGCTGAATTGTCCATTGAAAATATAAACGTCATTTTTTATATCTTCCCTAGAGGTAGCATTATTATTATTGTCCCGTTGTAAACTAATTATCGTATTAAGTTCTGAGATTGCCGCAACTATATCTCCTAAATGCTTATCCAAATTTCTATTTTCTACGATGTTTTACAGATTTCAGTGTAGATAGTCTGTAGATTTATCAGATTAGCAGCATCAAACATAAAAATAGAGATTTACTTTTTCTCGTTATTTATCTTCAATAATATCTTCTTTGCAGCATTCAGTCGTTTATGTGAAATTTATGAAGCGGGGGTCTTGTATGTTAAGTTTTAGTTCAGAAACATAATGCTAACCCTTGATATATCTGCTTTTTCATTTATTTTTTTCGCAACTTTCAAGGGCATTCTAATATCATAAAGTGTTTGTATGTTCTGTAGTGAGAAATAAATTCTGACTAACGTTTCATATAATGCTTTGAAGTTGCAATCCTAATCCGTTAGTCGATACATTAAACTTATGAATTAATTTTTTCATCTCCCTGTAGTTTCCAACAGGTCCGTATGGTTTTAATTTGTGGTAATAAACAATTTGCGCAACGCTGTGCTATAACAACCTGTTCTTAAAGCCTAGGCGTATATTTTTCAAAGCCACCCATTTGCTTCCAATGAGTTTTTGTTAACCAGTCGTTGTCTGTTATGCATTTTGTTTTGTCTGGGAAAAAGGGGAATGAGGTGCAAACTAATAAATAGGTCAAACCTAATAGTCCTAATACGAATGCTGTGATTTTATATTTTTTCTTCATGGTTTAAAGGATGTCGTTTATGTTTGCCGCTAACGTAGAAGTGTTTGCGATGGAACGGGCATCAAAATTACCGCCGGCCAGTTGAAGATAAAATGTTCTTTTAGAATTTGCTTTTCAGCCCGCTTCCTTCTGCCGGTCTATTGCGAACACTACTGTTAGGCAAATTACACTCACATATTTCTATAACCCCCGGCTGGGGAAGCACTACTTCAGTGATTTTGGGCCATTTTTTCAGCAATAGCGCCAATAATATAGGGAGCGGAAACGGGTGGTTTTTCTTCATGTTGGGTCCGGTGAGTATAATTCCAGCGTTTGTCGGTATTCCAATCAACAGCATGAACCGTTTCGTGTATAAGGGTTTTGGTAATCGCAGCTAAACTCCGGTTCAACCTTCCAGTGTTCAACCTTATTTTGGTGAGGGTTTTGGCAGTTGTTTTAGTATGTGCCTTATAAAATTCACCAACCTCAATTGTTTGAATGGCTCTCATCTCATTGGTGATTCCCCGGCCGGTGTAAGTGGTATTATCAAACGACCGAATGCTGTCAATTCGAAGATAAAAAAGTTCGTCTGCCAAAATTCTATTTGCCTCAGTTACCGCAGCGATGATTTTTGCATTCGAATGCGGATAACGTAACTGGATATTCTGACTGAATATTTTATTTATGAAGAGAAGGAAGAAAAATGACAATGTTTGTTTGCTCATGGATTTTTCTTTCTGTTAATGCTTTGATTAGAGTTATTACCGTCACCGATATTCATAGTACTAATTGAATTGGAGCCAATATTTCGCCTAACCTAGAAGCATTGCAGAAGGTGGGGTAATAAAGATCTGCAGCTTCAAATTTTATAAATGTTCCATCGCTGGTTTTAGGTTCGGAGTTTGATCTACAGCCCCACTTTTTGCAATGCAATGTTAATAGAATACCGAAGTTAGTAATCAAAGTTGTTGAAGTCTGCTCACTGTCTCACGTATCCCTCGATAGAAAAATTTCCCATCTTTGCTCTCCTTTTTTATTCTTTCCAGAACGACTGTATACGCTCTGCATTTTGCTTGTTAACTGGTATAAGCCAGAGGGTTGCATGGTATTTAAAGTCCAGATACTCCCGGTCTTCTGTTTTGGCAGGTCCTATTAGCCGTTTAGCCGCGTATTGATAGTCATCGTCCACATTTCCGGTGTCGTCTACTTCAACGATGTCTCCTGGATAAAATTGAAATAATACACTTGGATCCGGATCTGAGTATTCTTCATCGTTTAATATCATATAGCATCGGTCACCGACCTGCTCAGCAGCGATAGGTACCAAAGAATTGGTGCCGTCAATCATGCGAATATATATTTTCTCTTCTGACAATGTTGTTACTTGTTGCTGCTAACGTCACAGGTGTTTGCGACGTGCCGGTAATAGAATTTCTGCACCCCAGGTTAAAGATATAAACCTTAATTGAAAAGCTACTCTGAGCCGCGTACTTTCCACCGGCGTATCGCTAAACACAATGTTATGCTTTGGTAGCTTTACTTACGCGGAGCTAGCATCTGTCACAATCATGGTTTTCCAACATGTTATCCTGCTGACCAATGTGCTGATTAAAGATCCATTGGCCCGGCTCTTCCGGGCTACAAAATTTAAACGGCTTCGTGACAGAGCATTACACAAGTGGTGCGGAGCAGGTTGAACAAACTCAGTGAGCAACTTGCACCAGAACAGCCCGAACCGCTGCTGCTAGTAAGGAGCCATATGGCAATCTTGAAGCTGGCAGCGGAGGAAACGGCGCGAAATTCAAAAGCAACTATCCAGCAAACAGCCCAAACTAAAAGCAGCTAGCAAAGAAGCTGCTGAAGGGCCCTCCTTTCGGCTATGGTATTTCGCAGACCAAAGCTAACAAACAAGTTTTTGGTTTAGGTAAAAGATTTCGGAACAAGGTAAATAAGCAGATTAAAGGCTGAGAATAACTGCTAGCCATTATAGCATTCGTTATTCTAATAGTCAATGTTGTGTGATCAGAAACTTTGCCTTTTTAATCCAGGTTGTTTTAACGAATAGCTGCAAAGGCTTTCAGGGCATTTAGAGGCCGGGATGGATACCAGCGATATAATTAATAGGGTGTCTAACATCCTGATAGCCGTTTACCCTGTTTTCATAAGGATATCCAGTAGGGCTCAAATAATGAAAACCGATCTCCCGATTTCAGCAAAGAAGACTTGATGATCGCTAGCTCGGCAGCCCCTCATGCAAAGGATTTGTGGGGAGGGAGCGATATGATGAAGCAAGATCAAAATAAAAAGATTAAAGAACACTTGCATCGATAAAATTTAGAATATATATTGTTAAGCGAAAGCTGCTGATGAATAACACACTTCAAATTATTTTGCCGAGTGCCCCCCACCCATGTTGTTCCCTAGCGGTTTAAAAACTCTGTATTAAGATATTCTCTAATTAAAATTTATGGGGATGGAATTTAAATTTCCACAATTACTCATTTTCGTATTAGTGTCCTTTTTCTCATCGGTTGCTTCTGGACAGAAGTTAAATTTAGATACTTTTAACATGTCTAACACGGCCGTTTTCACAACCAATGTTTTCTATTCGGTAGGGGTGGGAAAAGGTGGACAAATTTGGGCAGGAACGTCACAACAAGGTTTATATAAAAACAACGGCAGTATTTGGGTGAAGTCTACAGCCTTGACTAACCATGTTATTAACGATATTAAGACCGACAGAGACAGCGGAATATGGGTTGCGCAGTCGGGAAGTACTGGCGCTCAGGCAGTGAATGGCGGTATCAACTATTTTTCTGGCGTAACTGATAATAATACTTATTATGGCGGCACCCCTGGACTTCAAAATTCTCCTTTGCCGTCACGTAATGCCAGAAGCGTGTTTATTGACACGACAAGGTATAACGGTCCTAGTTTTTTACCCGTTATTTGGTCCGCCCACTTTAGCCAACTTACTGCAGGTATATCACAAAGCGGTGGAGTTGGAAAAGGATTAAATCCTGCATCCCCTACATTTAATATTATTCGTTCCCATATTGAAACTACAAACGGATTAGGAGCAGTGCAATCGCTTGGTGGTAGTAACAAGGAGATTTGGGCTTTTGCCCCTAATAACTATGGGAGAAACGAAATACTTGTATATAACCCATCGGGAGTAGTAATAGATTCGTTTGATTATAAAAAGGCCGGCTCTGATTATTTACCTAGTAACTTTCAGGCTAAAGCAATTTATATCGACAAATATGATAGAAAATGGCTTGGCATGTTAACCGGAGGGGTAGTGGTTTACGATGGTGCATGGCATAAAATAAATTTTCCGGCGTTGTTTCAGTCTTCCGCTTTCGTTAATAATAATGCTATAACCGGAGATGAAAATGGAAAGGTATTTATAGGAACTAACAATGGATTAATTGTGTACGATGGTGGGCGGGTGGATGATGAGAAATCGTACAAGTTGTATAATACTACAAACGGACTTCCTTCTATAAATATAAGGTCCATCTGTGTAGATAAGAAAAGGAATAGAATACTTTTAGCTACAGACAGTGGCATAGTGATATGGAAGGTAGAAGATGAACCTTCCGTAAAACTATTAAATCCTTATCCTAGTCTCGTTAACGACGATGGTTATTTGAGCACTTCGCCGAAACTTTTAGATACAACAAAAATTGTGAAGGGATTAGCCACTGATGGAGTATCAAAACTGATATTATACTTAAAATCTTCTGACGGATTTACCTTTAAGATTGCGGACAGCCCTAAAGATTCCTCGAATGGGACATTAAGCTATTTCGATAATGAATTTCGCAAGTATGATTCGGTTAGAGCGTTCCCAAATGAGAAAGACACTATCGTTGCAGTTATTTTTAATTCTCCTGATGGATTTGGATCTCAATATACTTTATCGGGGGGGAGAGATGTATTTATAAAAATAGATGGGGTAAATGATACAAGCAAGCATTATATAGCGAAAATACGTCTGATGACACCGCCAGTAGTAATGGTTCACGGGATGTGGTCCAAGCCAGATGTTTGGAACACTCCTAAAGATAATAATACTCTTGCATTTGCACCCTATTTGACAAAAGCTGGTTTTCAAAATATTAAATTTGCCGATTACCAAAAGGATAATTTTAGAACGTTTGACCCGGAAAATGTCGAAAGTATATTTGGAAGATCTGCTGTTTATAAAGCTATAAGAGATGGAATCGACCAATATGAAAGGGACGGCATACTGGCTGCACAAGTAGACGTTGTAGGTCATAGTCTCGGTGGATTAATGACCCGAAGTTTCGCTCAGTGGAAAACGATTAACTTCTCTAAACGGAATTATAAGCATGGCTATGTTCACAAACTGATTACACTTGGCACACCTCATTCCGGTAGTCCATTTGGCCCTGCGCTATACAACAATTATAATGAAGTGCGATTAGGTCCAGCACTAGAGTTAGGTGCTGCACGGGTGTTGTCACTTCCAGAAATTATGAAATTCATGCAACAGCCGATAGGTTCTTGCCACAGAGACTTCAATCCGATCGTTGCACAAAATTCTGCGTTGCTACACTTAAAGCCTACTTATGAAACAAAGATCAATAAAGTCCATGCAGTTATAGGAATAAATGAACAAAGTTTGTCCGACTACGGATACGCCTTTATGAGTGCACTATGTAGGGTTGCTTTTGATAAAAGTTATTCCGATGTTTTTAATAATGATCCAACGACAGATTTAATTGTTAAGGCTAAAAGCCAGTTGGGAGGATTAGATGCAAATAGCGCCTTTGTGTCTACTTATCTTAACACTGGACATAGCTATCCGGCAACAATTACTGAAACAAATAATCCTTCTATATATCAAAAAGTTAAGAGCTTACTTCAAACAAATGCCAAAGATTTTTTTGCTGATTTTTTCCCTGCACCGGTCTCAGCAGGTAATGGAAGGGTCGCCAATGCTATTAGAGTAACATCGAGTACAAATATAAAAGGGTTCGCAAATGGCACTGAATACATTAAAATTAAGGATATAAGCAGAGATGTAGTGGTCCAACGAAATTCGGGTAAGGAAATAGAAATAGCATTTGACGCGTTGGGGGGTGCGAAAGTAACAGATGCAGTCTGCATGATTCAAGAGTTGGGATGGTACGTTTTTCCAAATACTGCACCGTATTCTATAAAAGTGCTAGTACCGGACAGCAGTTTTTTGGCTGGTAAACTGAACTATGTGATTCTTGCCAGGGATACTACCGGCATCATCCTAGGAGATACCTCGTATTTGAAAATATTACCATCTGGTAATTTTACAAAACTGGAATTAAATACTGATGTGACCGTTTTAGATTCAGTGTTAAGAGAAGTCTCGTTAAGACCGTTTGCTTTTTTTGGTAATCCTAGTTATGTTTCTAAATACGATGTAAGCGACACTTCCACTGGCACCAAATATCTATCGATGTTTAACAGAGTTAAAATAGATGGCAAAGGAATAGTATCGGCCTTATCTCCTGGTATCGATACTGTTACAGTAACTTATTCCACTGAATCAATCAAAGTCGCAATAAGAGTAGAAAATAGTGCATTAGTAAACAAGCAAATGAACACTATAAGCTTCGACATTACCGACAAGAAATTCAGCGACATTTTGTTTCCCTTAACAGCTACGTCTCTTGGCGGCGAAGCAGTAAAATATGAATTAATAAGTGGACCAGTGGAGCTTAATAATGGTATCGTTACTATTAAAGGAACAGGAACTGTAACTATCAAAGCATCAACGGATGGAAATGCTTATTTTCAAGCTCCCTCAGATGTTGCCCGCTCCTTCGATATTGTAAAAGGTGACCAGTCTATTATTTTTGACAGCATAGTAAACAAAAGTGTGAACGATACTGTGGTATTAAAGGCAGTTGCGACCTCATCCTTGCCTGTTACTTATCTGCTTGTAAGTGGGCCAGCAATACTGAAACGAGATACGCTTTTGCTAATGGGTCCGGGAGCAGTAACTGTAAGAACGCTGCAAATGGGCAATGAAAATTATAATCCTGCGAATAGTGTTGATAGAACATTCAATGTGGGCTCTGTTTTACCATTAACACTTTTAAATTTTTCTGCCCAGTTGTTGAATAAGAAAACCTATTTGAATTGGGAAACAAATACGGACGATAATTTACTCGAGTTTTTCGTACAGCGGAACGTCGTTCCTTCAAACTTCACAGATATAGGTCAATTGCCGGCTGTTAAAAGTGGCACCACAACTCGAAATTATTCGTTTATTGATGTATCTCCTAATCCTGGAGCCAATTATTACCGTCTAAAGATCATTGATGAGCGCGGAAAAATCAGTTACAGTAAAGTTATTGCCCTCACTATAGATAAGAACAAAACCCGCTCTATTATCTTTCCTAATCCTGTTAGTTTATATTTAAACGTACAACTAAGTGGCTTTAGCGGAAGGGTTTCATTGAAGTTAGTTGATATACTGGGAAGAACTTTAAAGGGAGAACAACTTACAGTCAATGGGACAACGTCAGTAACTTTAGATACACACACATTAACGACTGGAACATATTCTCTTTTGATAACTAGTTCAGATAAAAATGAGACTTTATATTTCATGAAGAAATAATTATTAGCAGTTAACTAAAGCAGAGTTATTTCTACACTCTGCTTTGATTAATTGTGATCACATTGCAAACTACGCTGATACCATAAGAATCGTCAGATGTGTATAGCTAAATGTTGTTGTCTTAGAATAGGCTTTTTCTTTTCCTGCTATTTTTCCTTACATCGGCAACAGTATTTAGTCAAGCTCCATCAAATGATGATTGCTCCAATGCAACTGTTATAGCCATAGCTAACAGTGGTTATACTAAACTTACCCTCATAGCTACTTTCGGAAATACCTATCATCCTTGCGTTGATTCAGGTGTTTATTATGTAGAGGTGTCCTGGAATAACAAGGCTAGCGGGCCGTTAGATGTACAATTATCGGTTACGGATTCCTCCGGGGCTTTGTATGATCATCCTGCAAATGCTTACAAATTATTATCAACTGTTGCGGTAAAATTTAGCATCCCCGAGTTTATGTTGATTGGCATCTACCAATTGTTATCGGAAACAACCATACTAAACTTCACTATTCAATTTATCTTTTAAACCTTATATTGTCATACATATATTTTGCAACCGCACTGCCTAGTATTTGACCGGCAACAACAGAAGGGCGGTAATGAAGCCCGGCAAGCACTCTTGAGTCACCTGCATCAGCTGCTGCAGCATTAAACGAGCCAAAGCTACGAGCGGGTAGAGAGATGAAATCGTAAGTATTGTCTGTAATAGCGTAATTATCTCCAAACTCCCTTGTTAGCACCTCTGCCCCGGGGAGCGAAAAACTGGAATGAGCGGCCGGATATTCAGGATGATTGGGTGTGCTAAACAACGGCCTCCAGTCTTTATCAATTACTGAATTAATATAAGTAATGGGTAGCAATTGGTTGTACGCATACCTCGCTTTCCAGCAACTAATGCGCGCATCACTTTGACTAATACCCATTTTCGCGTTAACCAATACTGCTTTATCAAGCATAGCTTTATTACCTTCCTGCTGCAATACCTGCAGAAAAATAGCAAGCCAATGCGCGTGCCCACCACCCGGCACGTCACGCCAGAAAAAGCCCTGCGCTTTTTCGTCGTTGGTTAGCTTTTTAGAAACATCATACACCTCTTTGGCCATCAGGGAAAACTCTGATGTTGGAGCCCCTGAGAAGGCGGGCGGTGGCGGCATTTGTGAGGCGGTTACGCTGCTTGCCATAACAGGCCGGTTTGTGGACCAATAAGGCCTCTGGGGAGCTGCGAAATCAGGAGCAGTTCTTTCCCATTGACCGGGGCCAACAGGAAGAATGTAGTTTGGGTGCTTTGTCAAATGGCCGTCTGTCTTAGCCCAGTCAAACACCCGTTGCGCTACTTCTTTGCCAAAAGTTTTTGATCGTTCGAAGATTTCAGCATCTACTTCTTTTTGATAACGGATATTAAATGCATCTTCTGATAATTTTATAAAGTCTTTGCCCGTCTGGGTAATGCTATCTATATAAAAATTTCGGGTCATTTCTGCAAAGAACTGCATTCGCAGTGGTAGGCCAGCGATAATTTTTCCTCATGCCAAGTGAAGGGTATCCGTTCAGGCAAGTACATATTGCCTGCCATTAAAAAAACCCCTATTTGAGGGGCTTCCAGTTATTTGGAAAAGTTCTTTGATTCTGTTTATGCGATGATCAGCTATTCTGGTTAACACGTCTTTTAGCCATTCCCATGGGTCAATCCTATGTAATTTGCATGTTCCTGATAAGGAGTAGAGCATTGTGCTTTCTTGTGCCGCCTCGTGACTACCCACGAATAAGTAATTTTTTTTGCCTACTACCAATGGCCTGATGATGTTCTCAACTGGATTATTGTCAATGCATAACATACCATTTGTTGTATACAAGCTTAATGCGCCCCACCTTTCGATGCTATATGCCAGCGCTTTTCCCATACTACTTTTTGGTGTCACCTCGGTATAGGTGTCTTTCATCCATTCGCCCAGGTGTTCGAGTATCGGTACAGCTCGCTGCTGGCGCAATTGGTATATTTCCTCGAAAGTCAGGTTGCTGTCTCGCGCCTGCTGCTCGATGGCATATAACTGCTGGAATTGCTGTAATGCATAATCACTGCTGACTTTGTTGTTTTCGGGGCTCTGGACAAATTTTCTTCGGGAATGGGCCATACATTGCAGCAGTATAATATCCTGCCGTTTACCAAAGTCATCATATACCGGTACCCGTCTGTTTGCAGATAACCCTTAAAATCTTTTAGTATTTCTGAAGGTCCTTCCCTGCCTCGCCCTTTTCGGTAGTCGAAGATTACCACTTTTTCATGGCTGTTGTGATATACCCAAAAATATCCGCGGTGAGTAGTGCCTTTCTTGTCCTGATCCAGTACTTTAATCGGTGTTTCATCTACATGGAGGTAAGAGGTTTGCAAAACCTCTTTAACCATTGCATCATATAATGGAGTGATAAGACTGCAAACACCGCTTTTCCAATTGCTGCAAAAGCTGTTGGAAGTGAAACCTGGTGATTCTATTTGACAAAAATTTTTTTATAACTGCAAACAGTCTATCACCTTCCCTTAGAAATCACCTTAGATTTCAATTGAATTCTCCCTAAACTTGCAAGCAAACCCGCCTTTACTTATATTTAAGAAACAGATACTGACGCCTACTGGTGATTAGTGCTTTTGACATAGCAATCCTGCTTAAACATTTTTAAAAACGTGGGTGTACTTTGAAAAAAAATTTCAAAAACACCAGAACGGGTTTTTTAGATAATTGCAGAAGAAGCAATGAAAAAATAATGCTAGTAACTGCTAATTAAAACGTTAGCCCTTATTGAATCACTCAAATACCCACCCTGTGATTTATCAATACATAGCACCCAGTCCACCCTTACGTGAGTTTGTTAGGGATTACCTGATCGCTCATTTTATTTTTGATAAGGGACAAGACATTCCTTTCAAACCTTACTCTCCAAAGCCCGAACAAACCATCACCTTTTTGCCGAAAGGAAGTTTGACTATGGAAAATCTAACCACTGGCGAAAGGCGAGTGGCGCCAGTGATTTCTATTAGTGGACAGCAGGTATCCAGATATAATTTTTACCTAACTTCAGAATATCAGATGTTAAGGGTGCACTTTCATCCCGGTGCCTTATACCGTTTGCTTCGCATTCCGCTTACCGAATTTACCGATTGTTGGTTTGATGCTCGCACGGTAATAACCCGCGAAATACAGGAGGTGAATGAACGGCTTTCAAATTGCCTGAAATATGCTCATATGATTGCAGTTATAGAGGATTACCTGCTTAGAAAGATTAAAAAAGTACCTGCGGACTCACATCCCCTTGATAACATTGCCTGCAGCATCTTGACAAATCCCTCCCGCTTTTCATTGGACTGGCTGGCAAAGCAATCCTGTTTGTGTCCAAGACAGTTCAATCGTAAGTTTAGTGAAAGAATGGGGGTCGGACCTAAACTTTACAGCCGCGTGGTGCGTTTTTATAAAGCCTACCAATACAAAGAAGCCCATCCTCAAGATAATTGGCTAACCATTGCACTACTTTTTGGGTACAGTGATTATCAGCATATGGTGAAAGATTTTAGGCAGTTCGCACAGGTTTCACCGAATTTATGGGTTAATCAGGATAACCAATCGCCAGAGAGAATTTTGCAGCTTGAATAAAATTGTTTCCTTATCTTAATTAACCACCACCTATCAGCTAGTTGCTGCCATACTATGAACCTTGCAGATTTAGCTTACAGTGAGAGGAGGCCCTACTACTTTCATACCATGAGCAGCAAATGATTGTTCCGCTTCTTGTGGTGTTGGCAGCCTGTTCATCGCGCAGCTCTTCATAAAAAATTCTTCGAGCGATCCTGCCGGCTCAACAGCTAAGAGCAATGTACCGGGTTTTTCTCCGACATAAGCCCAAACGTGTGGGATCATGCGGGGAGCAAAAAGGGAATCCCCCGATCGCAACGTAAATTTATCGTCACCAACCTCAAAAGCGAACTCCCCTTCCATTGCATAAAACCATTCATCCTGTTCGTAATGGAAATGCCGCGGCGGTCCGCCCTTGCTCATTTTTGCATGTTCGAAAACAAATACCGACCCATCCGTGTCCTTGCTAGAAACCTTGATTTGCAGGGGAATTGTACCCCAAATCATGAGCTCCTCCTCGAACCGGTTTTTACCATTAGGAACATACACCGCCTTCACCGCTCTTGCACCCTTAGAAATTGCTGGAGAAGTTGACGAATTCGAAGGAGTTTTGCTGGTGCATCCGACCATTCCTCCAGTTGCTGCTACTACGGTACTGTAGCCTGTGAATTTTACAAACTGTTTCCTGTTCATGGCATTTAATTTTATATTTCTGTAGCTCATGGCTGCTACCCAAACAAACCTACTCCTTTCTTTAGAGCAGTTAGTGGTATAAAAAAGACATTTTACAACCGTGTTGTAAATTTTTATCCGATTTCCATGACAATTGTTAACTGTATTACCAGGCTTAGAACGGGCAAAAAGAAGAGATAGTGGCAACTCGCGAATTTTAAATAAGGAACTAGCTGAGCTGATTCAAGGTTTCGCCCTACAAAAGCCGCCACTTACCATATCAGCCATTCATTGGAAGTTAGCCCTGCTTGCTCAACGGTCGAAGGTTAAACCGCTCTCCAGCGAGACTGTTTATGCAATGGTGAAGAAAATAAGCGCCGCTTTGTTAACCCTTGCTCATGAAGGCGGCAAAGCCTATCAGCAAAAGTATGAACTGATCTACCGTAGGGAATGCTTTACATCAAATGAGATATGGCAATCTGATCATACAGAAGTGAATATTTATGTTCGTTGATGCTAATGGCAGAGAAAGAAAGCCCTGGCTTACCACCGTCAAGGATGATTACAGCAGGGCAATTGCTGCGGTATTCATTTCACTGGAGCACGAAGTGCATTGAACACAGCGCTTGCCTTACGTCAGGCGATCTGGAAAAAGGAAGATCCGTCTTGGCAGATATGCGGCCTACCAAAAATCCTGTATACCGATGGTGGCAGCGACTTTATGTCTACCCGCATTGAACAAGTTTGCATCCGATTAAAAATAAGAATGCTTAATTCTGCCGTCGGCAGACCACAAGGTCGCGGTAAGATCGAGCGCTTCTTTCAAACTTTGAATGAATGTGTACTAATTGACTTACCCGGTTATTCAGTTAAAGGTAAGCCTGCATCAAAGCCCACCCTTACCTTGGAGCAACTAGAAGCCGCGGTGATAGACTTTATACTTAGTAAATATCATGTCAGTAACCATTCAGCGACCGGATTACCACCTATTAAAATGTGGGCAGATGGCTTTTTACCCCAACTGCCAGAGTCGTCCGAGGCGCTTACGTCCCCAAAAACCTCACTTAATGACCGGCCCTAATAAAGACAATTTAACTCAAACAACCTTCGACCAGGTGGTAGATATTACCCGACGGATCGTTGATGAAGTGAAACCTAAACGAACGTTTTTTCCGCTTGAATTTATACCGTGGGTTTATCCTGATTCGGCAGATTCTTATGTTCAGATATTAAAGGCGGAGAACAGGAAACAGTGTACGGTCGACCTGGATCCTGTAAACATCGTTGTCAGCCCCGCGACATTTTACTCAAAAGCGGCCCTAATAAAAAGATTGTTTTAAAAAGCTCGAACGTCACATTTGTAGCTGTAATGGAAAGGATATTATATTAAAAGAAGATGCATCCACGACTTGTAGAGTGAAGACCCGATCTCGGTCAAGTGGACTATCAGGCCTGCTAAACCGAACTGAGTCAGCTTAAAGATGTTCCTTTAATGCTCGAATATCTGCGTAATGCTACCGAATACGAAAAGGCCGCTGCTTACCTGGATCATTAGGGAATGAAATTGGGATTAACATATAAACTATTGTTTCATTACACTAATAATTACTCCATGATAGTTACGGAGATTTGGCGAACCAATGTTGTTGCTTCGAGAATAAGGTGGATAGTATGTCACCCAACTGCTTCCTTGGGATAAGAACACTTTTGTTTAATTGATCAGTTAAGGTACTGAGAAAAGATGCCATACCCCTAAGATGATGTATCAGCCAGCTGGAAGGAAAAATCTGCACCCCTTGTACAATGAGCCTTCCATTAGAAGGAATGAACAGCGAAAATTGTGCTTCAACCGTAGATGAGGGGTTAAGTTAAACTCAAGGTATTAAAACACTTACTGTAGAACTTAACTACAACTGGGCAGTGATAAATACTGCTCATGATTTAGAAGTCGTAAAAAAAGCCAGTTGCAGCCATTACAAATCTATGCTACGGTGTATCAACAGTAAAGAAAAGCTTTCCTGTTCTCAATATGGTTTTTATAAGCCGTTTCCAACTCTACCCAGGAGAAAGAATTGAGTTATGCCTAAAGATTGAATCCATACAAAGAGGCTGTCTAAAAAGCAGCCTTTTGATTTCGCACTTAAACCAACAAGCCGCCCCCCCCCATTTACCGCCAGGCTATATAAAAGTTGCTGGCGTTTTTAATTGCCGCCGTTTTTCCGGCAAAAGGAAATTGGTGGTGTGTAATTTGATTAGGTATATCTGACGGGAATAATAACCTAACATAAAAAAAGAACGTATGAACAGCAAAGCAGCTTTACAAGGACTTGTAGCAGGAATAGCAGGTGTTGCAGCGATGACCCTGGCAGAAAAAATTGAACAACTTTTTACCAAACGGCCAAACTCTTATGTGCCGGCTCATACATTAAATACTTTGCTTGGCAAATCTGGTAAACCAGCGGATGACGCAACAAATTGGGCAATGCATTGGGGACAGGGGATATTACTTGGAGCAGTGAGAGGTATAATGGCAAACAATGGCTTTAGGGGCCCTGTAGGTTCTTTTCTGTTTATGAATCTTCGCCTGCTAAATGATCAAACGCTTGAAAATGCTACAGGTGTGGGCGCCCTACCGTGGACATGGCCAAAAGATGAACAAGCAATTGATTTGATTCATAAAGGAATTTATGCCTTTGTAACCGGCGCTGTTGCAGATGCCTTGATTGATGGTCCGGTGGCTGAACCACTTTTGCGGAAAGGGTGGACAGTAGGAGAAAAGGCTTAGCCAGCAGATGTAAAATTTAATAAAGGAAGATTAGAAATTTAGTGAAACCTACCACTGGAATTCATTATACTATTCATTTTGGGGATGAACTAAAACCGCTAAAGCCGGAGCACGCGGTGTGTTGCTAGAAGAAATAAAAGGCACAAAAGCGATGTATCAATTGAAATCTCAAAATTTTTTTGGAGGAGCAAAAATTATGGGACGATACACCCACAAAATTGCTATTAATAATCAACGGTTATAGCAGGTAGATGAGAAAAAAGTAAAGTTCCGCTGTATTTGTATCATAGTTTCCATAATATTTCTGGTGAACAACCCGTCTTGTCCTTAACTATAATGATTGAAGCACCCATATAATACCCGCTATCAACCCAACCATTAATCTTTCTATCTACTGTTGAAAAGTCATACTATTTCCTCCCTTGCCCATTAGTAGTTTGTGTACTAATGAAAGTTACAGACACAAAAAAATAAAATATGGTAGTACTATTCAACAACTTCTTGTTTTAAATCTCCCCACAATGATGCAGCTACATAAACACCAGCGCTATCACCTAATACCGGTTTGCCTATAGGCGTTGTTATCCTACCATCGTTAGATACACGCTTTTTCATTATTTCATAACCTTCTGTATATAACAAATTGATGTTTCCAATTCCAGCGCCAACAGCTATTAGGTACGGGTCAATAACATTGATTAAGGTTGAAAAAACACGACGGTGATTAATCAAGCAATCTTTCAATTCTTGCATTTCCGTTGAATGAGCAATGAGGTGAGATTTTATAAATCCTTTTTGTTGTTTATAAAAGTATTGCAATTAGATCACTTGAATTAGAGACCGAAAAAAAACTATAATACCCAAACCAGGGAGCTAATTTACCTCAACCATTGCTTTTATAACCCGGTTTGTTGGATCCAGCCATTGCTCTTGTCAAACGCATCGAGCTCACCAGCCAACTCATGACCTAATATTCTTGGGTAACTGAAAAAGGGCTGCGTTCCTTCGAAAGCATGAAGGTCTGTTCCGCAAATCCCAATGCATTTTATTTGAATAATCGCCTGGCCTTCTTCCAGTTGGGGTTTCACTCCCTGTGAATATTCAAATTGCCCAGGTTCAGTACACCTGAAGTTTTCATGAAATATTTGCTTGTGGTAAATTTTATAATTTAGAGATATTCATATTGGTGTTGAATAAGCCCCTCCGATTTTAATGCACCCCAGAATTCCGCAGGAATTTGAACATTTGTCATTTCAACATTTTGCTTTACCCTGTTTGCATTCGTTGTATTCAAAGCAACACTTACTACGCCGGGAGCATTTAATGCAAATTGAACGCATGCTTCTGCCGGCTTGATATAATACTCCTTGCACGCCTTAAAAAAATCTTCTCTCCATTAAAACAACCTTTTATGTTCCTCGTTGTCAGGTTTTATTAGTTTATAATCGAAATAGTCGCTCCCGATAAGAAACCCAGAATGAAAAACTGCAGAATTGATGATCAGCACTCCTTTGTTTTCCAGTTCCTGAATGAAGTTTAATAGCTCTTCGGGATGTTTTAAAATGGTTAGGCTATTAGCAAACATGACCCAATCCAAGTCGACATCATTTGCTATTTTCCGTATCGTTCTCCAATCTTTTGCTCCAACTCCTATTGCATTTACCTTACCTTGTTTTTTTAAATCTGATAAAGCCCTGTAGGCAGCAAGAACATCAGTATATAATCGTGCTGCCTCTTCTTCATTTTTTGCAATTGAAATATATTCATCAGCATCATGTACCGAAACCATTTGTCGAATATATCCCTGCAGCAAGTCATTACCCTGTTTGAAACATTCCAGTATGGGTTCGTAACTTATTTTTTAAACTGCGTCGTATTTAAGGTCTTTCCAAACATCGGGTTCGAAAGTTGGTTCATCTGTTGTTAGAGGCGACCTTACCCAGCCAAGTTTATTGCTGATAATTACATTTTTACCATTCAGATCTAATTCCTTTAGGCATTTGCTCAGCGTTACAAGTGCAAGACCTGCGCCATACTTTCCTGCTGAGTCGAAAACAACAGTTCCATTTCGAACGATGAATACACTCCTTCAAAATTTCAAGTTTTGCCTTATCATCCAGCGCAACAAATAAATTTCCCAATCCACTTGTTCCAAAAATTATAGTTGGGATTGTTAAGCCTACTATCTTCTTATCCTTTTTATCGGTATCGGTGCAAGGAACTATCATTAACTATTTCTAATTTTTATTTCTGGGCTACATAAGACCCTTCATTGAGTTGGCTCAGGAGAAAAAGCCCAATTAGTTTAACAATGAACGTTTTCGCTATTCAGGATACACTTAGATGCGACCCCGCTAAAAGGTAACTTGTTGGCAAGCCTACAACAAGCGTCGACATCGCTCACGGTAATCCTTAACAAACTCACGCGTTCACTGGCGGTTTGAGTAATGCGTTGCAGTACAAGCGAGCGTGGCAACAATGATTCATTTAAGAACAAACACCCGTACCAAAAAAATTCTTTTTAAAAAAACGCCCGTGTTAAAAAGGTTGGGGCAATGCAACTAGCTGATATACTTTTCCTTTTTGTGTTGTGAAAGAAGTTAGATAGCCCTCTGCTGTTTTTTTCGAAGTCACTTTTACACCTGTTACCCTTAGGGGCATACGAGTTCTTACCTTACACCCACCACCATTAAACGATTTGATTGTTACATTTTTCAACTTGTGATCCTTCCAATCCATATCCACTTCATACGCACCTCTCGCTCTTAAGCCCTTTACGTGTCCATCTTTCCAGGCATCAGGTAATGCTGCCAGCAGGTGTAACTCACCGAGATGGCTTTGCAACAACATTTCTGCTATTCCAGCAGTTGCTGCAAAATTGCCGTCAATCTGGAAGGGAGGATGGGCATCGAAAAGGTTAGGGTAAGTGCCGCCGCCACTTGCGTAGACGGTACCGCTTTCGCCCGTTAAATGCAACAGGTCACGCAACAATACATAGGCGTGGTTTCCATCTAATAAACGTGCCCAGAAATTGATTTTCCATGCCTTGCTCCAGCCTGTACCTTCATCACCACGTATCTCGAGAGTTTTCCTGGCTGCAACAGCCAAAGCAGGTGCTTTTACAGGGGATATTTGTTCGCCGGGATGAAGTCCAAAAAGGTGCGACACGTGCCGGTGATGTATTTCCACATCTTCCCAATCTTTATACCACTCCACCAGGTTTCCCTTTTTACCAATATGAAAAGGATACAACCTTTTCTCTTTGGCAATTACAGTATCCCTAAAGGCTTTATCGGTATTCAGCCGTTGCGATGCTTTTATAAAATGTGAAAACAGGTCGCGTATGATCGACATATCCATGGTACTTGCCTGTGCAATACCACCCTGCACCCCTTTTTCGTCGATAAAAGTATTTTCAGGAGAGCCTGAAGGAGCAGTAATCAAATAACCATCTTTATCGGCAATCAACCAACCTAAAGAAAAGATAACTGCATCTTTCATTAAAGGGTAGGCTGTATCCTTTAGGAATTTTTCGTTCTGTGTAAATTGATAATGTTCCCATAAGTGCTGACACAGCCAGTTTGCTCCCATTGCCCAGTTAGCCCATTTAGGATCGCCGTTACCCAAATCACCGACAGGGTTCGACAAAGCCCAGATATCGCTATTGTGATGAACTACCCAGCCATCCAACCCATAGAATTCCTTCGCTGTTTTTTTCCCGGTGACGGCAAGGTTTTGTATGAGGTTGAAAAGAGGTTGATGCAGTTCGGACAGGTTGGTGGGTTCTGCCG
>Ga0068628_1000074_pt1 | contig 20645 bp, 29 predicted proteins | sample InSIn2gowninarea_FD_77431 | JGI IMG/M metagenome (GOLD analysis project Ga0068628, IMG submission 77431) | Clean room microbial communities from NASA Spacecraft Assembly Facility at Jet Propulsion Laboratory, Pasadena, California, USA -... ... | reverse complement strand
GACCATCCTCATACAAACAAGGCGTCTCCATTCTATCCCTCCATTTTTTTCTATCTCATCTCCTCCAACAACAAGGATGAGACTATTTCATCAAACTTCAAGGTAGTTGTGTTGCTAGCTATTGTAACAACGAGACTATCCCATGAATATGGTAGAGAACACAACAAACTGATGCACTTATCTTCATCTAAAATTTTAATATTAATAGATAACAACTAGCTTAATACAGTATTAAAGACATTCATATGCTCTATCACTAAGTCTCCATCCTTCATCCTCAAGTTATGTAACTATTTCTGTAGGAAAGTTTGTTCACCAGAGACTTAGATTGGTACAAAATCCCTAACTTGTCCCACAAATCCTTCACCGTAGCTTCCCATGATACATTCAACAATACTGAATCTAAGATACACAACCATATTGTGCTCTTTTCTTTCGAATCCAAATTCGGCCAATCTTCACTTGACATTGTTGTTGGTTTAGTACTAGTATCTACCACAATCCACTAAACTTTATCTACCAGCAGATCCTCCATCTTGATTTTCCACAACTCAAAACTCTAATCGTTAACTTTCTCAATCTCCATATTTCTATTGCTCATCATCTTCTTTCACCACAAGACTCGATCCCGCAGATCTCCCACTGAACAGAGTCTACCACAGGCCCCAGCTAAACCCCTCAACAACAAAGGCGTCCCCTTGAAGCTTAAACAACTCTGATACCAAATGTAGGTTTTAATCTTGTACAGAAATTATCTGCAAATGAATTCTTAAAAACATAAAATATACAATGGTGAGAAACAAAAAAAAAAATACACAAAGATTTTCCCCTAGATCCCAAAATCGGGACTACTAGATTGATTTTTCATTATATTCCTTTCAATGTTACAATACATATATATACATTTCGAAGCTTTCATAAACCCTAATCCATTAATCTTGGATTAGAACATAACCATAGTTCCCTTGAGTGGATTTACAAAATACCATGGGTAGAAAACCATCATTCCAAAAACCGTGTGCAAAACCCATGCACAAAGCCATAGGTAGGTCCACCCACCTAATATAGGGTCCAAAAAAAATTTCCCACAACACTTCCTCGAACCCCATATTGACCCCCTGAAACCCCCCAATAGGGGGAGTTGTGCCTCCCCTGTGACCCCCCGTGTTGCGTCTGATGCAATAAACAAGGGAGGCTTTCACCCCCCCATGCCCCCGCGCACATGCAACTATTTATGGAAAGAATATAACACACACCCAACAAGATATACAATAAAAAATGAAGAAAAAACTTGCAACACAACAAACAGAAACATATAACAACAAGAAATCAAAGTGTAATAACCCAATGAAGGACTTAATCAAATTATATTTTTTTTAAACACCCCGTGAGGAGAAATTACAATATGGGTCTATAGTTCCCCCTCCATGGGATGAGTCCTTTTTTTCCTTGTGCTTCAACTACGTTCTTCTCTTTGAACTTGCAATGGGAAAAGAACAAAAAGATGGCTTGAACTCAAGTAAGAGCTCAAATGAAATGAGACAAAAGTGGTGACGATGAAAATGCTCATGGTCAAGAATGAATAGAAAACCCTCTATTTATAAAAAAGTATTGAGCCAAATTAGGAAATAGAAAATAATAAAATTTTATTGACTAAATCAAAATCTAGCCATTGTGAATACTTTATTATATCTTTTGAGAGATAAAAGATATTCAAAATGGTCAAATATATTTATTTAAAAAGTGATTGAAGCAATTAACAAATTAAAATGATTTGTTAGTCACTTTGTAAGAATTAAGAAAGAAATAAGCATTAAATAGTGGTTTAATAATTATCTCATAAGGAAATATGGAATAAATGAGGAATAATAAATAAATTGTGATTTATTTAATGATTCCAAGGTGATTAAGTCAAAAGTAACAATAAATAATTATCAAATAACGATTTAATAATTATATGATCCAAATCAGATCCTTAAACACTCTTAAAATATCCTGAACTCTATAAAAACTCATGCCGAAGTTTCAAGGCCTTATGGATGTTGAGCTTATTAGAAATAACCTCTAAACCATGGCAATTTGCAATCAACACGGAGCAACAAGGACCCTTGGTCAAAGCGCGCAGACCGTTGGCCCATGGTAACCGCACATTGGCACAAATAAACAAGAGGTCAAATCCAGAAAGAAGGGTAGTTTTTGATACGTGATTGCAGGGCGTCCCCCTCGATGAAGGAAAGCCCCTAAGCACTCGGTCCTGAGAAAAGCATAAAACTGTACGGAAATCACTGATTCTGTTAGAAGGTGAGTCCCACACTAAAACAGCGGGATATCAGAAGGGCTTCAAGCAGTAAGTGGGTACGACCGAGTCCTGACCGATGCCATACACTGGGTGACATGCGTCTGGTAGATGAGAGAGAAAACCACTCACATTAGATGGGTAAAAGTCATGCTACTTACCCACCTAATATGGATGGAGACCATAGGATCTAGAGGCCCTAGATCAACGGCGAAGAAATGATCTGATGAATGACTGGATTTGATGATGAGATAGGTTGAGTCACATAAGATTTGAGGTCCGACATGATTGATGAGTTGGTAGAGGAATCAGTTTCACAGGCAATCTTGGAGCAACAGAAATAACGACCGTTCGAAGAGAACTGACACTTAGTTCGTGAGGAAATAGGTGGCCACCTCTCTGTGAAGCGGTACATAGTGATGATGACACAGAGCAGGGCAATTCAAGAGGACAAAGGCAAGAGATCTAGAGAGCTGGAAGTGGAAGCAGGTAATTAGGAAGCGGATTGGATTTAACTCACGAATGGACAGAGTGTAAGAGTAGGTAGAGAGAGAGAAGCAGAAAGCTGAGAGGCAAGAGAGAAGTCAATTGCAGAGAACAGAGAAGCGAGCTGACCTGCAGAGCAAAGGCAGCATCGAGCCAGACAGAGACAGAGAGAGTCCGAGAGTCTGTGAACTCCAGAGAAGGCTTGAGAGGTTCAAGAAAACTCTTCTATGTATACCTGTCAAGTATTGAGTACCAGATTTGACTCATACCACTACTTTAGGGACTTGGGGGATCCAAGTACAATCCTACTGATCATCATCTGTTAAGTGAGACTCAAATTGAGCTCATTATTGTAAAAACTCCACTTTTTAAAACACAATATAAAGGCCACCACTGAAGGCTAGACCAGGAGATGTCACCCAGCAGGATTGGGTGAACTCCTTATTAAACTTGTTTTGTTTACATGTTTGCTTACTGTGTTTCTCTGACTGCTTCAGTGTCTGTTTATTTCGCAATCTTATCGGTCCGTTGCATAAAATAACATAGGCACAATGTTAGGCCCCTATACTACTAGTGTAACCCCTTATTGTTATTAGTACAACCCACTTATTATATTGATGTACCCATGTAGTGCCCATATAGTTACTATTGTGCCCCATAGAAGCCCACTATTGTTATTATTGTGCCCTTACATTATTATTGTTATGTTGGCTTTGATTATGTTATGACCCCTTGGACTCCTATATATAGAAAGGAGGTCTTTTCATTTGTATCATCCAAGAATTGTTCATTTATGTAATGTAAAGGAGGTTTCCCCCTCGAAGAGGCTAAATTCTAAGGCATTGATCTATCTTTTCTATCTTTTCTTGAGTTGGTTTCATAACATTTGGTATCAGAGCTTTGGATTCTAGGGTTTCGCTGCTCCAAACAAGTCAGCATGGCATTTTCACTAACTTTTTTTCTGCGACGTTTTAGAAGTTGCAAAAAAAACCCATTTGAGAAGAAATCGCGCTAAACCTCAGATCCGAATTCCAGAGCCATACCTTTTGTAACAGTGGTACACCATGTAGATCAAAATATTGCTCCATTTGAAGTATCCAATTTACCGGATCCTTGCCATCAAACTTCCTCATCTTGCTTTTTCTTGATTTTAGGAGCTCGATCTTGAAACGACTGTACCACTACTCTAGGGACTTGGGGGATCCAAGTACGATCCTACTAATCATCATCTATTAAGTGAGACTGAAATTGAGCTCATTATTGTAAAAACTCCGCTTTTTAAAACGAAATATGAAGGCCACCACTAAAGGCTGGACCAGGAGATGTAGCCCAGGAGGATTGGGTGAACTCCTTATTAAACTTGTTGTGTTTACATGTTTGCTTACTGTGTTTCTCTGACTGCTTTAGTGTCTGTGTATTTTGCAATCTTATCGATCCGTTGCATAAAATAACATAGGAACACTGTTAGGCCCCTATACTACTAGTGTAACCCCTTATTGTTATTAGTACAACCCACTTATTATATTGATGTACCCATGTAGTGCCCATATTGTTACTATTGTGCCTCATAGAAGCCCACTATTGTTATTATTGTGCCCTTACATTATTATTGTTATGTCGGCTTTGATTATGTTATGACCCCTTGGACTCCTATATATAGAAAGGAGGTCTTTTCAATTATATCATCTAAGAATTGTTCATTTATGTAATGTAAAGGAGGTTTCCCCCTCGAAGAGGCTAAATTCTAAGGCATTTATCTATCTTTTTTATCTTTTCTTAAGATGGTTTCATAACATTTGGTATCAGAGCTTTGAATTCTAGGGTTTTGCTGCTCCAAATAGGTCATTGTGGCATTTTTACTATAACTTTTTTCTGCGACGTTTCAGAAGTTGCAAAAAACCTCATTTGAGAAGAAATCGCGCTAAACCTTGGATCCGAATTTCAAAGCTTTTCACACTATATTTGTGGAGATATGATCTAAGGAAGTTGGTCTTTTTGCAGACTCCTGAATTACATTCTAAACAAGTGACCTGGGGAAAATTGTCATAACTTTCTCTCTGAGCATTGGATTGAAATTTCGTAAGGAGTTACAGAAAGAGGACAAACTATAGTTTCTTGTATATATTTTTCAGAGCCAAAGGTTGAAACAGTGACACGTGGCACTTCATAAAAGTCCGCTCTTCTGGAAAGGTATATAATCAAGTCATCTTGGGATATTGTGCATAACTCTTTCTTGGAGAATCCAATTTGGATCAGATTGGTGGCATTGGAAAGAGAACAAAGAGGGCTACCACAGATCGCAATTTTAGAACTTAAAGATATGAAAGTATAGAGTTATAGTCGTTTCAAGATCGAACTCCTAAAATCAAGAAAAATCAAGATGAGGAAGTTTGATGGCAAGGATCCAGTAAATTGAATACTTCATATGGAGCAATATTTTGATCTATATGGTGTACCACTGTTACAAAAGGTACCAACACTTGAGTTTGTAATACCTTCATTAATTCTCTGAGATCATTTACAGATGATTTCAAATCAAGTGGTATCAAAGCAGCTAGGTTGTTAAGGTTAGACAAGCTTGTGCTAGATTTTTGTTGTTGAATGCTAACTAGATCAAAGCTTAAATTAGGAGAAGGAGATTTGGTTGAAACTAACCTGAAAATTGGCAGAGTCTATTCTAAGAGGAAAATGTAAAAATAAAATCCCTTGGGATTATATCCCTAGTTCATGGATAGTTTCCTGGCCATGAGATCCATGGTAGAGGAATTGTATAGGGAATTTATGAAATGTAGAGATGCAGATTCATCACACCCCAAAGATAAAGGAGAAGAAGAATCTTTCCTCCATGATCACTCTAAAGGCAAAGGGAAAGAAGAAAACTTTCTCACACCTCCTAATAGCCCTGAACATAAAAAGAAGACATATTTGATTAAATTAGATGTTAAATTTGATTTACCAATATATGATGGAGAGTTGAATGCAGAGAAGCTAGATAATTGGATTAGACATATTGATGTTGATTATAGAGTGCAGAGTATCGACTCAGACAAGAGTAAGATTCAACTGGCCAGCCTATGCCTCGGAGGCATTGCCTTGGTATGGTTCGAAGGCAGGACACAAGCTAACATGAAGAAACATGGTAAGATTCTTTTTGTCTAGAGTAAATTTGTTTCTGCAATCAAAAAGCAGTTCTATCCACGAGCTTACATGCAACAAGCCATGATGAGCTGGAAAACTCTTTACCAATTGAAAGGGAAAAGTGTACAAGGTTACACCCAAGAATTTAGGAAAATAGCTTTGACTCTAGGAATTTGATCAGACTCACCTGAGACTCTGTTGAAGTACATAGGTGGTCTACACAGCTACATGAGGCACACCATCCTCATGTTTAATCCCACTAGTATAGATGAGGTATCCATTCAAGCTACACATCTAGAAGCTAGAGGTAAGAATGGGAACCCAAAATTTGGGGGATCATCCCAACCCACTGCAAGCAAAAAAAGGAGAAAAGAAAACAGAAATGGAAAGAGAAAAAGACAAATACTGTACAAAAAAGCAAGTCCTCATGCTCTCACTGTAAGAAGGATGGGCATGATGATGAGCACTGCTGGATTCTATATGCAGAGGTGAGACCTAAGAAGTTTGAGGGAAAAAAGAAGAAGATTGTTGCAGCTATTTAGAAATATTTGGGGTCAGACTCGAGATGAAACAACCATTGCAACCACCGGTATAAAAGGTAAAAATTATGAAGCATCTACTAGTAATTCTGCACAATCTACTAATAATGAAGAAAATGAGAGGAAAAGACATGAGCTTTTTCATATTCAAGTTATTTCCAATCATCAAAAGATTGATACTTTGTTTGATAGTGGCTCACAAGTAAATTTAATTTCTGAAGCAATTGTAAAGAAGTTGGGATTACTGACTACACCTCACAAGAAGCCATATCCATTAGGTTAGTTATGTGATAAAGCACAACTACAAGCGACTAGACAATGTAAACTTAAGTTTTCTTTTGGGTCAGCATTTGTAGATGAGTTTGAGTTAGATATAGTTCCTTTGGATATATGTGGAATTGTTTTAGGAAGTCCTTACTTGTATGATAGAAAATCTATTTTCTATAGAGCTGAGAACAAGTATCTACTCGTTAAAGATGGAATTGAATATATTGTAAGAGCTCATAGGCTCAAGAATAATTATACTCTCATAAACTCAGGGTAGATGAAACGAATTGTAAATTCATGCAGACAATTTTTATTGATGGTTGTAAAGGAAAAGAAACCTGATAAAACCAATGTATTTGAGGGCTATGATGCTAAACAAGAAGCTGATTTAGAAAAAAATGTTTCAGAATATGATGTATTGTTTTAAGAACCTAAATATCTACCACCCAAAAAGGAAATAGTGCAAGATATTAATTTGCAGCAAGATGCTCCATTGCCTAACATCAGAATGTATAGGTTGTCCCCTTTAGAGAATGCAAAAATCAAGAGGCAGGTATAAGAGTTGCTCGAGAAGGGGTTCATCAGACCTAGCACATCACCATGTGGGTCTCCAATCATTTTGGTGAAAAATAAAGATGCCTCATCGAGAATGTGCATTGATTACCGAGCACTGAATAAGATAACGATCAAAAATCGTTATCCCTTTCCTCGCATAGATAATATATTAGATCAATTAAAGGAATTTGTTTATTTTTCCAAGTTAGACTTCCATAGTGGCTATCATTAGGACAGAGTTGTAGAACAAGATGCATGGAAGACTTCTTTCAAAACAAAGCAGGGATTGCATGAGTGGTTGGTTATGCCTTTTGGCTTAACTAGTGCTCCTACTACTTTCATGAGAGTAATGAATGATGTACTCAGACCTTTTCTTGATGATTTTGTTATTGTATATTTGGATGACATTCTTATATTCAACAAAATGTGGGAAGAACATTTAAAGCATGTTAAGCAAACCCTAGATGTTTTGAAAATAGAAAATCTTTATGTTAAACTCTCAAAATGTGAATTTGGCAAAACATCTTTGAATTATTTGGGACATATAGTAGGGGGTGGTGAATTGAAGATAAATCCCTCTAAGGTTGCAGTAATTATAAACTGGCCTAAACCCAAATCTGCTACAGAGGTTAGAAGCTTCTTAGGAGCATCACAATATTGGAGAAAGTTTATTTCTAAGTTTTCCTTAATTGAAGCCCCCTTACATGTTTTAACAGGATTGAACAAGGTGTTTTAGTGGGGAGGCAAACAGTAGAAAGCATTCGACACCTTGAAATAAAAGATTAGTATAGCTCTCGTACTAGCACTACCTGATCTTCAAAGACCATTTGAGATTCAAACAGATGCCAATGACTATGCCATGGGAGTAGTGTTGATACAACACGGTCAACCCATATGTTATCATTCTAAGACATTTAATTTTGAAGTAGTTAACTATCGCACATATGATAAAGAATTGTATGCATTAGTACAGAGTGTGAAAAAGTGGAAATGTTACTTAATGGGCAAAGAGACAGTTATACATATTGATCATTAACCACTTCAATATCTACACTCCCAAACTAAGTTGCAGCAATCAAGGCACTATAGATGGATGGGTTTTCTACAACAGTTTCATTTAGTCATCAGATATAAAAAAGGCATACACAATAAAGTTGCAAATATGTTATCTAGACCGATTATAAATGCACCTACTATACTTAGGCATAATTCAGTATTGCATGAGAGCTACATTGAACAATATGCTCAAGATATAGATTTTAAATATGTATATGCAACTTTAAGTCAAGGAAAATGAGTAAAAGAAAAGTATTATCATATTAAGGACCAACTCTTGTATCATTGTGGGAAGCTATGCATTCCACAAACTGAAAGAGTAAAGATAATTTGAGAAGCACACACTTCTCTAATATCAGGTCACTTTGGTGTAAGTAAAACAGTTGCACAGCTGCAAAGATTTTGTTATTGGCCGAAAATGAATGAGACAGTCTCTAGATATGTAAGAGGGTGTACCATGTGTGCTAAAAGCAAGCCCAACAATAGAAAACTAGGCTTGTACACTCCACTACCAGTTCCTTCTCATCCTTGGGAAAGTGTTTCCATGGAATTTGTTGGAGGATTGGCTAAATCTAGGAAATGTCATGACTATTTATATGTTTTTGTGGATAGGTTCAGTAAAATGTGTATTTTGATAGCTTAAAATAAATAGATTATAGCTAAACAAACTACGAAGTTGTTCTTTCAGCAAGTATGGGTTCATTTTGGATTACCCACTTCCATTGTATCTGATAGAGATACCCGATTTGTTGGGAAGTTTTGGTCAAGTCTATGGGAACTAATGGACACCAAACTGAAGAAAAGCACAACCTTTCATCCACAGATAGATGGCGAGACAGAAGTGGTCAAAAGGATAGTGATGCAATTGCTCAGAGGCTATTGCAGCAAGCATCCCAAACTTTGGGATGAACATTTGTGTTATGTACAGCATGCTTACAACTCAGCAAAACATTCTTCCACACAGAGATCTCCTTTTGAGACCTGTTTTGGTTTCACACCAAGGTCTCCTTTAGATTTTTTCTTTGGAAAAGACATAGTAGTTGATGGACTTAGTGATGTAGACAAGGCAACCAAATTCATTGAACAAATCCAAGAGATTCATCAGGCAGTATAGGAACAGTTGGAAAAGATCCAAGCCAAATACAAGGCAAGGCATGACAAGCATCAGATGGAGCATAGTTTCCAAGTTGGTGATCAAGTCTAGCTGTATATCAGCAAAGACAGAATGCAAGGTGAAGGTAAAAAGCTAAAGCCAATAAGGTATGGACCTTTCAAGATACTTGAGAAGATTGGTGAGAATGCTTTTCGCCTTGATTTACCAACTTATATGCACATCTACTCAGTCGTTAATGTAAATAGCTTGAGATTATTTGAACCTTCATTAATTGAAGATCCCAAAGAGTAGAGTCAATTGCCTTCTATTGATGATTTGTTACCTGAATATCTTAATGAATTGTAGGAAGATACAGTTCTGGACAGAAAGGTAAGAACTACGCACAAAGGAGATGTTAAGTACCTCAAGATTGGACTCAAGGGTTCAAAGCCAAGCAGTGTAAAATGGATAGAGATTGGACAAGTGAGACAGCTATACCCTCACTTAGTCAATGATTGAAAACCAACTTTTGGTGGTCCAAAAGCTTTTTCAATGGGAAGGTCGTGATCTGAATCGGATTCTTAAACACTCTTAAAATTTCCTGAACTTTGTAAAAACTCATGCCGAAGTTTCAAGGCCTTATGGATGTCGAGCTTATTAGAAATAACCTTTAAACCATGGAAATTTGTGATCAGCACAGAGCAACGAGGACCCTCGGTCAAAGCGTGCAAACCGTTGGCCCATGGTAACCACGCGTTGGAACAAATTGATAAACGGGAGGTCAAATCTAGAAACAAGGGTAGTTTCTGATACGTGATTAGCGCTAAATACAAGCACGTTTCCAACAACAACATTATAGAGTATAAGAAATCTAGCTTGTGTTAAATTTTCTTCCAACACAAAAACAAGCAAAATTAAATTTGAAAGAAATTTAACACATGTTAGATTTTATTTTACATTGCAATGTTGGTAATCTAGCACACATTAGACTTATTTAGTCCTAAAATGTTGTTATGTTATTATGTATAATCACGTATCGTAGGGCATCCCCCTCAATGAAGGAAAGCCCCTAAGTGCTCAGCCCCAAGAAAAGCATAAAACCGTATGGAAATCGTCGATTCTGTCAGAAGGTGGGTCCCACAGTAAAACCGGCAGGTTATCAGAAGGGCTTCAAGCGGTAGGCGGGTTCAACCGAGTCCTGCTTGATGCCATACATTGGGTGACATGTGTTCGACAGATGAGAGAGAAAACTGCTCACATTGGACGGGTAAAAGTCATGCTACATACCCACTAGATATGGATGGAGACCGTAGGATCTGGAGACCCCAGAACAACAGCGGAGAAATGATCCAATGTATGAATGAATTCGATGGGGAGATAGGCTGAGTCACATAAGATTTAAGGTCCGACAGGACCGATGAGTTGGAAAAGGAATTAGTTTCGCGGGCAATCTTGGAGCAACAGAAATAACGACCGTTCGAAGATAACTGACGCTCAGTTCTTGAGGAAATAGGTGGCCACCTCTCTGTGAAGCGTTACACAGTGATGATGACGCAGAGCAGGGGAATTCAAGCGGATAGATCCAGGAGATCCAGAGAGCCAGGAAGTGGAAACGAGCATTCAGGAAGTGGATTGGCTTTAAGTCATGAATGGACAGAGAGTAAGAGCAGGCATAGAGAGAGAAGCAAAAAGCTGAGAGGCAAGAGAGAACTGAATTGTAGAGAACAGAGAAGCAAGTTGACCTGCAGAGCAAAGGCAACATCGAGCTAGACAGAGACAGAGAGAGTCTGAGAGTCTGTGAACTCCCGAGAAGGCTTGAGAGGTTCAAGCAAACTCTTCTGTGTATACCTGTCAGGTATTGAGTACTAGATTGGACTCATACCACTAAGACTAGTTAAGGTTGAGATTTAGTAAGGGGAGTCTATGTACTTTAGGGACTTGGGTGATCCAAGTACAATCCTACTTATCATCATCTGTTAAGTGAGACTCAAATTGAAATCATTATTGTAAAAACTCTGCTTTTAAAACACAATAGAAAGGCCATCACTGAAGGCTGGACCATGAGACATAGCCCAGGAGGATTGGGTGAACTCCTTATTAAACTTGTTGTGTTTACATGTTTGCTTACTATGTTTCTCTTACTGCTTTAGTGTCTATGTATTTCGCAATATTATCGATCTGTTGCATAAAATAACATAGGCACACCCCAATACTTGAGTCTGTAATACCTTCATTAATTCTCTGAGATCATTTACGGGTGATTTCAGATCATTATATCTATAGAATATTAAATAAATAATGATTTATTTAATCATTCTCATGGGATTTTTTTAATTTAAATGAGAAATAATTTAGGAAAATTAGTTTACTAAATTATTTCTTATGGTGAAAGTGGGTTTTACCATGGTAAAATTAATCTTACATGATGTATTTCAATCAACCTAGTAAGAAATGTCTAGGTGGTCATTTTTTGGGTGATAACAGATTCCCCCCCCAACATAAGGGTGTCAGAGAAAATCGTATGACCAAATTACGTTGTAGGTTGCACTTTCATGGGACACCGAAGGGGAGTCATATATATATATATATATATATATATATAGAGAGAGAGAGAGAGAGAGAGAGAGAGAGAGAGAGAGAGGATGGGGTGAGAACTAGTTTTCTGATAACAATAACCTTTTATTGGTAAGTACATAATCTTAAATGTGGCGAGGGAGGCATACCCATACCGCCGAGATAACTGATTATGTATAATAATGGCATGACCAAAAATGTGGGTTTGATAAAAAAAGCAAATGATACATGATATGTTGGCATCAACTGGGCCAAAGAATGATACAATGATAAAATGAGTCACATGTACATAATGTGCTTGGAAATTGGATCATCTGAAGGAGAAATGCATGTAGTGGGCTTTGCAAGTGACAGGAAGCGAGCTAGCCAAATCTACGGAACTACAACTAAGGTTGGATCATGATCTACTGTCATCTAGGAATGTGGGGGGCTACCTAAAGGGCCACCCCCTCATGATGTTTGAAACATCTCACACACACTCAGGAAATTTTGGTACAATCTGTTGGATCACTAGACCATCAAGTGTAGAATTCTCAATCATATGATAATGAGATGGAGTTGAGCACATGAGAACAGACCAAGAAAAAAGGAAATGATGATTCCCTTCACTTGGTTCGCGGCACCGAACAATGAATAAGGTTGGAACCAAGGTGTACCACCCTCTAGACCTCTGAACTGGAATATATGTGTTGAAGTTGATAGAAGAAGTTCCACGAGAGTTGAGGCAATGAGGAGTCCTCTACAAAGGCATGAGGATCATAGTAATGTGATTGATAGACTAACACCAAGGATGATGATGAAGGAATGAGATAAGTGGTGGATTGATGACTTGCCTTGACATAGAATAACATTCATGGTTCACTTGGAAGCGACTGAATCAATTCTAGAGGGGATGGTTACAGAGACGGAGGCTTTTCAAAGACATCCCAATAGAGGGAGAAAAATAGGACATCATGGACATCATATAAGCAGATAATGAACTAAAGGAGGACCAACTAAGCACTATAGGACTTGGAAGGGGCCAGGAGATGACCCCGAGCAAAGGAGGAACGCAGGATCAAGACCTACGGGAGATTCTTGATAGGGAGAACCTTGAACTAGAAAAGGGAACCAACAAAGGGATTAAATCTCTGCCACAAGAGGAGTTTGATAGAGTGCAACAACTATTCCTCCGTAGGTATCAAACAAAGGCTACAGGATTTAAAAGGAACTATGACAGTCAGGATAATAAAGGGGTCAAACAAATGGAAAGTATATCAGGGTACTCCACAAAAAACCCAGGCAAGAAAAGAGGAAGAAGGAGGCAGAATGATCTCCTGTCAGAATGTGGGAAACTCCTAATTAATTCAGGTAAGATGAAAGATCTTACCAGTTACTCTTTCACAAACACATCATTATGAATCTCACAACCTAGAACTTTAGGGGACTAGGCAGTAAAAGAAAGCAAATAAATCTCAGTAACAGAATAAAAGAAGAAAAATCAGACATGGTGTTTATACAGGAAACAAAATGCTTAGTAGAAAATATCAGAGAACTTCATAGTAAATGGCTCAACAACTATGAGTACCTTGAAGTCAAAGCAAATAATACAGTGCGAGGAATTCTCACCCTATGGAATCCCCAAAAATTTGAGATCATAGATGCAGAAGCATCTAGAAATCACCTTTCAATGGTAATACAATCTTTAGGGGAAAAAGAGTGTTACTTGATCACAAATGTCTACGGTCCTCAATTGCTAGAAGAAAAACTAAAGCTCCTTACCTCTCTAGAGGATCTAAGAGAGAGACACTCAATTATCCCCTAGATTATGGGAGGGGACTTCAACATGATCAGATCCCTCTCAGAGAAAAAAAGGGGAAGCAGAATGCTGAGATGAGACTCACTTGCCTTCCATAACTTCTTAGACAACATGAGACTGGTGAGTATGGAAACAATAAATGGCACCTTCACATGGAATAACAGGAGAGGGGGATTTTCCCAAGTTACATTGAAATTAGATAGATTCATAATCTCGGAGGATCTCCTTCTCTCTGATTGAATGCCTGGATCCTTCCTTTCGGAGGCTCGGACCACTGGCTAGTCAGTTAGAGGATTCTTTTATTGGGACCCCGAGAAACAAACCTTTTAGGTTCGAAATTGCATGGCTCACTCACCCCAACTTCATCACTAATATTAGAAATTGGTGGGTGGAAGATATCCACACCCAAGGCACAAAAATGTTCGTCCTGCATCAAAGACTCAAGAATATCAAACTAAGGCTCAAGGAATGGAACAGGAAGGAGTTTGGTAACATTTTTGAAGCCAAAAGAGAAGTGGAGAGAAAATTACAAGAAACTAATCAAATTCTCATCACGGAAGGATTCACATAGGCAAGGAAAATATAGGCAGACTCTCTGTAGCAAGAATGGGACAATCGATGTCAGCATGAGGAAATATTTTGGAGACATAAATCTAGAGTACACTGGATAAAAGAAGGGGAGAGAAACACCAAATTCTTTCACAAGTCCACCATGAAACACAGGGCTCACAATAGGACCAAAAAACTCTTAGATCCACAAGGGGAAGAGTTAAATATGCACAAGGAAATGGAATCTGTTCTGGTACGACATTTTCAAAGCAAAGTAGAGGAAACCATTGGAGACAAATCTCAATTCATTAAGAGCTTCGCAAAGAATATTCCAAAATTGGTGACCAGGGAAGATAACTATTATCTCAACAGGCTAGTAATGGGGGCTTTTCAAAGACATCCCAACAGAGGGAGAAAAAGTGGATAGCATGGACATCATACAGGCAAATAATGAACTAAAGGAGGACCCACTAAGCACTATAGGACTTGGAAGGGACCAAGAGATGATCCCAAGCAAAGGAGGAACAGAGGATCAAGACCTACAAGAGATTCCTGATAGGGAGAACCTTGAACTAGAAAAGTTTCTAGAACAGGGAACCAGCAAAGGGATTGAATCTCTTCCACAAGAGGAGTTTGACAAAGTGCAACAACTATTCCTCTGAAGGTCTCAAACAAAGGCTGCAGAAGTCAAAAGGAACTATGACAATTAGGAGAATAAATGGGTCAAACAAATGGAAAGTATATCAAGATACTCCATCAAAAACCCAAGCAAGAAAAGAGGAAGAAAGAGGCAAAATGATCTCCTGTCAGAATGTGGGAAACTCCTGATTAATTCGGGTAAGAAGAAAGATCTTACTAGTTACTTTTTCACAAACACATCATTATAAAGCTCACAACCTGGAACATTAGGGGACTAGGCAGCAAAAGAAAGCAAATAAATCTCAGTAACATAATAAAAGAAGAAAAACTAGACATGGTGTTTATACAGGAAATAAAAGTAGAAAAGTTCAGAGAACATCACAGCAAAATCTCAACAACTATGAGTACCTTGAAATCAAAGAAAATAATACAGCAGGAGCAATTCTCACCCTAAGGAATACCTAAAAATTTGAGATCATAAATGCAGACACATCTAGAAATCACCTTTCAATGGTAATACAACCCTCAGGGGACAAAGAGTGTTACTTGATCACAAATGTCTACGGTCCTCAATTGCTAGAAGACAAACTAAAGCTCCTTACCTCTATGGAGGTGCTAAGAGAGAGACACTCAATTATCCACTGGATTATGGGAGGGGACTTCAACATGATGAGATCTCTCTCAGAGAAAAAAGGGGGAAGCAGAATGTTGGGACGAGACTTGCTTGCCTTCTAGAACTTCTTATACAACATGAGACTAGTGAGTATGGAAACAATAAATGGAACCTTCACATGGAATAACAGGAGAGGGGGATCTACCCAAGTTGCATCGAAATTAGATAGATTCATAATCTTGGAGGATCTCCTTCTCTCCGGTCACAATATGAATGCTTGGATCATTCCTTTCGAAGGCACGGACCACTGGCCAGTCCAATTGGAGGCTTCTTTTATTGGAACCCTGAGAAACATACCTTTCAGGTTTGAAAATGCATGGCTCACTCACCCCAACTTCCTCACTAATATTAGCAATTGGTGGGTGGAAGATATGCACGCCCAGGGCACAAAAATGTTCCTCCTGAATCAGAGACTCAAGCATATCAAACAAAGGCTCAAGGAATGGAACAGGGAGGAGTTTGGTAAAAATTTTGAAGCCAAAAGAGAAGTGGAGAGAAAATTACAAGAAACTAATCAAATTCTCATCACAAAAGGATTCACAGAGGCAAGGAAAATATAGGCAGACTCTCTACAGCAAGAACGGGACAATCAATGTCAGCAGGAGGAAATCTTTTGGAGACAGAAATCTAGAGTACAATGGATAAAAGAAGGGGAGAGAAACACCAGATTCTTTCACAAGTCCACCATGAAATGTAGGGCTCACAATAGGATCACAAAACTCTTATATCTGCAAGGGGAAGAGTTAAATATGCACAAGGAAATGGAATCTATTCTGGTACAACATTTTCAAAGCATAGTAGAGGAAACCATTGCAGACAGATCTCAATTCATTAAGAGCTTCACAAAGAATATTCCAAAATTGGTGACTAGGGAAGATAACTATAATCTCAATAGTCCAGTAATGGAGGAAGAGGTCAATGAAGTAATCAAAGAGATGCACAATGGGAAAGCTCCATGCCCAGATGGTTTCAATGTAGACTTCTTCAAAACATGTTGGGAAATCGTCAAATATCACATTTTGGATGTGGTCGAGGACTCGAGAAAATCAAGAACAATTCTTAGAGCGATTAATGAATCCTTCATAGCATTAATCCCTAAACAGGAAAAATCCATGACACCAGAAAGATTTAGACCCATAGTGTTATGCAATGTGGTGTATAAAATCATTTCCAAAGTTATTGCTAATAGACTCAAACCTCTACTTCCTTTGCTTGTGTCAGATGACTAGACTGGATATGTGGAAGGCAGAAAAATTCTCAACAATATCATCCACGCTCATGAAGTGGTTAATTCCCTCAAGACCAATAAGCAAGTAGGTATGATAATACATCTAGACATAGCGAAAGCTTATGATAAGCTAAGATGGCCCTACATAAAGGAAATTCTTAAAGCTTATGGCTTTGACTACAACTGGATAAAGTGGGTCATGGCCCTGGTTACCACAGCAAGTTGCTCTATCCTTCTTAATGGCTCTCCTTCAAGAACCTTCAATCCTTCAAGGGGCCTTAGGGAAGGCGATCCTCTCTCCCCATTCCTCCTCATTCTCATGATGGAAGGATTGGGCAGAATGATCAATATAGCCAAGGAGGAAGGAAGAATCAAGGGGTTAAAACTCACTCAAAATGGGGACACATTGACTCATAAACAATTTGTGGATGACACTATGTTGTGGGGCACACCCACTGTCAAGGAAGCCAAAGCCTTCAAACAAATCCTGCAGGATTTTGCAAAGGCTGCTGGCATAGAGGTAAGCCTCACAATATCAAAAGTTTTCTTTTTCGATACGGATATTTCCATCCAAAGACATCTCACCAGAATTCTTGGATTTCAAAGAGAGAATATTCCCTCTAAATATCTGGGAATTCCTCTCACTGACAAACCCCTGAATAAGGAAGTTGGGAGTCAATTACAAATAAACTAAAGGACAAAGTCAATAACTGGACTAGTAGATCTTTGAATTTAGCAAGGAGACTAACTCTTACAAAGGTTGTCCTACAAACCATTCCAGCTTTCATGTTCTCAGCCCTTCTTGTCCCAAAAGGAGTTTTACAACAAATCATGAATACTCAAAGAAACTTTCTTTGGGGTCAAGAGGAAGAGAAAAAGAAATTGGCCCTGGTAGCATGGGAAAAGCTCTGCAAACCCAAAACCTAAGGTGGTTTAGGTCTCCACGACCCGGACACCACAAGCAAAGTCTTGGGGGAAATCTTTGGTGGAGATGGCTAAAGGAAACTAACAATCCATGGACCAAGCTATGGAAACAAATGTATGCAATGGATTGGCAGGAAAAGGACCACATTCAGATGACAGGGCACATCAGGGGATCTCATGTTTGGAACAAGGCTTGGGAGAATAGAACCTTAGTTCAGAATCATAGTTTCTAGGAGATAAGAAATGGAAATCTTTCCTGGTTCTGGGAGGACAACTAGCAACGGGAACAAAATCTCTGCAGAGAAGGTCTAGACATCATCAAAAGTGATACCCTTCACAAAGGACTAGAAAGGGTAAGTGAATTTTGGGATCGGTCAGGAGAGGAAGGGAAGTGAAGAATCTGGAAGGTACCAGATACAGTGCAGAGACCCATTTGAAAGCCAAAGCTAAAGTTCTTGAAGAGATTTTGGAAAAGAGGCAAATTTTATCATCAACCTCGAATGATCTACTAAGGTGGGGTAGAAACAATGAGGGCAACTTCAACCTCAAAGAAACCAAAATAATAGTCACCGGATTTTACCATCGAAATCCTAACAAGACTTGGAAAAACCTTTGGAGCAACCCACAATGGATGAAGATCAAATTGTTCATGTGGTTAGTTCAACATAAAAAGATTCTGAAGTGGTAAAATCTTAGAAAAAGAGGTTTTGCAGGTCCTTCTAAATGCCATTTATGTGGGCTGCAGGAGGAGACAATGGATCGCCTACTTAACCTTTGCACGTTCACCTCCTCCATATGGAATTGGGTAGACTCTATCTTCAACCAAACTATCAGGAGTGAAGATCACATTACTATAACTCTAAAGAATTGGAGGAAAGACTTCTCGGATAATGAGATAGTCAATGCAACCTAGGCACTGATTCCAGGTTTTTTGATCTGGGATGTGTGGAAAGAACCCAACAACAGGATCTTCAAAGATAAATATGGCTCAACTCAAGGCATCATTGTTCAGATCCTAAAACAACTCAAAGAAATAGTTAATGTCATTCTGAAGCAACCTCCTGAGAAACCCCTTGGTCAAAGGGACACTCACATCCTGGAACAGTTGGGACTTCAGTCTTATAGCCCTTTAGGCTCCAAAAAGATAGCCAGGCATAGATCAGATGGCAAGGCTTTTTGGCAACCCCCTCCTCATGGCTTCCTGAAACTCAACATAGATGGAGCCTCTAAAGGGAACCCAGGGGATGCTGGGTACATAGGAATCATTAGGGATGCTGAGGCCAATATCAAAGTCATTTTTCACAGTCATTTATGGAGGGCCACCAAAAATATGGAAAAACTCATGGCCATTGAGTAGGGCTTAGAAATTCTGATGAACTATGATTTACATAACACAATCATAGAGGTGGACTCAGAATTAATGATTAATTCGGTCAAAAGGATAAGCACTGGCATAGCACTAGAGAAAGTTTCAAATCATTGGATACTTTCGCTAGTATTTCATCGAGTTCAATCTCACCTCAGAACACTTAGAACTCTGAGCTTTGTTCATGTACGCAGAGATGCCAATAGAGTGGCGAACAAGCTAGTTTATGAAGGGGTGATTTTCATAAAAGAAAACAAGTGCTGCTTGCAGGAGTTTCTTCATGCGGGACAACTGCATGAAGATTTCAGCACTTTGGTGCATAAAGATAGGGAGCTTTATAATCACTCCAAGGGGAAACAACTAGTAGAAAACTAAGATGATGGATGTCAAGGGTTCAATTAACAGGCAGCCCAAGTTTTAGATCTAGCAAAGGAATGGATGGCGAAGGAGGAAGATCATTAAACCAAAAAGTGGATCTATTGCTTCACTACAGGAAAGGGGTTTTGCAACAGTTACTAGAGTTATCGGGTGTCCAATTGTAACAAAAGTGGTTTTACCGAAGAGTCTCTAATTCCACAAACGGAGTTACACGTGGCTCTAGAAAGAAAGATAATACCGCCTCCATTGGGCGGGTATCCCCTGCTCTTCTCTTCAGCGCGATATCCTTTCCAGCCATCGGATCAGGTAGCAGTAGATTTTGGGCTGAGGTCTGTTGGGATTGTGGTTGGTGGAATCAGGACAGTTTTTCTATAGTTTCCCTGGTTATCAGGCATCCGCTTTACCATAAGTGGGTTTTTGGAAAAGCCTCCGATGCCACTAACCATGTAACACATGGCTCCAGGTAGTTTTCCAATACCGCCCTTGTCGGGCAGGTATTCCTAGTACTTTTTTTTTGCCCAATATTCCTCGCAGCAGTTGGATATTGCAGATGCAGATCGATGGCTCAAATTTGCCATGCATTTTTTTTACCTTTAGGTCAGCTCGTGGGTCTCTTTATCACTTTTGGGTCCACTCTTTTGCTTTGTTGGTTGTATGGTTTTGTGGGCCCTTAGCCACGTTCTTGAGCTTGAGGCTCAGTTCCCAAACTTTGGGTGTTTGTCAATTCTTTGAAAACCTGTATATTATGTATCCTCTTATTGCTTCATTTGAATAGAAGGTTTGATTCTTTCTTGAGCAAAAAAAAAGACATGTCAGTATAGCTAGAGGAAAAATATAAGTGAAATGGGATGAATGTGATTCAATGATGGATGATGGATTGTAACAGGACATGGTGGGACTATAAACAGAATCCACCGATGCAAGGGTGACTCATCCTTGATTCTTTGAACAAGTGTGACTCGATGATGCTACCACATGGGGGAGGCCCAAAGGGGACCATAAAAACATGAGTAAATAATGGTTACTCATGATTAAAATTGACACATGATTCAACAAGTGCTATGAAAAAGTGGTACTAGAGTATAG
>Ga0068628_1000067_pt1 | contig 21133 bp, 10 predicted proteins | sample InSIn2gowninarea_FD_77431 | JGI IMG/M metagenome (GOLD analysis project Ga0068628, IMG submission 77431) | Clean room microbial communities from NASA Spacecraft Assembly Facility at Jet Propulsion Laboratory, Pasadena, California, USA -... ... | reverse complement strand
TTCGCGTGTTATCTACCCCGATTTCATCGTAGAGGAGTGCGAGAGGAGATAATAGATGTGTTTCCAGGTTGGGCGATGTAAAACTGAAATGTGAATGAATATAAAATTTGTATTTTAATTTGAAATAATAATTGTTATTATTAAAATATTATAAATAAATACATATTTTTAAGTTAAAAAATTAATTAAAAAATAAAGATGAATAATAAATCAGCATTAATATTAGTAAAATATATATAACAAAATTACAATTTACATGTGTGTGTTATATTTGGTCAAAAACAATGTATTTAATCATTATTTCTTATTCTAATATTTAATATAATATGAAGGAAATGACTAATACACTTAATTTTTTTAAGAGTTATTATTTTTTTTTGAAATTTATCTAAAGCATGATGAAATAAGCAGATAAGATCTTTAATTAATTATTAAAAGTAATTTGCTAAACTTAAATAAGAAAAAATAAGATAATATATTTAATATAAAGGTAAATTTAAAAGTGATAAATTTTATAATTGAAAACTCAATATCTAGACACACACAAAAGAGCCACATCCATTATTCTTCGTTTATAACTAAACCCTTTTATTAATTTGATTGTGTAGCAATGTTGGTTCATGTTGTCATTCACTCCCATACTAATTTGAAGACTTAGTACCACTTTTTACAAGCTCATTGAAGTCAATCGTCACGAGATTGATCCACGCACAATGACAACCATTTTTGAAACTAAGAGAGAGCGCCGAAGAAACCAGAAAAAGTCAAGCTTCTTATGTAACTTTATCCATATCTAATTAAAAGTTAACAAAAATTAATGTCTATAAATATATTTAAATACATATTTTTAAATTTTTAAATTAAGACATTTGTATAACAAATATAATTAAAACATATCAAGTGGGTAATTTAGAACATCCACTCATATTTTTATTATTTTAAATAATATTTTAGGATTTTCTTTTTCCCCTCATATTTTCCTTAAAATGTGTGAGCTGGTCAAAATATGTTATTAAAATACAGTGATGGTTAGTAACAACAAGCAATTGCTCAAAAATCCTTAGCACATACAATCTAAAAAATATTTTGAGAAGGGGTGGATGGCAACTAAGGCCAACTAGTCTTTTGCGGGCTACTTGCCATAATAGTCTTCTTCCAAAAGTCCTTTTTTATTCTAAAGTCTAATTGTCTTTTATAACGAAAACTCACACATTTTCCTCCATTAGACTTATTGATGTATTTAAACTATTTGACATAATTTACATTAATGATGATTTAATTTTGGAGAATAGAAACCTCATGCCCATGATGTTATTTTGTACATGGATATTATAATTGAGTGTCCCCGTATACACTTGTGGAGCAGGTGATGCTAATGCGGTTGGAATATTATATGAAAATTTGAGAAGTTCATTGAATTTGAAAGGTATGTGTAACTTAGCTGCTAGAGTTGTTACGAGACTTGTTGCGGTAGTTGTAATGGGACAAAGCTTAAGGAAGAAAATGGCACTGAGAAACCTAAAATATTTTGACATTATTTGTTTTTCAATAACCATACTACATATATGTGTACAGACCTATATTCAATTACATCAGATTTCAAGTATTTGAAGCAAGATTTGTACAACAACATTTCTTGTGACCTAGCATTTGAAAGGCAGTATCCATAAAACTGCAATAGGGATTTGTTTTCCATATTTTGGTTGATAGATAGTGTAAGGCTATAGAGGAATGGAAATATATAATTTAGGTATTGTGAATGTATAGATACATTTTCAACATTTTGGAAGGAAAGTTCCATTTTCGCCTCTAATTTTTCTTCTTTTTTTTTGTTTTGTTTAAAAGTATTTTTCATTTTGGAAAGAAAGTTCATTTTCACTTCTGATTTCTCTATTTTCACTTTTGGAAGGAAAGTTCATTTTCATCTATGATCTTTCTATTTTCACTCTTGAGCATTGCAACTACAACTCTTAGTGGGAAAAACTTTTTTTTTTTTTTAAATAATAAAAATTGCATTGGTATTTCAAAACAGAGTTCAGCCAATAGTAATTCTACTTTGCAATGTCGAATTCACCTATCAGATGTGCTTTTTTACAACCTTCTCAAAGTTTTAGTGTTCTTCATGCCATGTTTATAAAAACTAAACAAGTTACTTAGACTTCAAGTTTTCCCAGCCATATTCAGAATGTGAACTATTTCCATTTTTTAGTTTTTACTGTTTTATAAACTTAGATATGTTATAAACCAAAGTGGGGAATCAAAGAAATAATCTTTATTAGTATCACTAGAAAAATGAGATAATCTAGGATGGAGGAGAGTTTCCTGTGTTTATCAATTTTAATTAAAAAAATATTTTTTTAGTTACTTTATCATCCAAATTTTATTCATATGTATACAGATTTAAACAATAACCAAAACCTGGTCAATCAAAGTATTTAAAAACATTATTTCTATACATCTTAAATAATAATTATATATTAGGTTGATTAGGTAATTATTATAATAATAAAAAATGGTAAAAGTTGGATTAAAAAAATATAGAAAAATAATCATTAAATGATTTCTTCAAAATGTATTTTATATTTATTATAATATAAAACTTAAATTCTATGATAAAACTTATAAGTGAAAAAAAGGAAGATAAGGAACAACGTATACTATTTTACATAAAATAAAATAATTTATAACACCACCAAACAATAGTTTTATTTTAAATTAAAATATATAAACATTAAAATAAACATAAATATAATTTTTATAGTTTTCAATTGGAGTGTGCGTAATAGTTAGTTTTAATTATAGCTGGGAGCTAATGTACGATTTTTCATCTTCAAAAATTGACCTTCCTATTTTTGAAAATGTAAAACATATGGAATATACATCTACAAATACATCTCTCATACTCTATTACTCTAAGAGTTACTTTCACTAATTATTTAATTCCTCAATCATACCTTGGGTGGTACTTTATGGTGTTCGACTCTTAGTGCACATTCATCATGGTTGTTTGTGATCAAAACGCCACCATTATGGTATCACTTTGAGTGTGCATGATATTAGTTTACAATATTCCTTCACATCAACTCAATAAGATAGTTGACACATGCTAATTGTCTAGCCCCAACCAATATTACCCTATTTTATCCTTTTACCCTTGTATTAGCCTCATCAGTGTTCATCAGGTTGGAATTCCATAGTTTATTTGACACCTCACATGATCTCCTCTGCAACAAAAAGACAAAACCTTGATTCAGTAATCTGCTTAGCCACTTTCTTTAACTTCAACAAAGATTAATATGCACGGAACGAATACTTTGGTGAAACTCCCATCACACGTCTTGACCTTCACCGAAGCTTCCATGCCTCCACATGTTAAAGTACGACATCACTGGTGTGCTTGGTCCAAAATATTGTGACTATCACTCTTAATTTTGTTGAATATTTTTGATTCAAATACTTAATTATCTCCTTGGACTTGAGTGCTTCTTTTTGTACTTATTTCTTGTATAAATCAATACTCATTTATGATACTCTTATCATAATATTTTTTTCTGGAATTGTAATAATATACTCCCATATAAAATGAACTTCTTCAATAATATCATCCCAAAACATTTATCTATCTTCAATTAAAGAAATATTGCCTTCAAACTTGGTTTTCAACTCCTTTATTTCATCTTGAGTTTCCTTATACTTACTCAGAAGATGATTTTTATGTTCATATAATATGTGCTATTGCCTCCCCTTTACACTGCCCAGGTGAAGATTCTAGTTTATGCCAATTTTCTCGATGCCAATTGAAGCCAATTCACATGCTCAACACACTCTATTATGACGCTATTTCTGACACTAATTGCCTATTTTGTTGTAGGTTTTTTAGAGAAGATGTGGTTGAGATTTTCAATATGGAATATCTCACATGTATATATAGTTTATTACTAGAAACTATCTAGAGACTTGTCACAACCAAAAATATTTAGAATCATATTAAAAATACAAAATAAAAAAATGAAACAATGATAAAAATAATGATTAACACTATGTTTCTAGTTCAATGTCCTTCCTTTATTTTTCTTTTTACAAAAAATAAAGAAGAAACATATTTGATATTTTCAATTCCGAGTCCTCGATGCATCATTTATTGTTGAAGAAACAATACTTTTTACCTCCCACTCCAAAATAGGTAGTTCTTTTGGCATAAATATATAGGAAAACAAATCGCTAAATACCCAAAGGAATCAACATTGAAATGATGGTTTTTCTTTAATCTTGTGCATTTTTACATTATTTTTATTTATTTTCATCTTTAAATAAAATAGTTGAACTCATCATTCATAATTATGATTAGCATTCGCTTAAACTATATGTGATATATCATACCAAAGTTAAGGAACTATATTTGAAAGTTTGATGACATAAAACCATAGTTCAATATCATGTTTCACTTTAAACCTCATAACAATTTGTTCTTATTTTACCAACACTATTTTTTTATTAAAAATATCCTAATTTTACCTTTTCATTCAATTTTTATGAAACAATAATTTCTTTTCAAATTTAAACATAATAATATAAACTTATCACTCAAAACTTTTATAATTTTTATAAAAAAATCATATAAATCACATCAACAATATTTGATAATCTATACTTCAAACTGTTTAATAATATTCATCAAAGAATAATGCTTTTTTAAATAAAATTCATTGTAATTATTTGTTCACATAAAAATAACTCACTCTATGGCAAAATCAAGCTAAAATATATAACCTTCAACATTGAAAATTTAATATAGAAAATGCTGTATATATTTGACTTTATTAATACACGAAAATTACAAAAATGTTTAATTGTTGAACTATTCAGATTAATCATTAAAATAACATTATTATAGTATAACTTAAATACCCCACATAACTTTTATAAACATCAGGGAAAGAGAATATTTAATATTATTATATGTCCATGTAACCTAATAAGGTCGATCTTTAAATTTTTAGTATAGGGTATAGGTGTAGAGATCAGTTTCCTAAAGCAAATATGCGAGGAGACCATTTGATTCTTTTCACGTGTTAACTACCCCGATCATCATAGAGGAGTGTGAGAGGAGATAATAATGTGTTTCCAGGCTGGGCGATGTAAAACTGAAATGTGGATGAATATAAAAATTTGTATTTTAGTTTGAAATAATAATTGTTGTATTGGATTTAAGTTGTTTGGTGTATATTCTAAGCAATCATTACAACCCTAATCCTCTTTGGTTAGATGAAGACCCTACTCTAGCCAGTAGGTACAAAAGGAGCTCTGAAGACCTCGGGGAGAATTTGTTTTGGTCGGAGCTAGTCAAGCTCTGTAGTTCTCTGGATCTCATAATTTGCAACGGTCTAACGAAGTGGCCCAATTCTAGCCAAGTGACCTACGTCCATGGGCTTGGTAGCAGCATGGTAGACTATGTTATTTCCAATCTCCCTTTATACAATCAAATAATAAAGTTTGACATTTTAAATGACCATGAGCCTGACTCCGATCATACGCCTTTACTTATAACTCTCAATTTGTCATGCATAGAGATCCCATAGAAAATAACCCTTATAGTCAAAAGAAAATATTTGATAGAAATAAAAACAATCTCTTTCTAAATGAATTAAAAACTAATTTGCTTCCTTTATCTAGGATAGACAACATAGAAGACCTCTATCATAATTTTACTTCAACCCTCTCATATTCTATTAACAAGTTCTTAATTGAAGTTTCAAATAGTAAAAGAAATAACAAAACCAACCCATGGTATGACAAAGATTGTAAAAGTGTGAGGAGAGCAATTAAGGAAGCTGTTGATGAATCTCTTAAAATGGGAAAGATAAAAATATACAAAGCCCTAACTAAAAGGAAGAAGAGGCAGTACATTCATCTAAGACAAGAGAATCTCTTACACCTCTCTATGGTAGCTCCTAATAAATTTTGGAGGCAGATTCTGACTAGGAAATCTAAAGATAATAATGAAATTGCTCTACATGATTGGAATTCTTGTCTTAAAAAGCTTTATGAATCTCCAAATTTCATGGATAACTTTGAAACCCTGCTCACAATGAAAGAAGTTTTCTCCTTAGAGGACATTGAGTTTTGGGTTAATCACCTGGCTAATGGGAAAGCTAAGGACATTGAAGGTTTCCAGGTAGAAATTTTAAAGATTGGAGGCCCTGTCCTCATCCCCCACATCCACAAGCTTTTCAATCAACCAGTCAAGCAAGGGTTCCCTAAACCATGGACTGAGAGCCTCATTGTCCTTATTTTTAAAAGTGGGGATACAAATAACCCCTCTAATTATTGGATAATTATGATCAGCCCTCTCTTAGCCAAGTTATATAGTAGTATTTTGGAAAAGCAGTTGAGCATATGGCTTGAAAGTGAAGGTAAGTGGGCTAAAGGCTAAGAGGGTTTCAGAAGACATCACTCACAATAAACCACCTGGTTACACTTAGGATCATTGTGGAGGAATTTCGTAATGATAAATTCAATCTCTTTTGTTGCTTTGTGGACATTAGAAAGGCTTTCGATACGGTTCTTAGAAGCAACCTTTGGAATAGATTAGAAGAGCTAAAGGTTCCTTTTGAGTTGAGAGTTGTCGCTATAAGGTTATAAGAGAATGTAATTGCCAAGCTAAAGAGCAAGGAGGGGTGGTCAAAAGATATTAAGTGTACTATCAGAGTTAAAAAAGGTTTCCCCCTCTCCCCTACCCTATTTGGCATTTACATCGACAAGCTCGAAGGTTATTTAGAGGAAGCAGGATGTGCTTGCACGATCTTAGCTGGGATAGTTGTCATCCTTCTTCTCTATGCTGACGATGTTGTTCTTCTCGCAAGGTGCTCATCTGACCTTGATAAGAAACTTATGCTTCTTAAGGATTTCTTCTCTACCATGGGTATGACTGTTAACATTGACAAAACAAAAGTTATGATTATCAAATCCAAGAAGGACACTTATGCTAATTTTAAGTATGAGAATAATAACTTGCAGGAAGTGTATTCTTACAAGTACCTAGGAATTGATATTCATCACAAGCTCAATTGGAACCATAGCATTGAGAAAAGGATTAATGGGGGGTGGAAAGCTTATTTTCGTCTTGAAAATAATTGTAAAATGGAAAACCTTGTAATGTGGGATAAAAAGAGGTTCCTCTTTGAAACTTTAGTCACTCCTGTTATCCTATATGGGTGTGAGGTTTGGGGTTGCAACATCTCTAGAGAATCCTGGAGAAAGATTGAAAAAATATAGAAGCGTTTTATAATGTATAACCTGAAAATTAAAAGCAATACACCTTATCCTCTTCTCCTTATAGAAGTAGGTCTTGCCCCTATCGAGAGCCTAGCTATGATTAGGCTTTCGTTGTACAAGCATAAACTCAATAACATAGGAGCTCATAGACTTCCTAAGCTAGCTTCAAATTGCAGCCAAAACCACCTAAGGCTCAAATAGGGGTGGTATAAAGACACGAGGGACTGGTTAAAATATTGGGAGATCAATAAGAATGATGCATTGAAAAACATTAATAACATTAAAAATATTGTTACTTCTAAGTTCAAAGAAAAAATGTGGTGTGACAAATATTTAGCGGCTAAAAGAAAGTTAAGTTATTATAAGAAGGTCATCAACCCTACCCTAGAATATCAAAGGTATCTCTCTATTTTAATGAGCTCAAAGAAGAAACTTAATATAACAAATATTAGAACGAACTCTCATGAGCTCCATAGTGAAACAGGTTGTTGGGAAGTTCCTAAAACACCATGGATGGAAAGGATCTGCCATTTATGCGAGAATAGGAACATCAAGGATGAAAACCACTTTCTCTTAGAGTTCCCCGCATACAACCACATTAGATCTTAGTTTCAAAATCTTTGTCGCAATACTAACCTTCCTAGCCTTTTACGATGTCAAAATTATAGTGAGCTCAGGAAGCTTCTCTCCAAGCTTTTTGAGCATAGGAATAAAATCTTAAATCAAATTAAATAATTTTTTTCTTTAGGTCCGATAGACCAAAGTTTGGTCTCAGTGGACATTAACCATCATCATCATCATCATCATTATTAAAATATTATAAATAAATAAATATATATTTCTAAATTAAAAATTAATTAATCAAAAATAAAGATAAATAATAAGTCATGTTTAAAATTACTAAAATATATATAAGAAAATTACAATTTATATGTGTGTTTTACATTTGGCTAAAAACGATGTATTTAATCATTATTTTTTACTTTAATATTTAATATAATATGAAGAAAATGACTAATACACATAATTTTTGTAGAGTTAATTTTTTTTTGAAATTTATCTAAAGCATAAAATAATCAGCTAACATATTTATGAAATTATTAAAGGTAATTTGCTAAATTTAAAAAATAAAAAATAAGATAATATCTTTAATATAAAGGTAATTTTAAAAGTGATAAATCTTATAATTGAGAACTCAATATCTAGACACACACAAAAGAGCCACATCCATTATTCTCAGTTCATAACTAAAACCTTTTATTATCATGATTGTGTAGCAATGTTGGTTCATGTTGTCATTCACTCCCATACTAATTTGAAGACTTACTACCACTTTTTACAAGCTCATTGATGTCAATCGTCACGAGATTGATCCACCCACAATGACAGCCATTTTTGAAACCAAGATGGAGCCGATGAAAAACCCAAGAAATCTCAAGCCTCCTATATAACTTTATCCATATCTAATTAAAAATTAACACAAATTAATATTTATGGATATGTTTAAATATATTTTAATATATTTATAAATTAACAAATTTATTTTACAAATATAATTAAAACATATAAATTTAATAACATCCACTCAAAACTTCCATTTTTATAAATTTTTAAATTAATGCACTCTCAAGTATATGTTAATTTCACTGAGAACTCTTCTCATTTAGTGTCCTCATGCACTCTCTCTTATACACGTTAAAACTTAACTGAGAAGTCTTCTCAAACAAGACTATGAGTTGGTTGCTTTAAGGGTTTGGAGAGTAAGATATAGAACTATTTATTTATGAGTAATTTATATTTTTATTATTTTAAATAATTTTTTAAAATTTTATTTTTCCCCTCATATTTTCCTTAAGAGATAGTCAAAATATTAGTAAAACAAAGTGACGGTTAGTAACAACACACAATTTCTCTAAAATCCTAAGCACATACAATCTAAAAAATATTTGAGAAGGGGTGGATGGCAACTAAGGCCAAAGAGTCTCTTCCAGGCTACCTACTGTAATAGCCTTCCTCCATAAGTATTTTTTTATTCTAAAGTCTAATCGCCTCTTTATAACGAAAACTCAAACATTTTCCTCAATTAGATTTGCTGATGTATTTCAACTATTTGACATAATTTCTATTAATGATGATTTAATTTGGGATAATAATAACATCATGCCCATGATGTTATTTTGTGTAGGGATGTTATAATTGAGCGTCCCTATATATACTTGTGTAGCAGGTGATTCTAATGCGACCAGAATTTTATATGAAATATTTAAACTATTTGACATAATTTGTATTGATGATGAATTAATTTAGGAGAATAATAACATCATGCCCACGATAAAATTTTGTGCATGGATGTTATAATTGAGCGTCCCTGAATATACTTGTGGAGCAGATGATGGTAATGCGACTGGAATTTTATATGAAATTTTAAGAAGTTCATTGAATTGGAAAGGTAGGTGTAATTTAGCTGCGAGAGTTGCTGGAGTAGTTGTAATTCAACCAGTGAAAAGGCTTAAGGAAAAAGATGGTATTGAGTAAGGTAAAGTATTTTCATATTATCTATTTCTCAATAACCATATTACAGATATGTGTACAGATCGATATTCAATCAAATTAGATTTCAAGCATTTGAAGCAAGATTTGTACAACATCATCTCTTCTGGCCTAGAATTTGAGGAGCAGTATAAAGCTGGAATAGGAACCTGTTTTCCATATTGTGGCTGATAGGCAGTATGAGGCTATATAGGAGCCAAAATCTATAATTTATGTACTGTGAATGTACAGATACATTTTCGGCATTTTGGAAGGAAAGTTCCTTTTTCCCCTCTAATTTCTCAATTTTTTTTAGCATTTTGCATTTTGGAAGGAAAGTTCATTTTCACGTCTCATTTCTCTGTTCTCACTGTTGAGCATGCCAGCTGCAAGAATTTTTCATTTTAGAAGGAAAATTCATTTTCATCTCTGGTTTCTCTGTTTTCGGTCTTGAGCATGCTAACTGCAACTCTTAGTGGGAAAACCTCCTCTTCTTCATTTTATAATAAAAGTTGCATTGATATTTCAAAGCGGAGTTTGGTGAATAGTAACACACGCAAGGGCTGGAAGAGGCATGAATGATGTCTCTTGCGATTGTGTGCACTAAAATATCTACCTGGCAATGTTGAATTCACCTAGCAGATGTTGTTTTACAACCTTCTAAAAGTTTTAGTGTTCTTCATGTTATGTTTATAAAAACTAAACAAGTTACTTAGACTTCAAGTTTTCCTAGCCATATTCAAAATGTGAGCCATTTACATTTTTTAGTTTTCACTGTTTTATAAACTTAGATATGTTATAAACCAAAGTGGTGAATCAGTTAAACAATCTTTTTTAGCATCAATAGAAGCATGAGATAATTTGGGATGGAAAGGGTTGTCTGTGTTAATCAATTTTAATTAAAAAAATATTTTTTTAGTTACATTATCATCCAAATTTTATTCATATGTATTCATATTTAAACAATAACCAAAACCTAGTAAGTGAAAGTATTCAAAAATATGATTGGTATACAATTTAAATAGTAATTATATATTATGTTAATTAGCTAATTATTATTATAATAATAATAAGGTAAAAGTTCCATAAAATAATTTAGAAAAATAATATTTAAATCATTTATTTAAAATATATTTTACATTTATTATAATATAAAACTTAAATTCTATGATAAAAATTAGAAGTGAAAGAAAAAAAAGAGAATGAACAATGTATACTATTTTACGTAAAATAAAATAATTTATAACACCATCAAACAATAGTTTTATTTTAAATTTAAATATATAAACATTAAAACGAACATAAATATATTTTTTATAGTTTTCAATTGGGGTGTGGGTATTAGTTAGTTTTAATTATAGTTGGGAGCTACTGCATGACTTTACATCTTCAAAGGTTGATGTTGCTATCTTTGAAAATGTAAAACATATTTCATACACCTCTACAAATGCCTATCTCATACTCTATTACTCGAATACTTACTTTCACTAATTATTTCGTTCATAAATAATCCCTTGGCTAGTATTTTATGGTGTTCGACACTTCGTGTTCATTCATCATGGTTTCTTGTGACCTCAACTCCACCATTATGGTTTTCTGATCTGTATCGCTTTGAGTTTGCATGAACTTAGTTTACAATATTCCTTCACATCAACTTAATACGATGGTTCACACATGCTAATTATCTCGCCCTAGCCAATAATACTCCATTTTATCCTTTTACCTCGGTATTAGCCTCATCAGTGTTCATCACCTTGGAATTCCATCATTTATTTGACAACTCACATGATCTCCTTTGCAACAAAAATTTCATTCAGTAATCTGCCTAGCTAGTTTCTTTCACTTCAAAAAAGATTACGATGCATGGAATGAATACTTTGGTGGAACTCCCATCACACGGTCTTGACCTTCGCCCAAGTTTCCATGCCTCCACATGTTAAGGTACGGCATCACTAGTGTGATTGGTCCAAGATACTCTAACTCTCACCCTTACTTTTGTTCAATATTTTTCATTCAAATACTTAATTATCTCCTTGGACTTGAGTGCTTCTTTTTATACTTATTTCTTGCATAAATCAATGCTCATTTATAATCCTCTTATCATAATATTATGTTGTGGAATTATAAGAAAATACTCCCATATAGAATGAACTTCTTGAATAATGTCATTCCAAAACATTTATGTATCCTGAATTAAAGAAATTTTACCTTCAAACTTGGTTTTAAACTCTTTGATTTCATCTTAAGTTTCCTTGTACTTACTCAGAAGCTCATTGTTATTTTCATGCAATATGTGATATTTCCTCTTCTTTAAATTAAACTACTCCCTTATGATGCAGGAGCATCTTGCTCAAAAAACCATTGCATTTTAGTAAGCATAGGGTCTTGTGTTTCAAGAGATGTGACTCCCTAAAGAGTGATTAATTATTTATTTCCCTATGTTTTTATGAGGGTTGTATAACAATGAGGATATTGTAATGAAATCTTCTCGTTAAGAGAGATTTCAAGAATTTTGTGTGAGTTAGAGGAACTAGGAGTTGGTTTCGTGATTTTAGGGATTAGATTAGGATATTTAGGATTCAAGTGAAATTATTCAGGATCTGAACCAAAATTGGTTAACAAAATCCTTTTGGGTATAATTTGTAAGCCTCGAAGGCTTAAAAGAATTAGTTAGTGAGAGAGTTAGATATAGGAGGGTTGGATTGTGAGCCTACGGGCATTGAAATGAGAAAGGGCCATTGGTACAAACCATGTAAAGGCAGATCAGGCCAAAGCTAGATTGTAAAATAGATTTTTATTTGTCTCTGTACATTTGTTTAATGAATGAGGAAACTGAATCATTATCACTGTGTATGTCATTCCTTTTATGTGCTGAGTGCTCTGTAGTTTTGAATTTATGGTTTCTGTGTGACAAACCATGATGAATGAATCCAAGTTGAATTTTTGAGAGTCTTTTTGAGTGACAAAAGACTTATCGTCTGGGTAGAATCTATGTGATTCCAGTTTGGATTTAATAGATGTATGTACAAGTCAAGCAAAGAACTAATTATGAAATTTGGAAGAAGGGAAATAATACAGAGAGTATTGTGTATTCTAGTTTGAGGTGGTGTTAAAGAAATAGAGGTATAGTTGCAAGGCAAAGTAATGAAATTACAAAAGTCTCGACACACTATTTCTAAGTGGAGAAAGGAGTTGGCAGATTTGAACCTGGTAACAAGTCGATCTGGAGGTGAGAAGGAAATTTAGCGGAAGTGCCAAGTTTGGTGGAAGAGTGGAACCGTGACGAAGTGAAATTGTGATTATGCGGATTTCAAAGTGAGCAGAATCTTGAGCGGAGGAATAAATCTGGATCGTCAAATCGACATATCTGTTAGATTGACAATGATCATAGGAACGAGATCATTGCACAATATAAAAATTAACAAATTTTTGTGGGCTCATAACCCACAGGTTCAGGGATATGAAAAGTTGCAGCTTTGCTCCATCGAAGTGGTATCAGAGTGGGAACATGTAATGTTTTTGAAGAAACTCATGGCGAGAATGAAACAGTGAAAGAAAACCCAACAAAGGAGTAATTGTTGTTGACAGTTAGGGCTTCACCAAGATAAAGCTGGAAGATTGAAAGAAAGAATCAGACTCTAAATCTGATTGACAGTAGCTGAATGTTGAAATTTGCGTAGTGGAAGTATGAAGATCTGCTGAAACAGATTTGCAGGAGTGGTGAGATCCTGAAGATAGGTGATGGTATGCAAGTTTCTTTAATGATTAGCATAAATTGAATGAGTGAAAATTTGGAGGAGGATTACAGTAGTTAAACTATAAGAGGAACTTTTTCAAGTTCTTGAAGAGTGACAGACTTTGATGATACAGATGAAGGCTGGATAAAAGAACAATCCATTCAAAGTGCATGTGAATAGGGGAACAAGATGAGACAAATATCTTGAAGGAGAGATGTTATGTTTTTATTTTAACTTGATTTAAAGATTGGAGAGTTTGTGGTCCTTATATTGATGCACATGTAGCATCATAAGAAGGTGAGAAGATTGCATGAACCTAGATCAAGGAGTGCTCATTTGGTTCCAGAGGAAAGAACCAGAGAAATGCTAATAGACTGAGCTCAAAGGAGAGAAGCTTAGTGAGGCATATGTAGCAAGAAGGAGACTTGTTACTGCAGAGGTATTGTTGCAACTCACAAGAAGATCATAAGGGAAATTCCACAGAGGATGTGGGTAGAATTTCTTAGTAATGAAGGAAGCTAATAAGACTTTCTAAGTGAAAGAAGAGGTGGTCAGAACCAAGTATTTCATTGTGATTGAAATACAAGAGGACAGTTGTGTTCGTAGACGTGCATATGAGTTGAAGCCTAGAAGGAGGAGAGGAAACTACTCAAGGAGGTTCCAGACAGAGGACCAGTAATTGAAAAAAGACCAAGTATAGAGGAAATCTTGGTGAGGTAAGTGGCAGTAGGTAAGACTTGCTGTTGCAGAGGCTTGCGCAACTCATAGTGAACTGAGTGAGGAACTCATAGAGATAGAAAGGATGATGACTAGTGACAGTCATAGCAGAGGTTCTAAAAGGGTCCACAACAAAGGACAAAAGAATAGATTTGCCAAGGAAAATGGCATGAGAATGAGTGAAGAAAAATATGATAAAGAAATGGTTGAGATGGTAGTTCAACTTAAAGTATTAATGGAGATGTTGCAGAGAAATGAGAAGGACCAGAAATATGGTTATGTCATGAGAATTAAAGTGAAGTGGTAGAGGCTACAAGAGAGGAGAAATCAACAAGAAAATATGCAGTAAATAAAGGAGCTGAGGGAGGTTGAGCATATTATAGATGTCAAATTGAAGACAGAGAAGTGCAAAGGAGTTGAGCTATAGAAAAATGAAGATGCTGGAGAAGGTGTTGAAGTATTGGTATGTGAACCAGAACATCGACCATTAGTTTTTGAAAGTAACGAAGAGATAGAGGAGTTGAATCATATCAATGATTTAGAGCAACTAGAAGACTTGATGGTTGAAGCATCAAATGAGACCATAAGGTCTTGTGTTTTTAAAACTAATAATTTGTGTATGGTTGTAGGTTTGGAAGAAGATAAGCAGTCTTTTAAAGCTGTCAAAAACATGGAAGAATACCTTCCAGAAGATGAAAGTTTGAAGAAGAGTATGACAATGGGACTGGAGAAGAAATATTTCACTACAGTGAATAAGTGCAGAGAGGCATCATTAAAACAGATGGTGTGGAAAAGAGACTTGCTGACATCTTCAATAATTCTTTGAGGTTGAATCAGCCTACTAATGTGCTGATAGAGGAGTTAAAGGAAATATCAGAGCAACATACTGAAAGGTTGCCAGAGGAAGAAGAGGCACAAAGTCCTTATATTTTTTATTTTGATAATTGTCTTATGGTGGCAAATTATGTTGCAGAAACTAGAATGTATTTGGCACAAGTGGACAACCAAATGAAAGAAGAAGAGAAAGAACATGTACTGGAAGATGTTAAGGAAAATTTAGCAAAGGAAGAAGGACCATCTGATGATTGGTCAATAGAAAATGAAGAAATGGGAGATTGTGTAAAATTTCTAAATTTTAATCCAAGTAAAATCATTGAGTTATATAGAGAGTTAGACGTTCAAACGAGAAAGCTAGAATAACAGAGGATAAGTATCTAGAATAAATTGTTGATGAAGGATGACAAAGAAATTGTTATAAATGATAGTCAAGAAGAAGTTCACAGGTACAGTGAACAAAAGCAGAAAATTGTATTGAAAAACAATATGGCAGCAACTGAAAAGGTGGAAGAAAATAGTGGACAAGAGGGTAAGGATGTAAGCGTGGCAGTAAAAATGAAAATTCAGTAATTAAGAGTTGAAGGCAATCAACAGATAGAGGATATACTGGACAGATAAATGGATTTGGTAAGAAGATTAATAATGAAAGTGTCTCAGAAGAAGACAATAGCAAGAAAGAAAATAAGCAACAATAAGAGGAAGACAGAAGTGGACTATGAAAGCATGGAAAGTGGAGCATTTTAGCATAAGGTATGGAGACTTGGAGAATAGCAGCAGACAACATCGGCAATAGAAAAACTGACTTGCAAAGATAGATAACAAAATAAAGTCTGGGATCCAGGAGGAATCAATTATCTAGACTTATGACTAAGAGGTCATAAATTTCCTTACCTGTAGAGTCTGATGCTGGAGCATCTTGCTTAGAAAAACCATTACATTTTAGTAAGCATATGGTCTTATGTTTAAAGGGACTTGATTCCCTAAAGAGTGATTAATTATTTATTTTCCTATTTTTTTATGAGGGCTTTATAATAGTGAGGATATTGTGATGAAATATTCTCATTAAGAGAGATTTCAAGAATAGTGTGTGAGTTAGAGAAACTAGGAGTTAGTTTCATGATTTTAGGGATTAGATTAGGATATTTAGGATTCAGGTGAAATTATTTACGATATAAACCAAAATTGGTTAACAGAATCCTTTTGGGTATAATTTGTAAGTCTCGAAGGCTTAAAAGAGTTAGTTAGTGAGAGAGTTAGAGAAAGGAGGGTTGGATTGTGAGCCTACGGGCATTGAAACGAGAAAGGGTCATTGGTACAGACCATGTAAAGGCAGATCAGGTCAAAGCTAGATTGTAAAACATATTTTTATTTGTGTATGTACATTTGTTTAATGAATGAGGAAATTTCATTCATTGTGACTATGTGTGTCATTCCTTTTATGTGCTGAGTGATCTGTAATTGTGAATTTATGGTTTCTGTGTGATAAACCATGATGAATGAATTCAAGTTGAATTTTTGAAAGTCTTTTTGAGTGACAAAAGACTTACCGTCTGGGTAGAATTTGTGTGATTCCAGTTTGGATTTAATAGATGTATGTACAGGTCAAGTAAGGAATGAATTACGGAATCTGGAAGAAGGGAAATAATACAGAGAGTATTATGTATTTGAGTTCGAAGTAGTGTTAAAGAAATAGAGGTATAGTTGCAAGGAAGAGTAAAGAAATTAGAGAAGCCTCGGCACACTGTTTATAAGCGGAGAAAGGAGTTGGCAGAGTTGAACTTGGTAATAAGTCGATCTGGAGGTGAGAAGGAAATTTAGTGGAAGTGCTAAGTTTGGTGGAAGAGTGGAACGACGAAAAAATGAAATTGTGATTACGCAGATTTCAGAGTGAGCAGAATCTTGAGCAGAGGAATATATCTGGATTGTGAGACCGACAGATCTATTAGATCGATGTTGATCAGCAACTCTAGGGGATAGGAGTGTACGGATGTCTTGATCGTGGTTGAAGCCCCGTACTAAATCCTAGCCTTCAATCTCATTTTCAAATGCTTATGTCATAGCCAACTGCGGGTGTTAAGCTATTTGTTAATCCGTGTGCTAGTTGAAGACCCACAGGCCGTGGATTTGATGAACTCGTATATCCAATGGATATCAGGTCATAAAGTGATCGGACGTTAATCTCAGAATAAACCTGAACATTTATATATTAAGGATTTATAATCCTTATCGACTACATAAGGGTGGGCAAACATTGTACAAGATTCCCGCGTGATATCGCTACTGACGTTAGATCAAGCATACCTTGATCAAATGGTGGAGGATTGCCAATTAATTTTTCATCGCAATATTTCATGAGTGGATGAACCTTAACCTTAAAAAAATTTGATTTGTGATGTGCGATGCTCGGGGGTATCATCAACTGTTGGATTGAAAGGTGCGATCAATGGTGGAGACTAAAGCTAATAAGGCTTGGGATTGAGCAGACCCGAGAAGTTATGGACGTGGGTTTACTTTATTTGGTGTCCAGTTGTGCTTATTGCATATCGCATGCGAGAAGAGGAGTCTTAGGAATGTGATGAAGAGTCACATGTTGGTGTGATCAACGATATTGTGATGGACATCTGCAAAGGAAACTTCGGCCAGAGGAACGTGAGCATTACACAATAGAAAAATTAACAAATTGTTGTGAGCTCATAACCCAAAGGTTCGGGGATATGAAATGTTGCAGCTTTGCTGCATCACCTTAACACAACCAAATCATCTTGGGTTTTCTCTAGTTCAAATTATGAAATTCTAAGCTCTTGCATGACCTTCATTAATCTCTTTGAGGGTTCATCTAATTTAGTTCGAAACATAATGGTGCAGACATGATTTTTAATTTACTGTTGTAATCTTTGCACTTATTCCTACAAAATAAATATGTCTAAGTTATTTATATCAACTAATTATCCTATTAATAGCTCTCTTTTTTCAACTTCAGCCAACTCATTTGTTTGAGTGTTCTCAGTTGTAGGCATTTTTAAGTTCTTCCGTAATGATTGCATCTCATATTCTATGATTTGCAACAGGGTCTTGACGCTCTGTTGCCATATTAATTCTCATTTTATAATTTATTTATTTAATTTGTTGATAATTCATTTGCAAATTTTAAATGAAAAAGGGATCACTTCTATTGTGAATGCTGCCAAATGAATGGAGATAGAAGAGGAAGTAGCATGCCATGGATTTCCCAACCACATTTGAAACCCAGGCTCTTTTAAAGGTCCTTCTGTTAATTTTATTTGTATTTCTTATTCATCCTCCATTGGGATTTTATTCCCCTTTTGTGACTTTGAGTATTCCATCTCAACATCTATTTGTTTAGGACTAGTCCCATTCAAAGTATTCTCATTTACCATAGGGGTTTCAACATCCTTTAACTGTTGCACCCAACAACATGGCCAAGTATCTTGATTTTCCATTTTCTCAATTTCTTATCTACTTTCGTGTAGATAAGGTGCAAAACTAATTTCCACCTTTTTATGAGAAATAATATGGTGAGGTTCATATTACCAATTTTCTCCTTTATCAAAGCCAAACTCCTTCATCAGCACTTCCACCTATGTAAGGGATTTTCTATCGTTTACAATAAATGGACCTAAAGTTCTTTCTATCTTAAAAATATAATTTTTTTTCGTAGGAACAAAATGTAGTTTGTTGACACTAAGACCCTGTCTTACAAATTCAAGAGAAAATATCCTCATAGGAGAAATCACTGGCCTTGAAATGAAGGTTGGGCCTGCATCTTTGTGAACGAGCCAAAATTATTTTTCTTCACTAAAAGGCATGACCATAATTCATTTATTGGCCAATATGATTGATTAAAATTGTAGATTATTTATTTAATGATTTTACACATTTTCACATCGTTTTATCTTGACTTAGCTTAAATATGTATACTACAGATTTCGTACAACATTCTAATTTTTTCTTTAACTTGCATTATGTGAAACTTGTTTATGTGGGAAACCTAGTTATGTAGGGTATTTGTAAGACATGTTGCAACGTTATATCATAAGGTTAGGAATTGTCCAATCATGTCCCATTTTGATTTTTGTCACCAAGAGTGTAATTGGTTTGGCCTAGGAGTGCATATTTGTTCCGACTGTGACCATTGGCACATATGATCAATTTCTACTCGAACAAAATTAGATTTCAGTGTATAGAATTTCCTTAATGAAAATGACTATGGCATGTTGCATAAAATTATTTTATATTTAGATCAGAATGATCATTATCTCATGGTTAATTAAGTATATGTCCTAGTATGCATTTATTTGAGGCACACAAACCTTGACTTTAACCCTACGAAATCGAGCCATTTTGGCATATTTTTTTAGCACAACAAAAATTTCTATGTGAAAAATTAACGTTAGTTATGAGTAAAAAAGTACTTTCCAAGCCAAGTCATTCATTTTGGCCTTGAAATGATGGTTAGGCATCCATTTTTGTGAAGTAGGCTAAAATTGCATTGCTTCACTAAAATTGGCAGCCAGAATTCATTTATTTAGAAATTTAATTAATTCTTGTAGATTATTTATTTTATTATTTTACACACTTTTGAGTTATTATATGTTTACCTTGACCCTTAAATAATTCTGATTCAAATTTCATATGAAATTCCAAGTTTTACTTCAACTTTAATTATGTGAAAGTTGTGTATATGTTTTTCCTCATCTTGTCCCTGTGTGGAACACTTGTCCTTCTAATTTGAATAAGTAACGAAATGTAAAACTATGCAAATCATTGAATTGCAAAGCATCCTCACATAATTGATACACATACTAGACATGGCCACAAAACTCCTTCCGTAGTTCCCACCTTTAATCACACCCTCAATCTCCTAGTCATTATACAAGTGTGTTGCACAGTAATTGTCTGAATCAAATTCAAGCCCAAATACCTATTTCATACCACTCTATGCAATCGCTTCGACTCTAATTTATGCCATAGGTGTTCCCAGCTGTAACAGTGAAATGATTGAAGTTACTTGCCATAAAAATCTCACCACATAGGGTTTATTGTTTTTCAACATCAATCATGATGCAAGGAGTACCTGAACAGTGGATGGCGATATACCCTCAGGGACTTCATGTACAAAGAGCATGTAAACAAGCTCCTATGATCCACCGATGTAATTAACTGCAGTCAGCTTCTTGTAGGAGATAAGTCAAAGGCAACACTATGATAAATAAAGCCCCAACATTCACACATATAGTTATGGAAATTGTCAAATAGTTTGATTGGTATATGTGAAAGTCACAGTAAATATAACATGAACATGTTATGTCTACTCCATATACCCATCTTTCCTGCCTTTAAAAAGAAATAAAATTTGATGCAATTGTTTTCCCAATCTAAAACAAACTGAATATAATATAATTCTAGATATTCCCATGAACAATAGAAGAAAACAAAAAGTTGATTTAGGATTGATAATAAGAACCATAAAGCAAATACAATAGCAAGAATGACAACAAATGAACTTCCTTCTCGTACCAAATGAGCTTATGTTGAGATCATTTTTACTGAGCAATAGTAATCCTCACAAGATGAGCTTGAATCCTTCTAATGGCAGAAATGTGTAGTGGCCAGTGGATATGCTAAAAAAGGGGTTCTCTTCTCTGCAACAATTATGTAATAAAAGAAATAATTGAAATCTTATGGTTATGCCTGCTTACCAAGTTCAAGCTATGTAGAACTGGAATCATGGGGTAGTTTGATTGGTATATGTGGAAGTCACAGTGAATATAGCATGAATATTTTATGTCTACTCCATAGACCCATCTTTCCTGCCTTTAAAATAAATATAATTTGATGCAATTGTCTTCCCAATCTAAAACAAACTAAATATAATAGAATCCCAGATATTCCCATGAACAATAGAATAAAACAAAAAGTTTATTTAGGATTGATAACAAGAACCATAAAGCAAAGAAAATAGCAAGAATGACAACAAATGAGCTTCCTTCTCGTACCAAATGAGCTTATGCTGAGAT
>Ga0068628_1000066_pt1 | contig 21154 bp, 15 predicted proteins | sample InSIn2gowninarea_FD_77431 | JGI IMG/M metagenome (GOLD analysis project Ga0068628, IMG submission 77431) | Clean room microbial communities from NASA Spacecraft Assembly Facility at Jet Propulsion Laboratory, Pasadena, California, USA -... ... | reverse complement strand
ATCATAGAGCATGAGATTTGGTTGTTGTTTTGAAAAACCATGGGAGTATCGCTATTTTTAAGGGAGGGTGTCAACAGCGCGTTCATATTCAGGCTAGAAGAACCAACCACCGTGAATCTGAAGAGAAGGATAGGTCATAAGTAAAATAAATCGACCTTTTGTTTCTTGAATTTCCTTAAAAAAAGGTTTTGCTTCAGTTTTGCCTCTCTTGATCTGCCTCTCCAAATAAAAGTTGACTTGTTGCATGGAATATTAGATATGCATCCTTTCTAGCTTCCCAAGGAATTTTTTTAGTTCATAGACTCACAGTCAAAGAAACAACTAAAGGAGCTCCCATCCAAGGTCATATTTAAAAAAAAAAACATTCAGATTCTTTTGAAAGACGGAATTTTTTCCATTGGAAAATTTTAATGGTCATAACTTCCATACGTGGAAGGTTAAAATTCAGTTGCAAATGATGAATAAAACCTTATGGGGGCTCGTTAATGGCACTGGAAAAGAACCTAGTGATCCGGCTCAATTACGCCTTTGGCAGAAAAGGGAGAAAAAAAAAAAATCTATTATTGGTCTCTCTCTTTCAGATTCTTAGCTTCACTTAGTGGATTTAGATAAATCTTCTACAGAAATTTGGGAAGAATTAAGTCAAACATTTGGATAGAAAGTTTTGAATGCAAAGTTCACCTTGAAGTTGCAATTATTTAAATTGAAAAAGCATGCGGACACATCTTTGGCTACTCATATAAATGAGCTAAAATCTCTCATAAGGTAGTTGGCAGAAACGGGCTCTAAAATAGACGATGAAGATGCAAGGGCTATATTGTTGAATAGCTTATCTTCAAATTATGAAAGTATTATTTTTACTTTAAGCCAATTATCTTTTAAATCTCTAGATGAGATGATAGCAGCACTTCTAACAGAAGAAAAGAGAATGAAAGCAGGAGATATTGAAGGCAATTTACAAACTGGAATTGCACTCTTTTCAAAAGGGAAGAAGAAAAACAGGGGTTCAATTGAATGTTTCTATTGCCGGAGACAAGGAGATATAGTGTTGAATTGCAAGATCCATGCCAAAGATCTTCTGAAAGGAAAACTAAAAGAGTCAACAAATTTGGCTAACACGGAAAACATATCAGATTCTATGTCTGAAAATTCTGCAGAACTTGGGAGTGAGGAAGAATACACTCCTAAGCCTCTCAAACTCTTCGAAGATTTATGCAGTCTTATTGTGTGGTGTGTGTTGTAGTTTTATTATATTCTAGTGTGTTAACATCCAAGTGTAATGTGTGAAAAATCAAATAAAGAACCAATTATAGCATAGATTAACATGTTTTGAAATTGGTGGTTCTTGGTGCATACAGTGACACAAGAACATATCATTAATTTGATTATGTATCATTTTTTACAAGCTGGCAGCGTCATGTGGAGCTAGGAACATCATCTTACAAGTTCATTTGATTATGTGTTTAATAGGTCATATTGTATAATTGACTTCTGACTACATTCAGTATGCAGACAACCTTCCTAGGTAACTGGGGAATATAGTGGAAGACCATGTGTTCAACAGATGGAGGTACGTCAATAGGATGGTTCAGTATCGAGACTGACCCATTGTGCTTCGAGAGGTCAAGAAGCGTCAATTCTACAAAGTACATCAAAGAGGGTCTAAAGCAGTTATGTTTTAAATGGAGGTCAAGTGTCAGTTCTAATATTTGGTGGTGAAGAAAGAGCGGTGTTTACAAGATTCCAGAGTGGATGTGAGTGTTGATGAAGACCAGTCGGACAGATATCATATTGTTGTTGTAATATGTGTCTTTAATGTTTTCCATGTAGGCATTAAGGGAGGGTGTTGGAAAAAATGTTGCCATGTTACGTCTAGTTGTTAGTGTGAGTCCCTATGTGTCAATCTACAAGGTGTTGATTCCTATGTAATGCGTTGGAGTCATAATATATATGTGTTGAAGTCAGTGTGTTAAGTGCTATATATTGTAAATGTCATGATCAATATTAAAACAGTGTGTGAGTGTGATTTGTGTGATATTGCTCTCTCTATTTTTTCTATCACCTACTAGTATAATAATAATTTAGTTTTTTTTGTTTAGATTTGACTCTCTTTCTTCTCTCATTTGTACAATAACATAATAGAATATTATTTTTCTTTCCCTATTTTGTGGTTTTTTGTTATTATAATGGTTATTTTCCAAAACTAACTCTTGGTTTTTAATATTTTTCTTAATATATTGACCCTATACTTTGACCTTAACTAAGGTTCATTTTTCAATTAAAATATTTTATTTTTGAACGTTTATTTATGGAACATGATGCATCTCTATGCATCTCTATTATTTATTCATAATAATAGATCATGTTTTTCAAATTTATCCTGAGGATGAACCACATTAGATGGTTCGAAACGTTGGCCAACAAATGATAATGTGATTAATCCGAAAAACATTCTCTAAATCAGTATGGATCACAAAAGTTTGAAATCAATGGTTGAGAGTTTGTTTTTACACTTTCATTCTCATTCGCATTCTCAGTTTAAAATTTTAATGAGACATTTGGCTAGTTGTGATACGATTAGAAGCGTAGATACCATTCAATAGTGGACCCACGGGGGCTTCACTAAGGGAGAAATACCATACCACGTGCATTCATATTGGGGGATATATATTGAGGGAAAAATGACATAATATATTAAGCATATAATAGGGGGTAAAGGGTTTTTATATTGGCAGGTATAAAAAATGAAGCTCAAAGTTAATGAAAAAATATAAAGGGGTATAAAAAAATGTTAATGAAAAGATGGATACATACAACATCTAGTGAAAGTAGGGGTTTTTAAAATTGGGAAGGTGTATTGAGTTCGTATTGGTAGGGGGTCAAATAATGTAATTTTTAGAGTTATTTTTCAATATGTAGTCAAACTAAGGGTATTGTTTAGTATGTCATGAATGCACGTGCCATGTCATAAGTTCATTGAGTGAAACCCCCATGAGTGGACCCCATTTTCCTCCCAATTGATTGATGTTTTTTTAGATGTCTTAGCCTTTAATAAGTAGTTTCCTACTAGGCATTGGCTTGTGGATTCTTGGAACTACCCTAGGGTTTTTAATAATCGACGCCTCACCAAATTAATATTGATTAGTTGTTGAGTTCCCTAGATCTAAAAAATAGAAACAAGTTCAGGTTTAAAATACTCTATTTATGATATTTATTTTAATTAGAGGATTTCTATGACCTTATTAGGTTTGGTCTTTCCAATGTAAGCAACATGACAAGGTGGTGGAATAGTCGATGTCGAACTGACATAATAGTGTATGATATGTTATCCTTATCTGCAACCATTGCCTTGTTTCTATCACCAGCCATTCTTCCCTAAAGGCTTATGTCAAGCCCTTATTATTTTATTCACGATATGGTGGCTCTATGATATTTAGTTCCTTGTATACATCATGTGATTTTTAGTTCCTTGAACACACTAGATGATATGTGGTTTCCTAAATATTGTGTGATTAAAGATGTCCCATCAATTGCTTGAGTCTAGAGTTGTTTTGTCGATTCTTCTTGAATATGATGTGTGAAAACCCCCATTTTGATTTGCTCTTGTTTATATGTAGTGTTTCTAGTTGTAATTAGCCATCTTCTTTCCCATATGTGATTTTTGGTTTTCTAGTTGCATGGTTATGTCATTTCCATTGGAAACCATTCTTATCCAAAAGCTTATGTAAAACCCATAATTAGTTACTTAATTATGTGCGTGTTTTTCGTAGTGTTAGGGTTCAAGTTTGAGGGAACTCCTATCTGTAGGTAGAATTGGGTGTGAGTATGAGAAATATAAATATGTTATATGTATTTTATGGAAATCATATCTGAATATATGAAATTTTATTGTGTAGGGGGAAAAATCATGCACATATTACATTCACACTAGGTTTTGCAAATATGGAGCTACTTGTAAATATGATCATCCACAACCTCCTGCCTTGGGAACATTGGTTCCTGTGTCAAGCTCTCCACTGTATGCAATAGTTCAAAGTCCTATTGCACCAACATCTGCAACTCAGTATTCCCCTACTCTTGCAACATGGCCTTCACCAAGGACTCCATATAGGAAGAGCCCTCATGCGAGGGGCATTGCCTTATATGCCTATTATGTACTCAACCCATCAAGGCATGCTCACAACATCGGGTTGGGGCACATACCAAGTAAGTTTTGTCTTCTTGAATCATTTTCTAGTATTGGTTGTCCATGTGTGATTATAATTATTGTAGCTTATGTCCAATGTTGTATTTTGATTTTTGTATCAAATATATTTTTGAAACACTTTTACTAAATTGAATATTATATTAAGTGTCATTTTTTTTTAAATCAATATTTTTTATATCTTTTTGAAATATTGGTCATTCTTGCACAATAAACAAAAGTCACATCCTCTCAATGTGCACAAAAAAAAGAATGTGACATTGCCACTACATAGCTTTTGTTTTATATCATTTTATTATTTTAAAATATGTTTTTGTTTTTATTAATTTATTATAATTTTTATAATATATTGATGTAAGAAAATGCTTTTGTTAATTTTACATATTTATTTAATAAAATAATTTAATTAAACTTTATTTTATTGGGTGAAATTTTTAATTATAATTTGTTTTGTTATACATTTTGGAAAATTATCATTTATAATTTTTGTATTGGTTCTTATTCATTAATATGAATTATAACCAACCATACAAAAGTAATATGCAAGTAATTTAATCCAATCTAGTTTATTTAATTTAGTACTATGCAACTAATTTAATCCAATCTAGTTTATTCAATTTTCTTTTTTAAGCATATAAAAATAATATGCAACCGTTTTAATCCAATTTACTTTACTTAATTTAGTAGTACACAACTAATTTAATCCAATCTACTTTATTTAATTTAGTACTATGCAACTAATTTAATCTAATCTAGTTTATTCAATTTTCTTTTTTAAGCATATAAAAGTAATATGCAATTGTTTTAATCCAATCTACTTTACTTAATTTAGTAGTACACAACTAATTTAATCTAATCTAGTTTATTTATTTATTTTTTCCGTAGTGAAGAGAAATTTTAAACATTGTATTTGCATGAAACAAATATTAAAAATAGAGAGAAAAATCCATATACTATGGTTATCACGGAATCTCAATACAAATTAAAAAAATTAAAAGCATTTTAATACTTATAGAAATATCTACTTAACATTAAATTATTAATTAAAAATTATTAACAAAAGGAGAATAATACATCATCATCTACCCAAAGAAAAACCCAAAACATACTGGGAATTTATTTTAAAAATACAAAAATGTTTAGAAAACTAAAAAAATACTCTAAACAAAAATTTAGGAAATGATTTCCCCCTAGGAGGGTGCCTAGGAGTGGGCATTCCTCCTTAGTCATGATATGATGTAAACTCATACAAAAGGGGGTTGTGACTCTCACTATGCTCTCGTCACTTTATTGATCATGGCACAAAGTTGACACAAGGATAAATGTTATTTGAATATTGTAGGTGGAATAAAAGGGGTACAAGAGGAGTCAATAGGAAAATTCTATCAGATTGACAAAGTTACAAGAAAGAATTAACATTATTGACTGCAAGTTGACCATTCTAGCGATGAAATAAACCAACATCTCCTTCTCCTCGGATGAGGGTAGTGACCAACCAACACAAATACTTGAAGACTATACCCGATAGTTTTTATGACACTAGTTTTTTTACTTTCAACACTAGCAATAATTTTTGTCTTCTTGTGTCGATGTATGTCAAGTTTTGGCACAACCAACTTATTTTTATAAGTTTCTATTTACAAGATGCTTTAGCTAGACAAAATTTTAGCAACCTCAAGACTCTAGACTTATATTTCCAAATTAGTTTCCCTTTGAGTAAACCAATTAGTAGTAACAAAAAAATTAGCATATATAGCCATCATTTGATGTCATTCAAAATACCTAATTTCACCCCAAAAAAAATAAAAAAAAAAATAGAAAACCATCAAAATTATCCTTACATCTTAATAATTTAAAAAGAAATAAAGAATAAATGAGTTAGATTTTTTTTTAAAGAAATAAAGAATAAATGAGTTAGGTTTTTTTTTTTTTTATCGTTATCATTATAATAATAATATTATTATATTAATATTATATTTAGTAACTTAAATATTCATGTTTTAAAAATATAATTTATTTATTATAATATATATTTGATACTAAATATTCATATTTTAAAAATATAATTTATATGTTATAATATATATTTGATTAGAATAATATAGCACACTTTTATTTTAATTTTCATAATATGTTAAATTAATATAAAATTAAAATTTTATATTTAAGTATTATATTTTTAGTATATCAAGAAAAATAATATTATTTTTATAATATTTTTAAGTATATTAAAAAATAATATCACTTTTTACAAAATATAATATTTAATATTATTAATTTAAATTTCACAATTTATGAATATTATCGTAAAATTAAATTGTAAAAGTATTAAAATTGTTTTTACATATTGTAAAAGTATTAAAATTGTTTTTACATAAAGTTATTTGTAGTGTAATAGAAAAAATATTTTTTTTTTCTTTTTTCTCTTTTTTTTTTCTTTTCTTTTCTTTCGCGAGATATGTGTTTTGGTTAATTTTAATTAAAATCTATTTATGAAGTGTAAATCAATTGGTTTGTGTGGGTTTTAGTCACCACTAGGTCATTAATTCAAATTTTACGAGGAGACGTTGAGGATGGGAGCCATCTTTGGGGAAATTAAACTATCCCAAGGAGTGTCCAAACTTGATCGAGCTTCACACAATCCTGGTAATCCCCTGATGGGGGTGATAATCTAAGGGTGGTAGGGTCCTCAGGTGTGATGTGAAATTAAGGCATTGTGTACGCAGACAAATTTCACATGTATATGAATGCAATGTCTAAATGTGGCAACTGTTATTTATAGTGATGTAATGGATGGTGTTGTTTCCATTTTGGAGAGTTTGTTTGGAGGTGAGGGTTAGGCATCAACCTCCGATTGCATGTATTTCTTTCTGGCCGAGTTTGTGAAGTTCCCGGTGTTCAATTTTATGATTGAATTCTATGGGGCGGGGGTGGTCAGTATAGTTTGGCAAAGGTGGTAGAAGCACTGGATAAGATTCCTGTGCATTCTAGCTTGGTTATCGGCTCTGAACGCTTCAAATGTTGGATGGTTGGTTTCTCCATCCTTTGTAACAATCGCAGTGGTAACTCATTTTTCCTCTTGGTATTGTATTGTTTTCCTGGATGTCTTGTTGCATAATTGTGTTGAGTTTGGTTTCATGGTTTTATAGTTTGTGTTTCTAGGTTTGGTTTACAAGCCTCGGGTCATGTTTCAGAGGTGGTTCTGTCTAGCTCTTTGCTTTCTTCTCATGCCCAAACATTGTGGGTTTTGGTTAATTTATGGGAAATTGGTCTGTGTATGGACGGAATCAGTAAGGCGCAGGTGTGCGTGGTGTGTTGTTAAGCTAGATAAGTTTCGGGAATGTCAGTCTAGATTATGTTCTCGCTCGTTTGTTGAAGGTGGTGGGTGCTTATTCTTTGGTCTTTCTATGGTCATAATGGTATCTATGTCTGATTCATTATTTGAGGAGGTCGTGACTCCTATATCTTCATTCAATGTGTGTAGAGTTTGAAGATTTTTTCCTTAGTTACTAGGATGCCATTGTAGGGTGTCGTCTCGGTCTTGTTACTGTTGGGTCTAGTTTATTTTCATGTTATTTTACAGGAAGAGGTCCTTACAACAATGTTCCAAGGTGTAAACCTTGAGTTTCATTCATGGCACTAAGGCAGTGAATGAGAATCCGTCGGGGAGGAGGTGGTAGCGATCCTCAGGGTTAGAGAAGAGTGTGTCTCCTTGATCATTATTTGATTGAAACTTAGTTTAATGTGGTTCCACCTTAGACCAGGAAGGAAATATGAAAGAAGGAGACCTAAACATTGGATTGAAAGGTAATCCCATTTGGCTTCAAAAATCTTGGAGGACATTTCGGCATGGGTTCCTGACCCTAGGCACACCTGAGGTAGGAAGAAACAATACTTGAATTCAGTGGCTCTGCATTGGAAGATGAAGACCCTCTTGGGTCTAGTTCTGAAAGATAAGCAATTAGAAAGGTATAATGTATTCACCTCTCTAGAAGAAATAAAAAGGATTCTTTGGAACCAACGTTTGTGTCTTGAAAAGATTGACTCTTTCCTTGCACACATTGAAGGACATATTGCCTATGATTCTAATAATGAGGACTTGATGGATCTTCCTAGGTCTAGTGCAAGGGTCCTTGCTAATATTTCTTACCCAGAAAATGAAGAGTGACTAAGCGAGATGGTTCTTAGGGAGGCAGAGGGAACTAGAGTCTACGATAGTGCATATTATCTCCCTAATATTTTTTGGCAGGTATTGTTTCATGGTTGTGTTCCCTATCCTATCTCGACATAGGCGTATGTTTACTTCGAGTTTCTTGGAGGCCTTCAGAATCATGGATCACTATGGTAGATATCCTGGTGCTTGTCTAGTGGACAATTTTTTCCATTTTCATCTATTATTGGTCTCTTCCTTTTGTGAACTTGTGGATTAGTTAGTCATTTATGTTATGAGTTTTGTAATGTATGATGTTTCTTAATGTGAATTTTGTCACCTTGGGTGCTCCTTTTTTGTATCTATTAAGCATGGCTTGGGTTCAATTGGGAAATCTTTGCCTCTTATGTGGTTGGGCCCTATACTTGGAGCAAGGCTTTATGCTCCATATGCTAGTATGAACACTCTACTATGTGGTTTTTTTTTTTTATGTATTGGGGCTTTGTATTAGGGATTCTATGAGTGTTTTTATGTATGCTTTGGGATCTTAGTTGTGTGGCATAGAAAAATGCACTCCAAGGAGATATGTATGAAAATCCTTATAATATTGTTTTGTTGAAGTAATATAATTGCCTCAATTCACAATTTTTTTTAAACCAAAATCTAGCAGATATTTTTAAAAACTTGAGTTTAAGATGTTTAATCTATAGAATTCAAGTGCCCCATAGGTTTACCACAGTGCTAAATCTATTTATGCATTCAAAAATGCATTTTAAACAATAAAAAATCACAATCTTATGTGAAATTGTATCATTAGATTCTAATGAAAAATGGCATTTCATCTATAAATTAAACTACACAAATAATAATAAAGCGAGAAAATCTTAAAGTTAGAAGACAAGGGTCACATTCAAAGTATGAAATTGAAATTTGCTAAAACATAAAAATAATGAAGTGAAATATTTAAAAATGGAACACAATTACATGTAGTACAAAGTTGGAATTAGCTACAACGTAAAAATAAAGTAGCAAAATCTTTAAAAGTCTAACACAGGTACATGTAGTGTCCTATTAATGGTACTTCGAAAATGATCTTACAATGAAGCATTAAATGCAGTGTCCTCTTAATGGTACGTCAAAAGCACCTTACAATGAAGCATTAAATGTAGTGTTCTATTAATGGTGCTTGAAAAGCTTCTTACAATGAAGCATTAAATGTTGTGTTATATGGTGTATAAGTTATTCATTATAAAACCATTTAAATTTAAATATATGGGAATTATATTTTTTTATATTAAATAAAGAAAAATATCATCCTTAATGTTAAATATTATATTTTAAATATATATTTTAGTATATTAAAGAAAATTATTGCTTTTTAGAAATATAATATTTATGTATTCAAGTTTCTGTTATCTATAATGAATTAAATAAATTCTTTCGGTAGAAATCACATTAAATATAATATTGTTAATTTAAATTTTGCGTATATTATTTTTATGAATATCGTTATATGACAAAATGATAAAAGAATTAATTTTTTCATGTTCTACCATGTAATATTAAAGTAACCATAAAGTGGAAAACAAATATTGCATTCAAAGTACAATGTTGGAATGAAGTGAAATCTTCAAAGTTCAACCACATGTACATGTAGTTCCATGTTAATGGTAGTTAATACCTTGCATTGAAGCATTAAATGTTGTGTGGGGTTGTGTATAAGTTGTTGTATCTAAAATAATTTAGATTCAAATTATGTATGTGCAACCTTAGATAGCACTCACTTAATGCAGTAACAGCGCTTAATAACTACCTTGCATTGAAATATTAAATGTTGTGTGGGTTTGTGTATAAGTTGTTGAATCTAATATCATTTAGGTTCAAATTATGTGTATGCAACCTCACATAGCACTTAATGCTTCACTGCAAAGTGGCTATTGATCAAATGCACTAACCGCTAGGTTGATTTCGTCGTTATGGAGCAATGATTGAGATTTAGGTTGTTCCCATCTTTGTTCAAAATATACTTTAGATGTTAAAATTTAAGAAGAAATTTTCCATACATATAGAGGATATATTGACCATGACAAAGACCTAGTTAGAGGAAATAATTGATCTCATCTCTATGGAATAATGTTTGTGATGTAGATTGGTTCCATGCTTATTTAAAAGTTATGTAATATGTTAAAATTGAAAGAGAATTTTTCTATACATATCTAGGATATATTGACCATGACAAAGAACTTGTTCAAGATGATGAAATATCTTAATATTGTTGTTTAAATAAAATTACATTCTAATTCCTTTAGAGATAGAAAAAATCCTTAAAATATGTAAAATTTATTTTCCAAATTCATTTTACCGAGAAGGGAAGCATGGAACTTTTCATGTTGAACATATCCTTACATATTTTTACCTATTCACAAAGGTTTAAGGGTTACCTTTCAAAGATGGCTTAATAAATATTAGTACTTTGATCTTCCATATCGAATATATTATTTCCACAACCATTCCACCCCACTTCCATATCAAATTTTTGCATTCATTAATAAGAGTTCCTTTCCTTGGTATTTTATATGTAAAAATACTGGATTATATGTGGCGTTTATGGATGTTGTATCCTCATTAATTTTTTTGTTTGTATGTTGGTTATGAATATGTTTTATGATAGTGAAAATGTATGTTTCTCACCATGTTTTGATTTATAAATGATTGAGCAATGAATCTATGACCTAATAGTTAATAATGTAGCTAATGTGATGAGGCATCAATGCGTCTTAACGGTTCTGAGATAATTATAAGACTGCTATGCTCAGAGTGTTATTATGACCTATAGAATGCATATTTATGACATGTTTGACGAAATGCCTGTCATGGCTAGTAGGGGTCCAATCAAGTCTTTGTTCAAGAATTTGCATTGGCATCATTGTCTCTATGTTTTTTTTTGTTCTGTGAATTCCATGAAGTTTTGGGCAGTGATTCAGTCCTAACACTAGAATTTAGCCTTAAATATCATAGTCACTGGCATAGCACTAGTAAAAAAAGGCTACAGTCGCACTCAGACAGGCTCATGGGAGCGACTGGGACCCTCAATTGCTTGGAGGGCTTAGCAAGGGAGCGACTGGGGCTCTAGGTCCTTGAACTACTAAGTTTCCTCAGGGATTTGTCACCTGGAAATGTGGGGTAGCTCCAAGAGGTTATGTAGGGTGCGTGGATGGTCAATTTGGTTGTGTTTTGTCAGTTTCACTTCCTTAAGGTAAACTAGGAGGTTGAATCAGATCATAGTAACCTCTCATCACATGTTTACCCTGGTTGGTTGGTTACTTGGGTAGATGTTGGAGGAGGGTGTTACAGGGAGTATTACAACTCTTCCCGTACATTTCCTCATATGAAATCATGCTCAATACTCTTGATAACCATTGTTGTAAGAAAACTCAACCAATGGAAGGTACTCCTCCCATCTCCTCTACTGATGCATCACGGACATCCTCGACATATCCTCCGGAATCTTGTTGACCCTCTCTGTCTATCCATCTATCTGTGGATGATAAGTTGTACTAAAGGCCAACTTTGTCCCCAATCATGTAAATAACTCATTCCAAAAATTAGAAATGAACTTAGCATCCCTATCCGACACAATCTTCTTCGAAACACCATGCAATGTCACGATCTCCCTAATAAAGACTTGTGCCACCTCACTAGCTAAATAACTAGTCTTCACTAGAATGAAGTGAGCTACCTTTCTTAACCTATCTACCAAACCCATGATAGAATCATGTTGCATCGATGTCCTCGGAAGACCTATAATGAATTCCATGGAAATGACCTCCCATTCCATTCTAGAATCAGAATAGGTTGAAGCAATCCACCTGGATGCTTACACTCTGCTTTCACCTTATGACAGTCCAAACATCTAGCCACGAACTTTGCCACTTCCTTCTTTAGATTCATCCAATAGTAGAACTTCTTCACTGTCATCAACATATTTTGATACCATGAGTTACCTGAATATGGATTTACATTAAACTCCCTCAAGATAAGCTTCTTTAGTTCACTATCATCAGACACATAGATCCTATCCCTGAATCTCACTAAGCCATATGTCCTAAGATGATAGTCCATATCCTAATCACCTATACCCTGCTGTAACCTGTGCATAAGTTCCTTGTACCTGTCATCCTATTTTTCTTCTTGTAATATTTGATCTTATAAATCTATCTCATATGAGCTCATTGTTTCAACTTGGTTCAACTACACTTTCATGCTGAGAGCTTCTGCAAGCATATTCTCCTTATTGTTGATGTATCTGATCTCGAAGTCAAATTCACTAAGGTTATCCAACCATCTAGCTTGCTTAGCATTAAAATTCGGTTGGTCAAATAGATATCTCAACCCAGTGTGATCGCTCATCAACACAAACCTCCTTCCAAGAAGAAAATGTCTCCACATCTTCAAGGAATGAATAATAGTTGTCAACTCAAGATCATGATTCACGTAGTTCAGCTCGTGCTCATTCAGTTTCCTAGACTGATAGCATATCACTTATCCCTTCTGCATAAGGACTCCACCAAGAACTTTCTTTCAAGCATATGTGCATACTACAAACTCTTTATCTGGATTTGCAATCTTTAATAGTGGTGCATTTGTTAACAACTACTTCATCTGCTCAAAACTAGTTACACACTCCTTTGTCCATTCAAACTTCTTACCTTTCCTTTACAATGATGTAATAGGATAGGCAATGCATGAGAAGCTCATGATGAACCTCCTACAGTAACCTACTAACCCCATGAATGATCTAACTTCATCCACATTGATAGGAGTTGCCCATTCCATGATAGCTCTTATCTTTTCTAGATCTACCGCTATGCCTTCCTTAGAAACAATATGTCCCAAGTAGTGCACCTCTATCTGAAAGAAATTTCACTTGCTAAGATTGTCATAAAATTGATGTTCTCCTAGAAATCTCAACACTGATGCTATATGCTCGACATGCTCTTCCTCATTCTTACAATATATCAAGATGTCATCAATAAATACAATAACAAACTTTTCCAGATAAGGACACAAAACATTATTCATCAAGCACATAAAAATAGTTGGAGCATTATTCAAACTGAATGGAACTACAAAAAACTCAGAATGCCCATGGTCCTGTAGGTAGTCTTGTAGATGTCATCTTCTATGATGTGTACCTTATGATATATTGATCTCAAGTCAATCTTTGAGAACATTGTTGTTCCCTTAAACTGATTGAACAAATCATCAATCCTCGGCAATGGGTACCTATTCTTAATCATTCCCTTTATTAGTTTCTTGTAATCAATGAACAACCTAAGAGTACCATCCGTCTTCTTTACAAACAATATCGGCACACCCCAAGGTGGTACACTTGGCCTAATGTATCCCTTATCTAGCATTTTCTTCAGTTGCAACTTAAACTCTACTAACTCTAGAGTGATCATCCTATAAGGTGCCTTTGATGTTGGTTCTTCCCCTGGTACCAACTCAATAGAAAAGTCCACTTCACTGTGGGGAGGTAACTCTTGAATCTATACTACAAACACATCCTGAAATTGCTATAACACAGGGCACCTCTTGAATATTTTTGCATCCTCAACATTCGTACCTTTGTTACTAGAAATATGGACTGCAAACATCAGACATCCTTTCCTACAATTGTGCTTAGCCTACATAGCATTGACCATCCTCACTGATGTAGGCTTCTTATTTCCTTGCAAGATTATCTTTTCCCCGTTGTCATCTAAGCACTCAGTAGCATTTTCGTAACAATCTACTTTGGTCCCGTGAACATACAGCCAATCCATATCCAAATGCATACTATACGATCCCAATGGAAGTACATTCGAATGTCTTGTTGTAGGCATACCATTTGACTTGAATGCAAAAGTTCTTACCCAGTGATGAACTCTCTTCTTAGTACCTATAGCCAACTGCACCAACCAAGACTCTGCATGCACTTAGTTTCTCAAGCCACACATATCCACCAGGTCAAGATTAATATAACTGTTATATGTAGGAATGAATCAAAATAGAAATATAGGTTTCTATTCCTCCCTTTCCGATGGTGTTCCTATCTCCTTGGGCCACTTGGTTAACAAGTTTGGGGTTAACCCTAGCGCTCTCTACCTGTGGTCTCCCTACTAGGAAGGCATTGGATCTCTATTCCAATGGTGTGCTTATGACCTTTAAAAAACATGGTAATAAGTGGAATGAAGTTCATTATTTTGAATACGATAATATGGTTAATATTAGTAAAGTAAAAGTTGATAATAATAATAATAGTAATAATGAAGTTGATAATAATAATAATAATCTTTGTCATAGTAATAGGGTAGTCAACTCGTCGAGGTTTTCCTTTTCCCCTCCGATCTATAGTCTTCTGGAGAAGGGATTAAATTTTTCCCTTACTCTTAAGAAAATCTCGATGGAAGATATTATGTGCGACATTGAGTTTGGGATCAAGGGCTTACCAGATAATATTGAAGGATATAATACGACAATATTGTGTTGTCGTCCTTAGGAAATCAAAGCCCCTAAGAACAACATTAGCAAGGAAGAGTTTGATGCCCTTAAATCTTTGAATGGGAACCAAGACATCGTTGTCCTGAAAGCCAACAAAGGTGGGGTCGCAGCAATCCTTGATAAGGAGGATTATCGGAAGAAGATGTTGGATCACCTTTGTAACACCAGGAGCTACAAAAAACTTAACAATAATCCCTTGAAGAGGATCTCCATAATGATTTCTCTAGCTATAAAGTCCAGTAACATTGTTATCACTCCTAGGATCTATGGGCTTCCAAAGATCCATAAGGATGGGGTCCCCTTGAGACCCATTGTCAACACCATAGGAGGGCCAATCTATCTTCTAGCTAAATATTTACCCCTGACGCTTAAGCCCCTTGTTTGCCTTAGAGAGTCCTTTTTCAAAGACTATTCGTCGTTTGTCAATACGTTAAGGGACATGAAGTTTGATCTTGGAGACAATCTTGTTATTCTCGATGTAGTTTCCCTTTACACTGACATCCCTATTAAGGAGGCCATTGAGGTCATCAATCGCCTCACTGATCCTGACACTACAAAAGTAGTTGAGATATGTCTTCTACTTTTTCCTACTTCGAAGGGGAATTCTATGAACAGACTTGTGGTGTGGCCATGGACTCTCCCCCCCCATTGTAGCTAATCTGTTTATGGAAGAATTTGAATCCAAATATTTGGCCTCAGCTTGATTTAAGCCCAAGCTTCAAAAAATATTTGTGGATGACACCTGCATCACATGGCCGCACGGTCAAGAAAAGTTAGATCTCTTTTTCCATCATCTCAACAATGAATCTAACTCCATAAAGTTTACTATGGAAGATGAAGTTGATGGTTTCCTCCCTTTTCTTAATGTCCTTATTTCAAATAAGGATGATGGTTCTTTCTCCCACTAGGTGTTTCAGTTGAAAAGTCATACTAAGTAGTATCTTCATGCCAAGTCTCATCATTTCCATACTCAAAAGTTAGGTGTTCTCAACACATTAGCTACTCGTGCACTAAGAATTTCTAACGAAAAACACCTTTCTAAAGAGAAAACCCCTATCCTTAATGTTTTCATTAATAATGGATATAGTAGGCATTAGGGTCTTAAATATTTCCTTAAATCTAGCAAAGGTCTTATGGTTAAGAAAGACCCCACTGATCGGATTTCAAGCATGCATCTCCCTTTCATCTAAGGGACCATAGACAAGATTGTGAGAATCCTAAGGAAGAGTAATGTTCCCTCAACTTTTAGACCCCTCAACACCATTCGAAGTTCCTTAAAATATGTTAAAGACCTAGTGGACCCCAAGGATATGAAAGGTGTTTATGTTATCCCGTGTACCCTTGGAACCCCATACGTTGGTGAGACTGGATGCTCTATAAATTAGAGGATTAATGAGAACACAACCGAAATCAAGCATGGGAGGGCCCGCTCTTCAGCTTTGGCAAAACATGCGGAAGGGACAAAGCATCATATATGCATTGAGGACGCCCCGATTATTGCGAGGATTGCTCAATTTCATCGCTGTAAGTTTAGGGAGGCCATTGAAATTTAAAGAAGGCCAAGTAATCTAAACAGTGATGACGGTTGGAAAATTAGTAGTTGTTGGATCATTTCCCTTTCATCTTAGCTTTTTTCCTTTCTTGATCTAGTGGTTGTATCGATTTATTTGATTTTCCTTTTTTATTTTTATTTTTAGTTCCCCCCTCCCCGATTCCTATAATAATAATAATAAAATCTCGATTTTGGTATCTTCCGATTTCTTCCCCTAGGGTTTATTGATTCCTCTATGTTCCCTTTACCTTTTGTTTTAGTTAATTTCCTTTTTATTTTTTGTGATTTAACTAATTTATTTTTCTATTTATTTTCAACCTTTGACTTTGGTAATTTATAATATATTTTGATTTATTTTTTATTAATCTTTGCAACGAGAATAATATTTCACATTTATAATATATTTTTTTACTATTCATCTTATATTTAATAAAGCATCCAAGGCCTCATATTAAGGATTGGGTAAAAATCTCATCGTGGTTCTAGCTTTTATATGTGTGTGTGTGTGTGTGTGGAAATAAATTTTCTCCCAATTCTTAGTCCAGTCAGAAGTAACCTCCTATTATGAATTGGGTAAAATCTTATCGTAATTACAAATTTATATTAAAAAATAATATTAATATTTGTATATATATTTTTTATTTAATTATTTAAATTAATAAGAAAATAATCCTTCACCTATTTTTTGACCCAATCAAAACTAGTCGTTTCATTATAGTCGTTGGAATGATCTGTCTCTCTATTTAACTAGTTGTCATGATCTAATTCTTCATCTTCTCCTAATGATGAACCACATTGGTTGGTTTGAAATGCGTCAATAAATGAATCTTGATGTGATTATCACCAAAAACATTTCTTAGAAATAGCTTGATGACAAAGCTCACCGTCCATATCAATAATAGATGCCTGGTGATCCACTTTCATGTTGTCCACAACTACATAACTCCGAGGAATATCATGACCAACATCCCCAACTTTTTGTGCCTCTTGAGCACTATAAATATGAGGCCTACCTCCTTGGTGCAATGGACAATCCTTCTTACGATGATCTTTCCCACATATCCAGCACTGCAACAGTCCTCTACTATCACCTCTAGTCTGTTGCTCTCCAGGCTACAACCCATGCTCCTTCTCAACTATGTTGAACTTCTTGTAAGGAACCACATTTTCTTTCTCGCCTGTTTCCTGAAGTCTTCCCCACTTTGGTGGCCATTTCCCTTTAAATTTCTCATTTCCTTTCAAGTCACGCTTAGGCTCGACTTTGTGCTTTGACTGCTCAGATCAATGCTTTATCTTCTTAATGGCTTTCTCCAATGATCCGGGCTCATCAAACACAATCTGGTCTTTATATGTTGTTGGCAGTCCACTAACGAATCTTTGAATATTACCCTTCTCCTCCTTGAGATATGGCACATATCTCAACAGCTCCAAGAACCTTCTATTATACTCATCATTCGTCATAGAACCCATATGCAGCTCATAAAACCCCTTATCTAGTACCTCTCCGACAAGTGCTTCTTCTTGAATAGTCTCTCAAACTCATCCCAAATTAACTCGTCTTCTCGAATGCCCTTGAAATTCTTCATGTCTTCCCACCAAATATTTTCTTTCCCTTTGAGACTAGAGATGGCTATCTTGGAATTAATGTTCTTTGAATAGCTGTGCAATATGAAGAATTTATTCATCCCAAGCAACCATGCCTCTGCGTCTTCTAACTTCTTCATCTCTCCATCAAATGTAGGTGGCTTTACTTTATTGAACTCCTCAGGTAAGTATTCACCCCTCCTATAAGGATGATGATGGTGATGATTGTGATGATGTCTCCTGGATTAGGAACTAGAATGATGCCCATACATACCAGGCCTCTTGTCAGGTGTATCCAGTGATCTTCCATCTCTAACTATATCCCTTCTATCCAACTTGTATCCGGACTGAGACTTGCTACCATAGGATCCATTAGTTTTCTCATCCTACTCTTGACTAATCCTCAATCATCCCTATCTCTGCAACTTTGAAAAGCACTGAAGAATCGTTGCATTGACCTCTACCTACTTCTCCTGAGCCCTTGCAAGTCTTTCTTAAGCCTCAACCAACCTGTCATTTTCTACTTTCCAACTTCTGGTCTTTGCCCTCAAGCTCCTCAATGTAGCTGCTACATCAAGAGAATACTCTTCTCTTTGTTGTGAAATTAATCTGTAGGGAGAGTCACGGGAACTGTAGTCTACCATTTCTCTTTTCTTCTTTGATTCTCTTTTTCCTGCAAGTGTACCATGTCAAATAAACCAAATAGATACCAAAATCAAATCTATACCTCTTGATATTTAGGGGAGGCTTATCTCATCTGCAAGATCAGTCCACATTAGCATGTACATGTATAATCATAAGCATATATGTAGAGTCTCCAAAATGTCTTCAAAATATCATCCACTTTCACCTTTATCGCTGCGATTTCACTCACATGTCGCAACTCCATAGCCATATAATCTTTCATTAGCCTCCATTTTCATGATTACATGGGGTTACCTTTGTGTTTTCCAAAAGCTAATGATTTCTAGTACTTTAAGTGAATTTATGGCTAAAACTTACAAAAATGACATATACTTGCTAATACTTAAAAGTGGCTTGAGTTTCATGACATGTGTAGGTCATTTGGAAGCTTCCAAGGCACCCTTATGTGGCCTCCAATGCTCCAATTAGAATTCCCTTCAAGATATGGAAGAATATTTGGATAAAGGTCAAAGAGGATATGTGTCTCATCATTACCTATTTGAGTTGTAACTCTATGAGGTTTTCTAGGGATCTAGGGAGAGAATAATGGACCTCCATTAATGAGGTAGCTTCTTATGTTCATGTATAAATAGGAGAGCCTTCTCCTTTCAAAGGCATGTGTAAATTTGGAGATACTCAGGTGGAAAGTTAAGATTACTCATGTTTTGAATGGAATTTAGATTTAGCACCATGCTCATGAGTGATATTCACCTTGATTGGGAATGCTTGCACTGGGAGCCTCTCAACTTGTCATCTCTCATGCTTTTGGATTGGCCACCTATAATGTGTGAGATTTATTGTTTTTCATAGATTAAGATTTATTGTTTTTCATAGATTAATATTTATTGCTTTCATATATTAAGATTTATTGCTTTCATATATTTTCCTGTGTGAGAGGTTAAGAATGATTGTTTTTGCTTTCATTTCATTTCATGTGGTTTTGATTATTCATTTCATAGGATCTTGATTTGATAATGCACACATGATCCATTAGAGTAGATTTCATTTCATGCAATTTCAATTCCTGCAAATGTGGTAGATTAAGATTTCATTCCTGCAAGTGTGGTAGATTAAGATTTCAATTCCTGCAAGTGTGATAGATTAAGATTTTAATTCTGCGGGCTGTACTATAATTGTACTATAGTTTCTTTTGAATTGATTGTTGAATTAGAATAGGTGAATTTGGTTTGTTGTTATTTGGTTTCATAGTTAGATTGATCTAAATAGAAAGTTAATTTCTAGCATATATAGTGCATGCACGCTTCGCAAGTTTTACGAAACTTCCTAGTTGACAATTAAATGATAGGTAATTAATTTGCCTCAACAATATCCATATAATCAGCATATCAACACAACAACATGACAACATAAAAACATCACGCATGACCATACCAAGTGTATACCGTGACCCCATGCATGAAAATCATAACCTTGACAACATCAGACTTTACCCAAAGAGAGTGTAACCCACTCTGATACCACCCAGTAACCGCCTCCTCCCAAATTTACCCATTTTCGTCAATTTACCTGGGGTAAACATGAACTAAGGGTCATTATGATAAGACGCAAACTCCTAAATGACCTTAAGGAAATGGATTCGACAACTTGAGACCTTACTGACTTCCCTCAGGTGCTACAGTACCTCTAGGAGCAACCCAACCCCTCCAGGAGTCCAACCCATGAGATAACTCTCTTTTCCACTTACCTAAATCCCCATCGCTCCCTTTCCAAGGAAATCCAGCAACTATAGCCCTCTAGTCGCACTGATGATCCTGTGTGGGTGCAACTTTATCCTTTTTGGTCCTAATGATGGATCCCGGTTGGGATTTGAAACGTTGGCAGAAAATGGTTCTTACTGTGGATTCTACAGTAACTAAGTCAGAAGAAATAAACCACAGAGGTCTTAAATCCAGAGATTTAAGGTTATTTTCCAGGGCCAGGACCCAATCACTGCCCATAACTCTATGAAACTTCCAGAACTCATAAAATACATGAAGACAATTCTTTTGATAACAAACTTGATCAAGGACTTGATTGGACCTTCCCCAACCAGGACTAACATTATGTCAAACACTTGGTAAACATACAACCTACAGGTCATGAATGCAAGTCTTAACATAAGGAGCTAAATACTTGTTTGTGGTTTAACAAGAAGGATCACTGCCTTCTCACATTAGTTTTCATAACACCAATTAGGTCTTGCATTGATTATTCATTTAGTCACAAGTAAAAACATGGAAAGAGACATGACTAAGAGTTTTCAAATAACCATGCTTATAACCAAATAAATAACAATGAGAGAATAGCCATTAAAAGCACATATTAACAAGTACATATACTCATCAAAAGCAGGAGAAACTTAGTTCTTATTAAACATAGGCAAAAGCCAACCAAGTTCACGGCTTCCATGTATAACCTGACCATTGATTGGCTT
>Ga0068628_1000065_pt1 | contig 21276 bp, 15 predicted proteins | sample InSIn2gowninarea_FD_77431 | JGI IMG/M metagenome (GOLD analysis project Ga0068628, IMG submission 77431) | Clean room microbial communities from NASA Spacecraft Assembly Facility at Jet Propulsion Laboratory, Pasadena, California, USA -... ... | reverse complement strand
GGTAGACAGGTAGATGGGTAATATTTTCGAAATAATGCCTTACCGGGATATGTATCGCTTCCAATACTCAAAATATGCTGGAGGCAAGGCTTTCTCGAGACGGAATTCTTTTGGTCAAGATAAGAAGCAAGAGATTTAGTATCAGTACCTACGGGCGGTAATGGTAGGAACTGAGGACACGATGCCAGAGTGCCGCGAAGATACTGCCATGCCGTTTATCTCAAGTACGTACGTTTTAGTAGTGGCTGAGACGCGATGATAGAATACTCATGAACCACAAGACTGGTACGAATACAACACAGTAACGCCGTAGAGAATTCAGGAGTATCCAAAATCAGCGAACGAAGACGTTCTGTGTACAGTACAGTATTTCACTTCGTTGATATCTGATACATCGCTCTGAAAAGTCTCTGGTACTATATATCTTCTGGTGGAAGACCTAGTGATAAAAAGTATAATCTTGACTTCTCGTTAGTACGTACAGTAGCTACAGACACGTATGTTGGAAGGATGTCGATGATGTGGCCAAAGCCTTTGAGACCAGAGTGATTGAATCACACTTGTTCACGCGGCGGAAGCTACATACATGCGTACCTTGACGCTGTGCGGCTCTTGTTGCTGTTCGAGCTACAGTACGTTTCGATCGAGATGTTTGTAAGCGATTTAGTTATCGACGAGTATGCTCCCTAAGCGACTGCTCCAGCTCCGCTGTTTTGTCCTTGTTGTTGTCCGCCGTCCTGCTTGCATAGTCCAGCCATTTCCTCTCGGGGAACAGGGTTGTCCAATCGCCGCGATGCGATTCATCTTCCCCAGCTCCAGAAGAGCCTTGCTGTACAGTGTTTCTGTAAATAGGCACAAGTCCTGGTATTCCACATCTCAAGTCATCACGTCCGTTTCCATGTGAACAGCCACGACCTCCACAACCACCACCATGCCTCCCCCGACCATTCCCACTCCTCCTATGCCCAACAAGCTCATGCTCCCCACCCCTCCAATCCCTTACCTTCAGCGACAAAGGCCTAAACCCCAACCTGGGATTCACACCAACCAACCAATCCATACCCAACAACATATCACCACTCCCAACATCACCTCGCATCATATCAACCCTCATAGTGAACTGATACGTTCCAATACGCAGCGTCAACTCCGCGTCATAACGTACGGACAGGGATCGACCATCGGCTATTGTGGCGTGGTATGTGCCTCTGCGGCGGGGACCCCATTGGAGGCCTATTTGGCGGGCGGATGCGTAGGGCATGCAGGTGCGGGTGCAGCCTAAGTCGACTAGGATTGTGAAGGGGTGGTGCTGGGACTGGACTATGGCTGTGCCGTGGAGGTAGAGCATTTCGTCTTTGTTGTTGTTGGTGGATGGCATTTTGGGGAGGTGATGTGGGGTGTACTGTATGTGTTAGGTAATTGATTGGGATCTTGATTTGGTGGGTTGGATTCCTGGACACGGTCGATCGTGTTCGCTGGTGGCGGACGATGCCTTATTGTGTCGCTGGAGTTGAGAACTCTGTGGTGGATGGATTGGTTGTCGGTCTTGAAATAGTCGAGAACTGCTGGTGACATTGCAGTGGCCTAGACATGACGACTATAGATCGTACTTCTGGAGGACGCCTCAGTCACAGGTGGGTGCTCGACTGCGTAAGTAAATACACCTCCTACCTACGTGGGTGGTAGTGTCCAGTCCAAGTCACCAGACTTGAGTCGTTCTCAGAAGCAGAGATGAGCTGAGCTGAGCAGCAGTCCTTTGCCAGTATGAACCAAACGTTTGTGCTGACCAGCCCCTCCTACCGCCTCCTCTTCACCTCGAAGAGGGAACATTGTAGCTCGGTATCCGTGCCACAGCCTTAAGCCGACGTAACGTTTGCTGTTGCACTTCCCTAACAATATCGCCACCTTTCATAACAGATCTGACAAGTCCCACACCAGTCCCAGCATAAGTCGTGATACGCCCACCAACACCCCAACCACCATCCCCCTCTTTCTCCATAGCCTCATCGTAAAGCTTCTTGTTCTCCTCAAGCGTCATGCCACCATTATGATCATGAAAACTCTGGTTAAGCACGCCTCGCGCATTATACCCCTTCGGCCAAAGCGTTATCCCTCTCAGCTGATCATATACCTTTGTCCTCGCCGTATTCAACCCCCCATCTGAAGCCCTCACAACTTCTCTTCTGTACCCCTCAGCAACACTCGCCTCCTCACTCGCAAGAAACCTTGTCCCCAAACAAACACCATCCGCACCGAGCATAAGCGCCGCAGCCGCACCACGACCATCCACAATCCCTCCCGCAGCAATCAAATTGATATCCCCCTTCAACCCCTCCGCCTCCAACGCATCCGCAACCTCCGGCACAAGCGAAACAATACCAGCCCCAGTCTCCAGCCCATGACCCCCAGCATCAGTCCCCTGCACAACAAGCACATCCGGCCTCGCCTCTCCCCGTGCAGTCCCAACCTCCAACGCATCCCTCACAGACCCAACCTGCACCCACACCGCCGTCCTCCCTCCCCCAGCCCTTCGTATCTTCTCCGTCCAAACCGCATAATCACTATTCCTATGCGCCCCAAACAGCCACACAGCAGCAGGCTTCCACTTCGCAACCGCAGCCACAGCTTTCTCAAGCTCCTCCGCGGCTGCCCACGAAAACAGTCCGAACCCAACAGGAAGAACCCCAGTCTTCTCATAGTAACTCTGAAGCCCCGCATGACCCTGGTCGGGGTTCTCTTTGATGAGTCGAGCAGCCTGTTCAAGATACGAGTCTACCTCGCTGAGTTTGTCAGCGGCCCCGATGAAGCCAAAGCCACCGGCTGCTGAGACCGCGACGGCTAAGGGTGCCATTGCGATCAGGCGCATGGGCGCGCAGACGATTAGCGGTGAGGTCGTCCATGGATAGCGCGCTTCTAATGACGGTACCATTGTGTTTCGTAGTGACCGACGTTGATGCAGCCCTCGCTGGAAACTGTAATAGATGCGCGTTCTTGTGACGCTGGCCCCGTTGAGGATGAATTGTTTTTAATAGCAGTTTTACTCGACTTTGAGTATTCTTAACGATCTGCAGCAGATTACATATACAGTAGGTGCAGTCGTTGTTTCGGATGTAAGCGACTACATATGACTACAGTTTGCTGTAAGGCGTCCTATGAGCATTTTCCCGGTTGGTCCGGAGTATGAGCAATATACTGTAGCTCTTTCTGCTATCCGTTTTGTAGGTAGGCATAGGGTTTTCACCAAAACGGACCAATGCTCACATTATTTCGCATAGGCGTGATCTTGAGGGTTTATTTACGTGTGCATCGGGTGTATACATTCTTGGCCTTTTTGAGAAGGGATCTAGCTGCTGTTTCACAACTGATTTTACTCCATTGTTCCGCCCTGTTTTGTGTCCAGACATACGGTATATATGATCAACCATCCTCACTGGCATCGGCACTTTCGAGTTCTGTCAATACCACAATCGTGTCTTCCTTGTTGAATGCTGTGGCAATGACCTCGGTTCGTTCATAGCCTTTATAGATGATAGAGGAGAAGACGAAATGAGGGGAATACATGCATACCCCTTATGGACCTACCTACAGTTTTGTGAAACGACGACGAACACGTTTATATTATAGACCTAGATGCATAATAGTACTTACATTCACTGAGCACGAATCGTAGCAAGAAGCACACACAAGTAGCATCACCGAAATAGGAAACAAAAACACCTCCACCAGAAAAATGACAACATTAAACAGCGAAATCAACTACTCCAACCTCAAAGACAAATCCGTCATCATCACCGGCGGCGCCAGCGGCCTAGGCGAAGCAACAACAATCAAATTCGCCTCACACGGCGCGTACGTTACGATCGCGGACGCAGCAGTCGATGCTGGACGCGCTCTTGCAAAACGGCTGACAGACCAAGGACAACATGTTAGTTTTGTGGAGTGCGATACGACGGATTGGACGGCATCGGTGAATGCGTTTAAGCATGCTGTGCAATTCACGCCAGGTGGGAAGCCGAGGCTAGATGTTGCGATTTTGTTTGCGGGGACGGATGGCGCGAGGAAGGGGCTTGTGGATGAGGTGCTGCAGGCCGGGAAGGAGGTTTCGCTGGATGTTGATCCTGTGGCGCCGGTTATGAAGGCTGTGCAGGTGAATTTGGTGGGAGAGTATATGTCTGCGGCGTTGGCGTTGCATTATTTCCGTTTGCCTGGGGCTGCTGGAGGGAAGAAGAGTCTTGTGTTGGTGTCGTCGATGACGGGGTATATTGATATCCCGTATAATACGGATTACAGCGTGTCGAAATTTGCGATTCGAGGGCTGTTTCGGAGTATTAGGGGACAGGCACATCGTGTTAATGCCCGGGTTAACAATCTTCTACCTGGGTATGTGCTTACGCCGCTGACGAAGAAGGTTCATCAGATTGATGATCCGAGTCAAGTGAGTAAGGCGACAGGGTATGTATTGCCTTGGGCACCCATTGATTATGTTGTTGAAGCGTGTGCGAGATGCGCGACGGATGACAGTCTTGATGGGCGGGCATTGGGAGTGTTTCCAAGTGGTGTGGTTGATATTGAGGAAGAGGTTGAGACTGGTTATGGTGGAGGAAAGATTTTGGAGGTCCTTGAACGGGACGGCTTCTTTGATATTCCCAGCTTGTTTCCTAAGAAGTCATAGACCATGTCGCGTAAATGACTATTCGAGAAGGCTAAATCGAACACTTCTGTATAATATGTGTTGTACTCGACTCTAATGGCGCGTGACAAAAATATGGCATGGGAGATGTGGGCAGAGAACAATAAGATGCAAGGACGACTGGAAATTATAAAATAGAGCGATAACTGGCTTGCTGAATTATGTGCCATAATGGCCACCCGATATTGGGTCAAATGGCCGGACATCATTGCTGAAAACTCTACCTAGCCGGCCATATAAGGTGTACCTGATAAGTGTGTGCTTGGCTTGGAGAGCACTTCAAACCACGATTCATCCCAGTACTCAATAACAACATTATTTCTTACACACCCTTCTAACCTGCCTAACTCGTCTTGCACGTCTACACAGCTATCTCGCGCATGCTTCTGGACGATGGTTGACACGGCCTAATTCCTTCAATGAGAGCAACAGCTAGTTGTACTGCTTCTGGGGAACAACAACAACAACAACAACAACAACAACAACAGTAATGGAACGATGCCTGGTTGAATGGCCGCTCGAATATCATGTTAACGATGACTTGCTCCTCCAGCCCAAATTTTTGATAAAGAGCTCAATGCTTTGAGTCAAGAGCTCATCACCTACACTCACTTCTGTCAACCATGCATGAGTACTGTTTCATTTGAACTAATCCTCTCTTTCTTCTAAGTTAGCTTTTCGCAACCTACTGAATTCACAGGACTGTTACAAGCATAAGACTGAGACCTCCTTGGGTATTTCGTCGTGCTTTGATGGACTGTCTCTCCGAACCGAGGCCAAGAAGTGGATGGCTCTTTGCGTTGTTGCAACATGCCTTCTCCCGAAGTTGCTGTATCGTGGACATGGCGGACTTCCTGAAAGTGAAACAAGACATCTGAGATTGAACAATGACTGCTCTCCTTTACTCGCCGCGAGGTTCTGGTGCTGGACTCATCGGCTTTGTGGCACACGCAACTCTTTATGGTGCTCTTTGTCCGAGTCAATAGTGTTGTTAAGCTACAAAGCCGAAGAAAGCAGCCTTGTAAGCTAGACAAAGATCCAGTACAATGACTTTGTGAAGTTACCTCATTTATATATCGAATATACTTCTCTTCCCAACTTGGACTTTGATTCTTCCACCCGAACCAAATACGAATACTGTGTACATTGACTGTCCACAACCCATTAACCAACCTCACTATCATCAACCAAAACCTACTCAGCCGGTCGGAGTCTCGATACAAACACACAACCGAAACCATGGCACCCCTTCCCAAAGGTATGTTCATAAATACGAGTTACACACGTGAGAGACCGATATACCAGCCGCAGGACGGCGAACAACACCCCCATCCCATCTTCCTAAGCTCATTCACAACATCCCCACAAACCGCAGAATTTCCACCCCTCCCCATCCTCTACAGCCAAGAATGGGACAAACTCCTACCATTGCTAGAAGAAGTCCCAGATCCACCGTTACCCCGAGAGCGGCGCAACGCGCTCAGTAACCCAGCCGGCATGGGAGCCAATGACAATCCAAACCACCAGAACACACCACCATGGTATGCATTGCAAACCTTCGAATCCCGTGCTGACATAACAGTCGACGACCAACATGTCGACATTTACGAGGATGTTGAGCACCGCTTTGAACAGGAATGGAACGATTCTCTCGTCCTACCCGGACAGCGCACACGAGGTCCGGTTCCGATCTACATCAACCCAACCACTCCAGAACCCTCCTCCACCCCAAACCACGTCACAAGCACCACAACCACGCCTTCCACAGCTTCAACCTCCATCACCGACGACATCCCCATCCCTGAAACCCTATCCCGAACTCAATTCTCCCGCCCTCTCCGCCGAAGCGCATGCTCCTACTGCCGCCGCCGCAAAAAACGCTGCAGCGCCGCCCACGACGGTCCCTGGCCCTGCACAGTCTGTTTAGACCGCGAACGCGACTCAATCCGCGTTCTACAGAACCGTGCCTCCGACTCTGCCGAGATTGATGAGAGTCGTATCTACAGAGCCAAGGACTTTTGTTTCACGGAGGAAACGCCTGCGTATTTGAGGTTTATGGTTAGGCAGCCGAAGTGGAAGGGTGCGGAGGGGTGGGAGGGGAAGAGGTTTGAGATGCAGCTTAGGAGGGAGAGGGAGATGGAGGACGAAAAGAAGAGGTTGAGAATGGAGGAGGAGATGCAGGTGATGGATCTGGATGGTGATGAGTGGGAGGATGAGGATGAGGAATAGATTCTGCTGGACGGAAATGTGCGGAGAGGATGTTTGGGCTGGACCTGGACGTCTTTTTTGTTTGTTGTTGGGCGGTGATTTGTCGTTCTTCATTTTGTATTGTGGACTGCGAGGAAAGTCATGGCTGGTTCATGGTTTGCTTGTTGCTGGTTGTCACATATAACACTCTTTTGGTTGTCATCAAACCAGCCGTAAATGAGCATTCAATACTCTCACCACATATATGCCTGCCATCGTAAACAGAACCACGTATACTCCAATTAGTCAATGTCACCCACTCCTTTAGATTAGTTCCACTTCAGCTATACTTCCAATTGAAACAATCCTGACAATCATAGTCCTCATCACTCTCACAACTCGGCACATCATCATAAACCTCCAAAACATTTTCAATCACATAATTAATCCGATGATTACCAATACTGACATGCCACCCCTTATCACGAACAGTATCATACTGACACCTCTTGCCCGTAAAACACTGACTTTCGAACGAAAAGCCCGCGAACGAGCAGCTGGCGAAGTAGCCATTACAAGCGCCCATAAAGACTGGATCGGCGGTGTTGCCAAAATGATATGCTGTGGGATTGTGAGGCTGTATGAGACCCATTCGTTCGGCCGGAAGTCGCTCAGGAGGTGCTTCAAAAGTGACAACGGGGACGTTCAGTGTTAAGCCAACCAGGCTGGCAATTGCACCACCAAGTGAGTGACCAACGGCCCAGAAGGTCGCATGGGGATATTTGAGCTTCATCTTGTGCATGGTTGTGAGAGCTGCGTTGTAATATGAATCGTTTTGCAGCAGGGAATTCGTGAGACAGGTTGAGTCACATTGATAAAGGCCTGTTGAGCAGTTGCAGACGGGTGAATAGTGGTAGGGCTGTTGAGCGCCACAACAACAGCTGAAGAGGCGGTTGTCATTTAGACTGTCTCTGCTGGTTATTCTGTCACTCAAAAGAGCGATTGACGTGCCCTTGTATGCTACGATGACTATAGAATCATCCTTGTTTGTGAAGACGTGCCCTCTAAGCCCATCGTCTTTCCAACCAAAACGGTCGGTAAAGTTGAAACCAAGGCTTGTATTGAGCCAGCCAGGTCCCCAAGGGTCCAAGAGGTATGCATCGGACGTCATCTTGGCCAAGTTGACGACCGTTTCTTTGTCGCTAGTGTTAGGCAGTACGTTGAAAGACTCAACCAGGAGCTCTTGCTGGGATTGCATAGGTGTTCGAGCAGTATCAGGGATTGTTGACTGTTGAACAGCGTGGCTCAGCAGCTTCAATTTTGCGGGGATATACTTGATATGGTCTTCGGTCGCAAACAAGCTGTCGAGATTTTCGATCTGGAGATGTCCCCTGTCATGGCGAGACTTGACAGCCAGAACAGGTTCGAGATCATGGTAGAAAGAGTGACGATGGCGGAACAAGTGTTCTGCCGCTTTCTCGTTCTCCATTCCAACGGTGTTTTTGGATCGCAGTACACCATCAGCATCGAGGCTGTGGCAAATGGAGGAACGCCACAAAGCCATCAGCCATAACAGGAAAATCACGGTTGTGGCCATGTTGTTCGTTGAGTCAATGAATCTTCAACAATTGACCGGCAGGCAGTCAGACACAGCTGAGCTTCGGGAGGTTTAGTAGATGTGTGTTCAATGTTTTGTCTTACATGAACAGGGTACGTTAGTACATCATAGCTCTGATCACTCAGGCAGACATCAATCCTACCATCCGTCACACTGCGGGCACGACACCACTGTAGAATGGCTGATCAGTTCACACACGAAAAACGTTCTCGAACGAACCACAGGACACGCCTAACGCTCATGAAGAGCAAGTCGTTCTGAAAGGGGAGACAATGAAGATAGGTAAGAAGGACAAGCTGAGAGGTAAGGGAGGCAGCCTAATAATATGTGCAGCTTCAGGATCTATGATCTCACTGTTGGACAGTGGTCGGAATCAGTAGTCGTAAAGAATTCAGACGAGTGTAGGTGCGACTATAACATCATTACTTCTCAACACTTACTATCAGCACCGACAGCACGTTTAGACAATATGTTGTAGCTTTCAAGGAGGAAAATTATAACTCCAAGTGTTGATACAATGTAAGGGTATCGAATGATGACAACTCGAGATCGTGACTGCCATATGCGGAGACTAGCAACACTTCACCCCCACGTGATTATGTACTTACATGTACCTATATATGCATATACATAGCCAAACCAACCCTTCTATCTTGCTAACACCAATACTCACCGAGGGAGAAACTATAGCACTAGATACGAGCGGCCAATAGAACAACAAAACCAACAAGACTTTTCCCCCACCAATCACTCAAAATGCGTACCCAAGCCATCGTCGTTGACAGCCCCGGAGCCCCATTCAAGTTTCAACCCCTCGACCTCGACTCACCCATGCGCGACGACGAAGTCCACGTCAAAATAAAAGCAACCGGCATCTGCCACACAGACGTAATCTTCTCCAAAGAAACCACCATGCCAGACATGTTCCCCGGCGTCATGGGCCACGAAGGCGCCGGCATAGTCCAAGCCATCGGCCCAAAAGTCACCCGCGTCCAGCCAGGCGACCATGTAATAATCACATTCTCCTGCTGCGGCGAATGCCCCTACTGCGAGCGGAAACAGACAGGCTACTGCGACCTGTGGTTCCAATATAACTTCGGCATCGGCCGGCTCGACGGGTCCAAAGCATTCACGTACCCCCGTAACAGCAGCGGCGGCAGCAACGGAGGACAACCCGTATGCTCACACTTCTTCGGCCAAAGCAGTTTCGCGCGGGACATCTACGTCAAAGACACCGGCCTCGTAGTCATATCCAACAAATCCATTCCCTTCCACCACCTAGCCCCCTTAGCCTGCGGCCTCATGACCGGCGCCGGCGCCATGCTCAACGTTCTCGCGCCAACACCAGACATGACCGTCGCCGTCGTAGGCACAGGCTCAGTCGGGCTCTCCGCCATCATGGCGTTAAAAATGCTCGACAAACCACCGAAAAGAATAATAGCAGTCGATATCGTGCCGTCGCGTCTCGAACTCGCGCGCTCGTTTGGTGCGACTCACGGTGTGAATAGTAAGCTTAGACCCGATTTGATGTCTGTGCTGCTGGATATTACGGATGGGAGGGGTATTGATGGTTCGATTGATACTACGGGTCGTCCGGATGTGATTCAGAGCTTGATACATAGCTGTGCGCGGAAGGGCAAGGTGGTTACTATTGGTACTGGTGGTGTTACGACGAACGTGGAGATTAATCTCTTTGAGATTGTGCAGGCGGGCTGTTCTTATGTCGGCTGTCAGCAGGGAGATTGCTATCCTCAGGAGTTTTTGCCGCGACTTTTGGCGGCGAGTGAAGAGGGCAAGTTCCCTTATGAGAAACTGCTGAAGACCTATCCCGCCAAAGATGTGGAGAAAGCGATACATGATATGGAAAAAGGTGAAACTATCAAACCAGTGTTGCTGTGGGATTGACTTTTATCTCATCCTTGAGGGGAACATCCTTATTAATGCCACGTCAACTGATCAACACTCAAGCCTCATCACTTTTTATGGAAGTACGCTCCCTCGCAAATCCGTCCACGGAACCAATACTCTTCGCGCTCGATACGATCCTCAACGAAGTGTCAGTAAGTCAACCATTAATAATCTCCAACGTCTCCGCCCGCTCTCGTCAACAGATCATATACACGCGCCGGAAGCTTGTACTTGACCAGCCCAGCAAAGACCATTAGGTCACGCGCTATCTGTCCAAGCTGGCCCTTCAATGTCTCCATCTGCTCCTTCGCTTCTGTACCTCCCCAACTTCCCTCCCTAGCGACCTTCTCCTTCTCACCTCCAATAGCTTTAACACACCAAAGTATAACCAACCCTGCACAACGTGTGACAACCTGTGGAAGACTAGAGAACGCTGTTGCCATCTGCCGGATCTTGCTGATATCGCCACGTGCGCCCAGAGGGAGGATATTCATTTCGTTGAGCTCCTCAAGAGCACGGAGGTATTCCGGTGCTGTTGGATGCTCAATTTTTGCTCGAGCTGAAAGCATCACGAGGAGCGTTCTTAGGGTTTCCCGGTTGGATGATGTGATGCGAGAGAAGTAGGAGGCATTGCTACTGTAGAGATTTGCCATGTTCGCCGCGAGCTCGGCCGGAGATGAAGTCGACTGTGTAAGAGAGAGAGAGGAGTTAGGTTGAGTCGACCCTGATGCCTGAGAAGCATTGTCTGACCCATCGTTGGTGTGTCGAGGTTTCAATGGTTGAAGAGAGATGGGCGCGTCTCCAAGTTCGACAGCCACGGCATCGGCAAGGGCGCGATTGAGGACAGCAGTAACATTGTCATAGTCGTCACAGAGGTGGTAAAGCAGAACTGCATCAGCGACTTGACCACGGGAATCAGCGACTGAGGCGGCCTGGCTGGTGATGAAGCGGAGAAACTGTTCTTGAGATTCTAAGCGGATGAGTTTTGCACGTTGTTCAATGGCACCGCGAATGCGAGAACCGTCAGAGCGAATGTCGCCTAGAAGGGCTGCAAACTCCCTGGTTTCGAGGCAAAGTTCGCGAAGACATTCATGACAGGCGGTTGTGTGGACATTGCCAATCGATGTTGGTGTGAGGTCGGAGTTGAGGCAGATTAAGGCTAGGTAATCGACTGCCTGTACAGGGAGGGCGGCTCGGAAAAGCGTTGTGTAATACGCAACCAGGGGGACAAAGTTGATTTGTGGCTGTTGTTTGGTTGAATAGGTCACTACTTTTGTTAGCTTTCTTCCCCAGCATTGGGTCTCCATTGACTTACAAAGCTCATTCCCAGCAGTTTGATAATCCGATACACGCAACAGACCATAGTAAGTGAGTGCTATGGCAAAGTGAACAGCACTGAGAGGGTTGTAGCTGTGCAAGTAATCCACAGCCTGCTCAAACATTCCAGCCAGAATCTGCATCAGGAAGAACGTGCCATATGAGTTTGCCGCATCAGTTTGTGCCTTTGGAAAGTGTTTTTCGCCAATCTCACGGACAGTCTCGCAGATCTGATCCAAGCCAAACACGTCTCCAGCCGCATCTTCAGCCGAATCAGCTTCCCGTGCCAGGGAGAACTGCAACCACAGCCAATCCTCAACACCTTGTCCGACAATTTCAAGATTTCGTTGTGCCAGATCGCACCTTCCAATTACTTTGTAACATGCCATACGATATGGATCAACAGTTCCTTTCGGCGCATTCTTGGCGCGTTGTTGGTATTCACCATCAATCATGTCTTGCAATTTCTTGCCAAGCCTCCGATCAGGACTGTTAGCATAAGATGTTAGGTAGGAGACAAAGCGCCGATCAGTTGACTGAAAGGCGGTATCACTGTTGACATAATCCACAGCCTCTTTCACAAACCCAGATCTCAGGAGATAAAATATGATAATCCAGCAGTAATCTCCGTTTTCACCAATTTGCTGCAGGTCCGAGCCTTCTGGTGCTAAATCGTGTCTTTCAGCCCGGACTCGGATATATGCTCGGATTTTGTTGATGATAGATGGCATGCCCCCTATCTGTGCAGTCCGAGGGCTGCTTCTGATTAGGGTTTCAACCTCTGTATAGAAGGACTTCTCAAGGTAAGTTCGTGAACCATACAATATCTGCTTCTTGAGCTTGATTGCCTCTTCAGGATTAGAATCATCTTCCGCGTGTGCCTTAACAAATTGTCGTTCTTTTAGACCGCGAGTGGCCGAGCTCTCTTTTGTGATGTCCTCGAGCGCTTCGTAGGCATCAACGAGCTGCTTCGGAACATCTCGAGGAAATTCCGTTTCCACTGCCTTGTATTCTTGTAGAACATTGTATGGTCTCTCTTCAAGTCGGGTCTTATTCATAGCTTCAACCTTGTCGACAAAAGCACGCTCCTTGCCACGTAAGTCACGGATGGACTGATGCTTACTCAGCCCACTTGATATGTTAGTGACAGGGCCGCCGAAGAAGGAGGAGCTGCCTGCAACGGAACTGGCGTTGCCAATCATTGACTTGTCCAGTGCGGACCTGCCAAACACACTCCTTCTGCTCTCTTTATTCTTTGCCGGTGATTGAGTGCGGCCAAAACTGCCGGTAAATGCTCCGGAGCCATCAGTGTTGTCGTCTCTGGCAATGAGGCCAAAATGTTGCATAATCCTCTTTTTCTGCTCGTCAAAATCGATGCCTAAACTTTCCTCGATGAACTTGTCGACGTCTTGGTAGACACGATCCATGCTTTCGCGGAGCATAGCCTCTCTCCCCTTGGTCTGCATACCTTTGAGGTAGGCGCTGCCTTCCTCTGCAAAATCGACACGAGTGGATGAGATTATAGGTTGTGGGACATCAGCGTCAAGCTTCTGAAAATCTCTGTATGCTTGGCCGGGTGTTACACCAGAACCAGACAAGAGGTAATGGGCTCTGCTATCTCCTGCAGTAGAATGGCCTAGCTTCTGATTTTTCTGACCGAGCTCCTGCGCTCGCCTCGCGAGATCACCAAGGTCCATATTCATACTCGGCAGTTGATCCAACTGGCCAACATGATCGGCATTATTGAGCTTGACTTTTTTCTTCTGTCTCTCCAGAAGTCCATTGAAATATGCGGATTCCTTTGCGAAAGCAGGGGCTGACTCGAACTGGGTGTTCACATTCTGGGGCTGAGCTGTGTTTGTCAGTCCGAAGTTCGGTGTGTTTGTTGACTGACCGAAGGTCGATCCTAGGCTGAAAGATGGGGGCTGTGTCGTGGACGTTGTGGCACCTGCTTGATTGAAAATGTTCGTAGTCGGCTTCGCTGTCATGGAAAATAGTCCAGTGGAAGCGCCTGCAGCAGCAGCAGGAGTAGCGCCAAAGAGGCCAGTCGGTGCCGGAGTAGCAGTAGTTGTGGTGGCTCCGAACAAGCTGCCTGCTGCTGGTGCTGGGGTGACAGTTGCATTTGTACTTGGTGGTGGATTTAAACTGAATGTTGGAAGTGAAGGTGTGCCAGAGGATGTCGTTGGCTGCGAATTACCCCCGAGGCCACTGAACATAGGAGATTGCCCTCGAGCTGTGGTTGTTGATAGTGGTTCGAATATGGATTTGCGCTTCGCGGATGGGTCAGAAGGTACGCTCGTATCAAGATTCAGACTTCCAAGCAAACTGGAACTGCCAGTTCCACTGGGCTGGCTAAAAAACGACATGACTCTATAGGAGAGAACGAGCAGATGTCAAGAGGTTAAGTGACCAAGCTGCTAAGGACTGACCGCAGGCTGTCAATAATCTAATCAGAACACCACACGAACTTGAAAGTCGCGTTTCGTAGCGCTACTTCAAACGCGTCTCCACAAAAGTCTTAGCGTTCTATCTTGGTCGACAGAAGGTCTGATGATCTACCACATTGAACATGAGCGTTACTGCTTCTCAATTCTTGTGATCTCTACACAGTCACTTTTTATCAATCGAGATGCCGATTTTCGAATCTCGGCGATTCAAAGGTTCCAGTAAATCTGGCGCAGGATGGGAAGAGCGAGTCTCTGAGTTCTACCGCAAGCAGGTGATGCGTCGGCCATTTTTAATGTTCGGATTGCCATTTCTTTCGTTAATGGTCGGCGCCTCTTTTCTATTGACGCCAGCAACTGCTCTTCGTTATGAGAGACACGATCGAAAGCACCGAGAACTTACCCGAAGCGAAGCAATGGAAATCGGCTTGAAGGGTGGAGCAGAAGGCGATGGTAGCCTGAGTTACAATCCGAGAAGACGTGTACTGACTAAAGGCGGTACCACGGAAAGAGATGAATACTATAGACTCATGGCAAAAGATCTTGACAATTGGGACCAAAAACGAGTTGAACGGTGGAAAGGCGAGCCAGATGGTAGGCTATAAAAGTGCGGCTCTGTCATTCGTCTACAACTCGAACACCTCTTAGTGTATGGCATACTACCAGATCTTTGCGAGCGATCAAGCGAATGGACGTCCTACAGCCCTGCAGAGCTCCGGACACTGCGTCGGCGCGAAACCACATTGTTGGACTTCATTGCCAATCTATTGCTGAGCTCACCGAGAACGGCTCCTGGCATTCTCGGAAGGCGGACAAATATGGTAAAGAAAATTTGGTCAAAATTGTGGTCTTGGCTCCGACAAGCTTGATATACATACAGGCCTGCATGTCGATGAGCCGGGAACAATTCCTCCCTGGTTATTCCGCATTTATCCGGTATCACAAGGGCTAGTCACAGAACACAAGGGACTGTTGCTCGTGGCTTTGCAGTACTTCAACAGCAAACAAATCAGCTGCTATGAAGCCATCAACCTTCAAAGTCCGTAAGTAGCGCCGAGAAAAGGGCCTGGCTCTTTCGACTATCAAGGGTGGAAGTGAACACTTGACATTATGTGATATTGCAGTGGTTGTCCTATTGCACGGTTACTTGAATAGGGTTATACTGTGTCCTTGACACTGGCCTGTTGTGGATGCTTGCAGACTGTGCTGAAACTTCATTTGACGAAGGTATAAAATACCTTCTTCTGGAATTTGTGCCAAGAAAGACTCGCAGCGACTGATATCCAATCAAGCCTGAACCATCGATCCATTGAGTCGACTTCCATGGACTACATGGTTGATGTCAAGACTTACCCGCTCTTAGAGCTATCACTGGTACTTGCTTGGTAAGCGGAAGCAGTGGACCAACTCTGGCAACGCTCCAGCTGGGTTGCTTCATCAATGGCTGGTCATACTAACTACAAACTGGGTTGCCAGTGCCATTACCCGTTCCTACTACTCAATGAACATACAGTAGTTCTATATAAAGCCTCTCCTTCGTACCACCGATCTATGATACAGTAAGCACTGACATGCCTACCTACAGTACTTCACATAATATCCACCGCACAACGTACCAGCATGCATGTTGTTTGACAATGAGGACGCCAACAACCCAGTTGATATTGGTTAAATCGCCGGCTAGTGACAGATCGACTTGCTCCCTCCATGTGCAGGTTGTGTGTCCTGCCAACGAGAGGCTTTGAATGACTAGCCCGGATACAGCACGCTGCTGCCGAAGCAGTGATTGTGAAACGTGGGAAGCTAAAAATAAGCTTTCCACAGACCCCTCGTCCTTTATCTGATGGCATCATTCATGGCTTGGGCAGGAATGGCCCTGTAAACGACTCAATCGCTGTTCAACTTTACTCGCGTGACCATATCAATATAAAGGTGCAATCTCCATCGTACAGCGGATGGTGCACTGTCGTGTTGCAGCACGTGCAAAGCTTTGATGGTGGAATATTAGATCAAGCAAGCGAACACAAAAGGGATTGCGGAAAACGACTGCAGTGCGAAGTTAGCTGGCGCCCCCTACATCATTCAGAGTTCATTCATTGAGATGGCACACGCTTTCGGCTGCATGGTACTGTACAGTATGCAGCCACTCGTAAACGACAACAAGCACTCCGAGTTGCTCGCTTGATTACCGACTACCACCTATCACACAGAGGCACACAGCGTAAGTCGACTGGAACCCGCCGAGCTTTTCATATCAATTGGCAATGTGCTTACCAGTCCTTGGCTGTATTTACTATCCATTTTTCTCTACTCAAGTCTCGGGTTCGTACCTGATTCAGAATTGTCTCGCCATCAGAGACACAATTTCATGTTCTTATGGTCCCAAATGGTTAGCGGATGGTACCTAAAGGCTAGACACAGACTCAACACAGTATAGTAATAAACAAGTCGATCAACCATGGTTTTTCAGGGTCCTTGGTCCAGATTCAGAGTTTACGCCATCTGGGCACTGTAAACGCACCTAGCACGCCTCTATCTGCAGAGTTTCCTTTCTTGAGCATAACATGATACTGTAATATTCTGGAACACGCACTGGTCCTACCATTTCCTCGTGCCTTTCCTCTTGACTTTGAAACTACCTCCGTGATCTACAGTTCTTGATGCTTCCCCCATAGCTTTGCTTCTTTAGTTATTCCTTGAAAAACCTGACTCATCCCAGCGAGCATTTGTCTGCTCAGGAGCCACTTCAGTGTCTTTCTGTGCTCACACGATCGACGTCATCTTTCACACCATCCCCAGACTTGTGATTCCTAAATCACCGCCACTACTCCCTCGTCATACTACCTATCATTACTTCCAAAATCCTTGTCGGTATTTAAGTACTCATACCATTCAACAATAATCTTTGCCGCATAATTCGCCCGAGCAGACGATCATCATGCCCTGCAGTACGAGGATCGATACATCGACGATCCGACCATAAGTCAGATCCAACCAATCATCGGAAAACTGCAAAAGGAGGAAGGTACTTCAAAGAGCGACCGATCTCGATTTCGGCATTTTTCCGATTAGAACAAAAACGATGGCCACAACAGCAGCAACTCCTTCCACCTGGAAGGCCTCTTCTCACTCCCATTCGAATTCTCGATCCTCTCGTCCTGCTCCTACTTCTCGCAATTCTCAACCTATGATCACGCCTACAACACAGTTAAAGACCTCGCAGTTGGCGGCCAGCACCAAGTCTCCCCAGGTCGTTAGAGATGCCAAAAGCCCGAGCTCCTGTTATTTTGGATTCGTGGTTGGGGATGACTCGATCCCAACTGACTCGGGTCCTGGACCCCACGCTCGACAGAATTGGAATGCGACAAATGACAGCTCAAGATCATCCTCAAGACCATTAAGCAATGAGCGAAACCCGGAATTTGAACTGTTCCGCCGACAATCTGAAAAAAGCATTTCTTTTTCTCTGAATAACCTCCCCAATAACCAACTCTCTCCTACCACAGTCCCAACCACGGATCGACCTACAGACTCCCCCATATCTCCATCCGGTGCCCCCTTGAGCAAGAGCAAGACAGAAGGAACAAAAGGTATCAGAGAAGGTGGTGCTCCCGCTTTTGCTTCATATGAAAATCCTTTTTTCGCAGAGGTGCGAAGACAAGCATCTCCTGTGTCGATATCTCCACGACCCGGTGTGTCTGATCACGAAAATGCTCGCCTCTCTCTGCCCGCACACGAGATACAAGCGTCTCTAGATGCACTACGAGCTCAGCGTTCGGAAACATTGCCTCCTGCACCACAGAAAGACAACTATGCCATGGTTGCACCCCAAGAGGTGGCAAAAGCGATAGATCAGTATTCTAAGAAAACACTCGTCCTTGACCTGCGAGTGTTTCCACAGTATTCTGCGGCGCGTGTACGTGGAGCCTTGAATCTCTGTATTCCGACAACCTTGCTCAAAAGGCCTGCTTACACCGTTCAGAAGCTCGCGGAGACATTCACTGCAGACGACGACAAAGTCGAATTCGCCAAGTGGCGGGAGGCGGCTTATATCATAGTTTATGATGCTACTTCTTCGCTGCCGAAGGAGGCCATTACGTCGTTCACAGTGCTAAAGAAATTTGCTGCAGAGGGCTTCAAAGGCCGAGGATTGGTCGTTAAAGGAGGCTTCCAAGGTCTTCAGAAACTGGCTCCTCGTCTCGTCGATTCAGGTAGTAGTGCTGCGAAGGGAGGCTCATCTGCGTTGTCTATGCCTCCACCAAACCACATCAAATTACCAGTTGCAGGTGGCTGTGAGCTCCCTTCAACTAAGAGTGCAGCGAACCCTTTCTTTGGTAATATCAGACAGAACATGGATTTGCTTGATGGTGTTGGGCAATTGCCGATCAAAAAACCTACGAACATGACAGAGGCTGAGGAGAAGCGTCTGCCAGCTTGGTTGCGAAGAGCAGCATCCATCTCGGACGAAGGTAAGGAGGTATCGAACAGATTTCTACACATAGAGAAGGCTGAGCAGAAACGAATGCAAAAGGCTCTATCGTGTTCCGTGACGTATGGCACTCCAAAGCACGGGTATCCAACGAATGAGGTACAGGTAGCTGGGATTGAGAAGGGATCGAAAAATAGGTATAACAACATCTTTCCTTACGAACACTCTAGGGTGAAGCTGCAAAACGTACCTTCACATGGCTGTGATTACGTGAACGCCAGTTATGTCAAAGCAGGCTATTCCAAACGGCGATATATTGCCACACAGGCACCGATCCCGACAACATTTGAGGATTTCTGGAAAGTGGTATGGGAGCAAGATGCCCGAGTGCTCGTTATGCTGACAGCAGAGTCCGAGGGAGGACAGGTGAAGAGCCATGCATACTGGAAGTCTGGTGAATTCGGTCCGCTCAAGATCCGACTGCTTATGGAGAAAACGGTGCCACTCGCAAGATCTGGTGCGTCCAAGGAGAGGGCACCAGTCAGACCAAGCATTGGTACGCGTCGATCAACTACATCCAACACCACACCTGCGGTAGAGAAGACTTTCAATTTTAGTACTAAGGCGGCCGAGCCAGCAAAGAAAGAGGAGGAACCCATGGTGATAATTCGACATTTGACAATTTCGCATTCGGCTTACCCGTTCCAACCGATGCGGGATATCACACAATTACAGTACACCCAATGGCCGGATTTCGGAGCGCCAGCAAGTCCTACCGCCATTTTGAATTTAATCGAACTGGTCAACAAATACCAACGTAGCGTCACCGATTCAACCAACACGGCAAACGATCCTGTGGACGATGGCAAAAAGCCGATCGTTGTACATTGCAGTGCAGGATGTGGACGAACGGGTACTTTTTGTACAGTTGACTCGGTGATTGATATGCTCAAACGGCAACGCCAAGAGAGACACTCTCGAAGTACGAAGAGTCCTGATGCAATGGACGTTGACACTGAGGATGATTGGGTTCAGCGAAACGATATCGACCTGGTGGCGAAAACAGTTGAAGACTTCCGACATCAACGACTCAGTATGGTACAGAACCTGAGGCAATTTGTGTTATGCTACGAAAGCATCCTGGAATGGCTGCATGAACAGGCGAAATCGGTCTGAGGTTGACAAGGCTGACACACTGTGGTTCGTCTAGGACATCATCAGGCACAGGAGTACATATGAGGATTTCGAGTAGAAATAGATGGCATCGATGTAGAGCATCTTGCATTAGGTCATGCACTAGATTTGATAGTACTATCAAAGCATATATTACTTATCGAGCACTGCACACGAAAACGGAGAGAGACGGTTTTTATGTGCGTGAAATCCCTTGTCCCCCACGATTGACTCATCTACGAATGGGTACCCTTGCCATTACGTTGATTGTCATGCACGGCTGAACGGGCAGATGATGGCACTCTACGAGCATTGGCCAGGTCTGTCGCATGTTGCCTAAAACCAGGCTGCCAAGTGTGCCAGGTGGTCAAGGCTCAACAAGACACCGGTCACACCTCTGCCACGACTCGGCGCAGATGTGCGAGGATTTGGCACTTTTCAACTTCCTGTATTCCTGATCGTTAGTCACTCTGGCTGGCTGCCTATAGTCTATTAGTATTCTGCTTCAACATACCACAGTCGTGAGAGTGGCGACACAATCCCTACGAAATTCATCACAGTAGATGATAGATCTTTTGACAGAGTTTGTCGACAGATTTTCTACAGTACATATTTATTCGCGACCCTAGCAATCCGTTATCAGTGCCAATTAAGCCAACTTCAGCCATATACTGTACCCCTCAAATTCTGCAGTCGCTGTATCACCTTCGACTCGTGTCCGGTCTCAAGGGCCGAGCACTACAACGATCTGGAAAACCGACAAACACCATCGCGTTTGCATTGCGAGCGGTGGAAGGTTTGCGCCTGCCTACTCCATTTGTGGCTAGACAACGCCGGATCTCCATTTAAGGCGAAGCGGTCGCATCTATCAATCCACTTCGAAGCGACCACGAAGACAGCCACAATAGCCTGACAACCTCAACAGACCTCATTGACACTTCAGCTTCCTTTGTCACTTATTTGGTTTCACACTCGCTGGTCTACACACCTGAAACCAAAATCATTTACATGGTCACATAGCAGCCTCTTTCCACGTCTTCCGCATGCGATAGTTTACTTTATTCGCGATATCCATGCCAGATCGAATAGCGTGTATGAATTGCCCTTCGTTGTAATGGCAGAAGATGCGCACAGGTCGCTTTCGAGGCTGCAGAGTCGTGTTGATCTCCCCGACGAGCTCATTGCCAATATCTTGCTGCATTCTTCGACACCGACTTTCGTTCAGCTAACTAGGACCTCAAAACAATTCCAGCACATCGCAAAATCCAGCCGCGAGCTTCTACTACGCCATCTCCTTCGCATACCAGGTGATAAATCAACATCTGACTCTCTTTGTACACAAGCGTCATACGAACATAATCGGCATCGAGACCGCTAATTGATGAAGCAGATGGGTCTAGTTGAGCGTTACGAACGAGATGTTCATGCATATTAGCTGTGAGATTGGCGCCATAAAGGTGATTGGCAGCTCTTTGACGCAAGAGCAGGAAGAGCTTTTCGTTGTCGATGT
>Ga0068628_1000061_pt1 | contig 21574 bp, 17 predicted proteins | sample InSIn2gowninarea_FD_77431 | JGI IMG/M metagenome (GOLD analysis project Ga0068628, IMG submission 77431) | Clean room microbial communities from NASA Spacecraft Assembly Facility at Jet Propulsion Laboratory, Pasadena, California, USA -... ... | reverse complement strand
GCCACTGCACCTTACGATGCGAACAAAGCATCCAGCTTACGATCAACAGGGAAATGAATGTCCAACTCTGCTGTCATACTTCCACAAGACGGGGTATCAATATTCGCCGTATCCATCCCACCAAGAGACGTGATATGATCACTTCGACTCATCCTCCCCACTTGCTGCCGCCTTACCCTTGCCTTTATCGACAGTGTGCTCGTCGTCGGCGTCGCCCATCTCCACGTCCATCTCGATCTTCTCCCAATCCTCATCATCCTTACCCTCTCTTTGCGCCTCGCTGTCTGCCTTCTCCGCCAGGTTTCTCACTCGCTCCCGCGGCAGCTCTGGACTCAACTTCCTTCCCACTGCAGCCTCCATATCCAAGCCACCTCCGGGCGCCAATTTCGTCTCGGTCTGATTCCCAATATCCTCTGCGCCTATATTTTCGGGCCCTCTTGCGTAAGGATGCTCTTCGACCGACGCCGTCGTGTCCTCATCGATATCCATCTGGTTCGCATCTGTACTTAACCCGGCTGCCGCAGCCGTGGCTGCCGCAGACGCTGCAGTACTGCTTCTTAGCACCCTGGGATTTGGCGTAGCCACAGGAACCACGCCAGCCTCTTGTTCTTGCCGCAACAGCTCGCCTTGTGTTACTGCGCCGGCCTCGCGGAGCTCAGCCTCCATGCTGAGGGTGGGTGTAGGTCCTGTTGCATCCTGAGTAACAGCGGATGTAGACGAAGTGTCTTGCGTTACTGCAGATGGAGGCCCGGACGCTTGCGATGATGATGCTGCACTCGGACCAGACGAGGTCTGAAGTACGCCATTGACCACCGTGACCGTCTCTATCCTGCCCGCGCCATTCGGTCCATCCACCATTTCCATCTTCTCGCTTTTTAGCTCTGCCCCTTTCCCATTCGCATCCCGCGCTCTAGTTGGTGATGCGCCGAGACTACCTGTCCCACTTGTCCCACTACCTCGTCTGTCCTCATCTTCCTTGTGCTTGTCAAGCCATGGTATTGGTGTGAGTAGCGCTCCTCCCAGACTTTCATCGCTGCCAAGCCCGCTGGCTGGGTTTGTTGTTGCTGAATGGGTGCTCGTTGCGCCATTCAGCAGCCCACTAGTCTTTGGTAGCTCGGCTTGCGGAAGCGGGAATATGGTGGTCGGACTCGAGACCGCCACGACCCGGTCCAGTGCGCGCAAGTATGGTGGGAGATATCGATAGTGCTGGGTGGGACGAAGTACGAGCTCTGCGAGACGTTGGAGTGTGTGGGGTGGGTGCTTCGCGAAGGCTGTGGTGAGTTGCTGTCGCACGGAGTTGTAGGTTGTAGTAACCGGCTCGGGCAGACTATTGCCAGCCGTCGGTAACGATCCTTGTCCTTGGTGTTGAGTAGGTGAGGAGTCCACAGGTCTTGAGATTGGAGGTGAGGCTGGGGGAGCATTCTCTTTGTCGTTTGCTGATGATGTGGGAAGTTGAGAGGGTGAGGTCTGCTCTGGCGGATATTGTGCCGGCACAGTAGGTCTAGGGAAATCGTTGTCGATTATCTGCGCAAGGCGGGTGAGAATGTGCTCGAGCACATGCGGCCAGTCGACGCTGTCTGTAGCCTCGCCATTGCTGGCAGTCTGTAGCCACGATTCGCCTGGGTTCACCGATTCAGTGGGTTGCTCTAAAGCTGCTCTAAGTTGCTGGCAGAAACCTACAATCCTTTGTCGTCATGGTAGCAGGAGTAGTTTAAGATTGGAACGTGACAGCGCGTGCAAGTCGCGCTCAGGTTAACGCCAAGTATCACATGATGTCACCCGCCAGCATTAGGTGTGCCCAACAGCTGTGGAGCAATTTGGGTTCCATGAGTGAGAGCACACTGCAAAAGATTATTGGCTTGACTCTAACGATCTAGAAATAACTTGCACATGCCACGTGCCCTGTTGTTCATCATAAGTACTCGAGTACTCGAGGAGCATGTCTCCAGGTGTACAAGCGTCGCTCAGGCAGTTCGAGGGGCTCAAACAGATTTCCTGCGGTGCCGTCCAACAGAGGATGTTTACTCTAGCCTCAACATTAAGGTAGCACGCTGGACAGGTTTTGGATCCTAATGCTCGTACAGACCCTTAGGGAGCCCATCACTCCGTGTACAAAGATACATATGATCAATTGGGATAAGAGTGCTTCTGCCAATCTCATAACAGGAGTCAGCGATTCAGGATTTTACTTTATTTCATTGTGCTACAGAGCGAGGATCCTCGCCCTTGGCTATGTATTCCATATTTCATGGCAGGGTACTCGGTGTGCCCAGGTATGATGTGACCGTTATATTGTCGGTCATGAGAGGATTGAGGCTATCTAGTTGTGGACTCCACTGCCGGTCATGCTAGCAACACCGGGACCGTTGGTCGGGTTGCGGTCGCCAGACTTTCCGTGACCCTGATATCAAATGTCAGTTCATGCCTAGCAACGCATTTCAGCGACAAGAGAGGAACATACCTTTGACTCCTGCGCATCACCCTTTTCCAAGATTTGCTGCACGACAACGTCATCCTTGCTTGAGCCAAACTCATTCTCGAGAGCTGCCTTGGATGCTCGGTCGAGCTGACCTTGCGCACCGTGTCTGTAATCGTAAGGTCAGTATGCAGCAGACTATATTCACACTGGCGAGATGCAGCTTACTTGTGGGTGAGGAAGACATCGAAGCTATCGACAACGTCGATAAGCGGGACAGTCTTGTCACTCTTCCACTTCTGGAGGTTCTCGACGCTCTCGATGAAGACGATGAAGTCCTCACTACTGCCCTTGTAGTGGACCTTTGTCCTGTAGTCGTCGGCCTTAGTCATGGTCTCGGCTGATCTGTTCGTATGATCCGTGAATAAATTGAGTATTCTGGAAGTTTGAGGCTTTGTTCGTGATGCTAAGCTATCAATCGGCAATGTGTTTGCCGTATGGGGTAGCTCGCTGGAGCTTTAAACAGTTGGAGGTTGGCTGCGCGCCATGTGACGTCACACAGTTGGGCACACGACACTCTACCGCTGGGCGTACCTACCCCTACGGTCTCGTCTAATGACATGCCTGAATCTTCGAGAATAGACAACTTTCTGGAGCACGGTGTCCAGTTTCAAAAGAACAACAGAGCATGAGGATGACGTCGTCGTTGTCGCGATGACACATGAGAGCTTCCTCAAACTTGCGTCTAGTTTCATACACGAACCACGACGGGTACCTTGCAGATTATACAACGCTGATCAAAGAGTACTCATATTGTCGTACCGCGACGCTGATATATGCACGTGTTTGTTCAAAAGACATGCACAAGCAACGAAGGGCACTAGTGCACTCCAAACCACGATATCCCGGATTGCTCTTACTTTCGAGTGTACCCGTTCTAGCAAATAGTTGAAATTGTATGATTGGCTCCCTTTGCATCGGCCGTCATCCCTATCTGTATCATCCCTTGCGTGTCCATAATTAGGTAAGCTCTGTTGACCGATCGTACCAGCCTTCCTACCTACACTAGGCGTTGTGCATCACATACTGAGCCTTGCACAAGTACATGGCACCGGTTCCAAGCCTAGACACTAGGATACCCACTGAACTTCTTGTAACCATGGCCTTACCCATCTTCCTTGTTGAATGAGTCCTGGCACATGTTTCCGTCCTGGGGTCGGGCTGTGATTGAGGGTCAATCAACATCTCCAACAAGCACCTTCAAAGTATCTTGTTCCACGGCGGAGCTATGGTCTCTCAACGAAGTGGAAGATCCATCCATTAGAGCAGGCGTTGGGAAGAGATGTCCTGAGCGTATCAGGCTTCACGGTCATGCCTGAATGTTTCCAGCAATCGATGTGACCCGGGTTGATGAACACCCAGCTCACAGCAGATGGATAGTAACACGCCGCAGTACCACCCAGATAAGCATCCCCAACGCGCAATCAAATTGCACCCCGGATGCTAATGCGCCGCCGCTACTTGTTATGGCAGCAGTCACCGAAGCGCTTGTCGCAGATGAAGCGCCTAACTGTGTCGTAGAGGGTCTACGACTTCCAGAATCTAGAGTCTGAGCAGTGGGTGCGTACGAGCTGCTTCCACTGGTAGCTGATGTCGTGGTGGCTGCGGCGGCAGGTAGAGAAGTTGACGGCGCATTGGGATCCCAACCAGGACATCCAAAATCCTTATAGTGCTCTCCTTCGCAACTATACGTACGCACAGAGCACCACCAACTCGATCCACTGAGCTGATCTCCAACGTTGACATCGGCTCGTAGAGTCCGTAGACATTTTGAAATTTCCTGATTTGGCCCGGTCTCATCGTCGTTGCTGAACTGGGCTACTTCACACCAAGCGGTCTGGCCAGAGGAGCAGCTAGTGACGTTGACGCGCTCGCTCTCGCAGCATGCTTGGATTGAAGAGACTGCTTCACTGGAGAAAGTGCGGTAAGAGTCGAGGCCGCAGGCGTAGGTTTGGGTGATGTTGGTGAGGTCGACATTGCAAAGAGACATATTTCTTGATCTTTGCGGAGTGAGAGTTGAGAGTAGTCAATTGTGGGAGCGAGAGTCGTATCTCCCCGGAACAACTCTAAAGCATCGAGACGTACCCCTCAGACTTCGTTTGCACGTTGTATTAGAAGACGTGACGATTCTCTGAGGCGGTTTAGGGGGAACACGATAGCACGTGAGCTTCACACGCGGGCGGAACCACCCCGTGGCCGCGAAAGTAAGCTCTTCTGTCACTCCAACACCAGGTCAACCTCCCCCCGGAAACAACAAAGTGAAGTGTCGAAACAAGAAGCACGGATTCAGTTCCAAGAACAGTCATGGCTTCGCCTGCGCCCCTCGAAGCCAACGGCACATCTACGCCTCCCCCAGCCGTCGGCGCAAATCCGTCACCACCTACCACTCAGACTTCACATACGATTGGGGCCGATAACGCAGTGCCTGCAAACGACCTGCCCGACTATCCAGCAACCTCGCTCGACGACAGCGGCCTCGGCAAGCGCCCCCGCGACGCGCGCATCCTGCACATGGTCCTCCAAGCGCAAGGCGTACACGCCTACCAAGAGCGCGTCCCGCTACAACTATTAGACTTCGCCTACCGCTACACCTCCGGCGTGCTCGCCGACGCCTGCTCCCTCTCCGCTGAAGGCTACGGGCCCAAAACCTCTAGCGGCGGCGCGCGAGGGCGTGCGGCGGAGAAAGAGAAGGAGGACGGAGAGGTGAGCCAGAAGGCGCTGCAGGTCGCGATAGCGAGTCGGACGAACTATCAGTTTTGCACGAGCTTGCCGAAAGATTTTCTGATGGATTTGGCAGGGGAGAGGAACAGGGTCCTGCTGCCGAGGTGTGAGAGGGGGTTTGGGGTCAGGTTGCCGCCGGAACGGTATTGTTTGACGGGCGTCGGGTGGGGATTGAGGGAGGAGTGGGATAGTGACGTGGAGGGAGACACAGATGAAGTCATGATGGATGGGACAAGTGGCGGTCAGCCAACCGAAGACACGGTTGTCGGGAGGGAGCAGGAAGACGAAGACATGAACGACGACGAGTTCGAAGAGGTTATGGGTGTGGGTGACGACAGCAAGATGGGAGATGCATAAGGAGTTTAATCGAGCGTTGCATCATAGTCTGGCGTTTCAGAGCTTTAAGGGCATAGGGATACCACATCGAGCATTTACAGGCGTTGGAGATACGGGAGCTATAAATAAGCTCAATCACGCAGGTCCATCCTGCGTATAGCTGGTATAGTTACATATGGGCAGAAAGTCCTGTTCATGAACCTTCAACGCCACCCAATGCATACAAACAACACCCACACGACGCCATTCATGCCATTTTACAACAAGTGATCTGTTTCTGAAGACCCTACTGACAGTGAGACGTCTACCTTTTCTGCTCTTCCTCTCCGGGCTTCTTCATGATGCGATTTCCGTCATCATCCAGCCCCCACCACTCATTGTGGAACTTCTTCTGCTCTAACCTCTTCTTCTCCTTCTCTTCTCGCTCGCGTTTCCGCACATCCCTCGTTGCGAACCACTCCTCTCTCGCGCGGTCCTGCTCCTCTTGCGTAGCATGCGCGACCATGCACGTGTTCATCGCCAGGCGTTGTGGCCGACACGCCCATGTTGCGGAGATTGTGCGGTTGAGTGCGCACGATGCAAAGTCTGGAGCGAATTAACGATTTACCTTCACTCGCACGTATCGATGTTTTTGCATACCTCTTATCTCGCCGGCGCATTTCGTCCTCACGCGCTTAAAGTATAGGTCTCTGACTTGCGTTTCCTGGGCCGACGAGAGCGGAAGTGGATTTCTGGAGGGGAGCGTTGCTGAGTCGGTCGAGGACGGCGACGTCTGTGGTTCGGAGATGGCCATTGCCATTCGAGGCTCGAGCGTGCCTCCCTGAAGGCTTGGATTTGCTACCACAGCAGCAGATGCGATATTTCGATATGGAGGAAAGCCGACATCACACGGAGCTTGGACGGAGGTCGATAGCCGCGCGCTAAAGGCGGATATGAGAGCTCTTACCGCTGGATGCCCACCGCAATCTCATAAGGCTATCCAAGCACGCTACATATAAGACGCAGTGTTCATGTGCTACGTAGGATTGATCCAAGGAAAGATCTTTGTAGGGAGTCTCTCGTGATGTCATTACGTATTCCCTACGTACTATGCTAACAATATTGCTCCTTTGTGTCATCTTGCGTTTTTCTTCATTTATTAATCATACGTGCTACTTACAAGTCATTGGAATTTTTTCTGAAGTGTCCGCAATGTTCTTTGGACCATGTCCATGGCACTGAGGGAAGCTCTCAAGAACTTCTTCACTGGAAGATAATTGGAACTTGAAGTTCTTCTTCGACAATTTATATACATGTCCTCGTTACCAAAATGTATATTCTCCTTGCCTCGCATATCAGCAAATCACTCTCACCCTGTGATTTGTCTTCAAGGTCCTATAGGACGCCATACGGGTGCGCCGAGAATTAAAGATTCCGTATGTGGGGATCAACTCGCTCTGCAGAATCCAGAGAAAGAGGGCGGTCACACGCATGCGCCTTGGATACCTTTCCGTTGGAGGTTATTTCCAATACCGAGCCCGCACTTGTCTTTCACCGTAGAGGGTTTGGGACACTTCCACCCACATGGCAAACGCAAACTTCTCAGACTTCTTGGGCCGGAAAGAGATGACCATCAGGCTCGAGCAACGGCAGGCTCAAAAAACCGTAGATGGCTGCCCTTCTCACTTTCTCCTTCCTCCTCCCCCAGTCCTCATTCAGACTTTCAATTTCTTCCGCAAGTCAGTGATACCATACACCAACGCGCTCCATCGCCGTAGGGAATCAAGAACCCTTATTACTCACATCTTCGGGACGTGTGGGATCGAGTATACGCTCCTGCCCTCAGGTTCCCCAGCACTGAGCTTCCGTGGCAGATTTAAAAAGGTAAGATGAAAAAATCGTACACGTGCTGTTGAGCTGAGGAGGTCTCTTCCTCCTCCAATATCCTCGTGAGTAGCGTACAGTAAATAACATGAAGTATTAGAACCCGTAAGAGTATCAAAAGTGAAATTCATTGTCCACCCGTAACTTCGTATAATCTGGACAAGTGTACGCTCCCTAATGAAAAAGATGCGGCAACTGCAATAACACCGGGCCATCTTATTCCATCATCTGGCCACACAGCAATGAGGTTTATGGTCCAACATCCGGTATGATCAAAGTAGATCTCCTTGTCAAGATCTAGGATGAATGTCTCTACGCCTCGAGTTTACTCCCTTCCAACCCCAAGCTCGCCGCCAAACTATGCCGAGGATCATCATCCACGACCCCCGGCAGCGGCGGTAGTGGGCCAATGCGCCCCTCGCCCTCAGCCTCAGCCCCGGTTGTCCCCGTCGCTCCCGTCATGACACTTTCCGCCGCCCCAGTCGTCGCATCGCTTCCCTTCCGCAAACTCTCCTCCACGCCATCGATTCCGAGGCCAGCCTGCTCGTGTCCCTCGTCCTCCTCAACTTTATGCTCCTCCTCCTCAGCTACGACGTTCCGCGTATCCATCAATTCCGGCGGTCTTTGCCTCATCGCAACCGCCTTCCCAAGACTAACGGTTTTCTGGTTGTACGTGGTCACAACGCCCTCATCCCAGTCCCGCTCGATCGTCGCCTTCATCAGCGCCGCCATCCACAGTCGTCCTAGCTGCACGCCATCCACCGCGAAATAGTGTACAGTAGGCTTCGTAAAGTTTACCGCCTTACTTAATCCGGTGCGGGGAGGCACAAGCTTGAAGATGAACATTCCCGTTTCCGACTCCCCCGGCATCGCAGAAAGTCCCTTAGCATCCGCCGCTGCCGCATCTGCCGCTGCGGCCGTCGTAACCGTGGGATTCGAGGGTGAGGTCGGGGATGTCGTTGCGCCGGTAACGGTAGCATGCAAACTCGTCACGCGCTCGTTGTTTGCTGGCAAAACTCTATGGTTCGATATATCAATGAGGCCCTTTTCTTCAGTATCGTCTTCGGAGTAATAGTAGCTAAGCCGCCTGCCTCTGAGCACGAAAAGCCGCGGTTTCCATGTCGTCATGAGGTTGCTGGAGCGCTTCTTCATCCAGCCGCTGTAGTCACAGCCCTGCATCTGCTGGGCCGGAGATTTGTGCTCGAGGCCGCGAGTGTACGCGGACGTCTGCTTTTTGGTCTTGACGCGGCGCGTTGCGGCGGTGCTTGGTGTAAGCCCGCCGCCTGCGGAGCTGGTAGTGTCGCGGTGTTTGAGTGACGTACCGCGGCCTTCTTGGTTCTCGAGTTCGAAGGATTTGGACGTTCCGGAGGGGGTGCTGGATCCGGCTCGGGATGCGGGGGATTGCAACGGCGAATCTTTGGTGACGGGGGAGGGCGTGATTTCGTGCAGAGGGGGGGAGATGAGCGCTTTCTCGTGGCCTGTAATGGCGTCTGAGATTGCTCGTAATCCCATAGCGCGTGATTTTGTGGGGAAGAAGGCGCGGTTATGTGAAGGTGCTATCGGCGAGGGCTTATCGATGGATGAGGTTTCACTGCCTTCGCCGATATGAGGGGAAGCAGCGATTGCATCAATGCTGTGCTGATTACCGTAGTCCAGTTTGGTTACTGTGGGATGGATGTCCTGCATGGGGCTGGCTTTCTTCGCGAATTCGGGGCCACTTGCAGACCTGCTGTTCGGCTTCCCACGGAAAGTCGCGCCATAGTAGATCTTCGCGGCTGGCGAGTCCATCGATGGTAGGCTGTCTTTCCCAGAATCTGTGCTGCCAAGTCTAAGATGGGATAACGTGCCACTCCGTCGCTTCGTTGTGATTCCGACATGATCACCATTCTGACCTCGTTTGGAAAGCACCTTCTTATAGGTCGACCGTCCATCTGGTTCACCCGCAGACAAATATCCTCGATCCAAATCGATGGAGCTGACCGCATTCCTATCGATGTCTCGTTCGGGATAGTCATAGGAGGCGCCGTCAGCGCTCATCGATGGGGTGTGACTCGTTGAGAGCGGCCTGGGACTTTGAGCGGCTCCTGACGCTGGTCTTGAAGCCGGGCTTGGCCCTCCTGCCATTGTCCATGAACGATCCAGCGAGGATTGTGATTTGTGCGATGCTTTTGGTGATACTGACTGTACCAAGGACGGGGTGATGGGCGTGCCGTTGGGATTGGCATCGATTGACGAGTGTCGCCGATTGTGGTTCATGCTCCTGATAGAAGCGGCAGACGGGCGGCGTATGGCACTGTCCATCCCAGAAGAGCTGGTCATTGTACTGAGACGTGAGTTGCTATCCCTGAATGGCATCTGCCGCAGTTGGGGAGACTGCTCAGAAGCAGATATTCGTCTACCCTCCATCAGGCTGGGAATGCGTGGTAGCATAGCACCGCTTGACACGCTGCGTACCCGGTGCTCACTGGATTGGTCATCGGCTCCCGAGTAATCTGAGACACTCCGCGCTGGTCCTGGCACAGAAGCTTCTTGCTGCAAGGCTTTGATCTTGTGCCACGTCTTTAGCCTGCGCCCTACAGGACCCAAATCAAACTCTTTTAGGAATATAGACGACTGCTCCATACCCAGAAGGACCTCGCCGGATATTTCTTGCTCTTTGAAGACTTCACAATGCTTCTTCTCGACACCCACGTCTTCTAGGTATTCAGCTACTCGGTCAGGTGACCATTTTGAAACCTCCTCCTCAGTCAAACCATGATGCTCTTCCTCGTCTGTCTCCTCGCCGTTGATGAATGACAAGCGACCTCGATCTCGATCATAACTTGAGCTGTTATGCATCCTCCGATCTACTAGGCTGTGACGCGGTGTGTTCATATCGGTGATGTGCTCATCAATGACGCTTAAGGTCTCGTTCATGACCGGACTGGTCTGATTGTGCATTGCTAGTCGCAGGTTGCGTGACGGAATTGAGGTTCGATTAACAGCTGTCGCGTCAGAGGGTGAAGCTATAGAAGGTGTCGAGTATGAGTCCATTGATGACAGGCCCGGTGGCAGAGGCTGAGGTGCCTGAGCTGGCCCTATCTGTGTGGGTCTGTAGTCGATCGTGGGTTCTGAGGCTACCGGGAGGCCCTGATCGGCACCGCCATTAACAGGTGGTGGCACGGCTCCGGCGATGGCAGGCGCATTGTTTCGCCTTGCTGCCAGGCCAGTGAGTGTTCCCTTCGGTGGCGTAGTGGTGTAGACTGTGGGCACTCGGTCAGCATGTGCAAACCATGAGTCGGACGTTGCTGACCCTCGGGGAAGAGTCCGGTTCCACCGTGGGTGAGATGCTTGCCCAGGAACCAGCCATCGCCGAAGTCGTCGTCGCGCTCGATCAACTCGATGCGGTCGCCGCGCGCTAAGCTCAACTCGTCAGAGCTGCGGGCATTGAAGTCGTCTAGACGAATTATTCATTGGTCAGCAAATGGTATACCGTGTGTCGTCCTGCGCACCGTGAAGCTGCTAGGATGTGCAGAGCACGCTGCTGGTACGGTAGGGATGGTGTTGGTTGTTGTCGCATGAGAGGGACTTACGGACTACGAGGAGGAGGTCGCCGGGGCGCGCCTGGTCAGTCTGCGAGCGCCCAGCCATGATGGAAGATCTAGGGGAACAGCCAGGCTCGAGGTGTGGTGGAGGATGTGGATCTCAACGGTGTGGCGCTGTCATCGAGTCGCGGGTGATCGAAGAATCATGGCGTCGCCCGTCGTGAGAGAGAAGGCAGGACAGACGGGCTTGATGCTCCCTGATAGCGGATGGACGCCGTTCGTGGAGAGGGCCAGGTGTTGATGCTTGTGGTAAGGAGTGGTGGTCAGCCAGCCCAGAACCGACGAACGCTCCGGAGATTGAGAGGAAGACGGGGTGGGAGCCGGGGCAGATCAGATCAGATCAGATCAAATCAGACAGACCGACCAGGGAGGAGGGCGAGGGGGCATCACCAGAGTTAGCAGATGGACGGGTGGCCGTTATGGCGTGCATGACTGATTTCCCCATCTCTCTGCCATCTCATCGACAACACGCTTGCCGTTGAGCGATGACTTGGCGATGAGGCTCTCTCGCGGACCTTCCCCGAACCGGCCCAAGCGTGCAGGTGGGAGGAGAACCAGTGCTTCACAGAGTGAGTACCACTTGCTGCGGTAGTTGGCGGTCTATTCCCTACCGCAACGAGTACATCTTGTCGCCTGGCCGCACATGCAAACGCCTCAACTTGGTGATGAGAGTTGAGCTTGGCCGTTCGTTTCCAACTCTTTGCCTATGACTCCAACGTCAGCTCGCTTGAAGTGGCGCCCTTCACGGATTCCCACAAAGACCTTCTTGTATGACTTGACTGCTCACATTTCCACGCGCGCTGCACATAGGTACTTCCACCTCTCCTCGCCGCGCTCGCGCAGAACTGGACGCCTTGCGCGCTCCCCACGTTTACAGTACATATCTACCACCATAGCTCCGTGTTGCGGTTTCCATGTTGCGCCGCCACCCACCGTTAACCGTCTCGCAGTCATGTTCAGCATAAGAGTCATTGGGAAACCCTGCGAGCACTACTGATGATGTGCTTATGTGTGAATGTAGAGGTTGTTCCGGAAAGACGACGAGTCTTATCCTAGCCGTATTGTAGCAGAACGCCCCGTACGATGGCTCCGCCGGTCCCTACTGTCAACGAGTTGGCATCCTCTCATGCCACGGCCGAGCAATTCTTAGGTGGAGGCAGACGCTTCTCATGGCTAAGAGGCGCTGCCGCACCTGTCGCTAGCCCGTCGGCCATCCTCAGCCTCGACAGAAAGGGCCCCAAGTCGCCGATTCTACCGTCCAACCAGTCCTCCCATCAGTCGTGTCAACCAAGGCGTCCGTGACCCCAAGGACCGCCCCAGACTCTCAAGGATGGAGAACCTTAGCCAACTCTACTTCCATCTCTCCTCAATTGGCCAACTCGGCCAATCGGGGAACAACATCCATTAGTACTGCGCCCACTGCTCAATGCATTTTGCTCTCGCCAGCACCAAGCACAGAAGATGCGACGACATTTGGCCCGCACTACACAATAGAAAACAGCCTTGTCGAGTTTGCGACGCGGTCCTCTGTTGTCAGCAACAAGAGATGCTCTGAAGACGAACTGAACCTGGTATGCAAGAGGGACAAGCCGGACTCCGTAGACTCAGCTGTGTCGCAAGCTTCACACCAGCAAGACGTTCTGAACGATAGCTCTTTGCTTGAACGAAGCACACAGACAGCACGTGCAGATGCTGAACGCGTCTCGCCTCAGGGTGATACCCAGACGATAGAAGAACAGCTATTCGAAGCCCTTCGCCCAGCCTCTTCAGATCAATCGCCCGCGCAGCACTCTGCTGTCTTGTTGTCAACGGCAGCAACAAACAAAACGCGTGTTCCAGAACAACCCAGACAGCAGCCATTCACAGCTGCCGTTACACCTCAGTCTCAAGCCCCAACGCATACACGATTAGTACGCCAGTCTCAACCTCAGCCAGATCAAGGGATTTTAAATCCCCCGCAACAGCAGCACATACTACCTCATGCTCAGATGACAGCACGAAACGACCAACACTCTGCTGTCATGCAGGAAACAACACTGATGAACCTGCGTCTTCGCATGCTGCATCAATATAAAGTTGCCTTTGGCATTACACTAGCAACATCTAGTCTGGAAAACTTAAGGTTCTCTATGTTGGAGGATGCCGTTCGCCGAAACGATGAGTTCTACCTCACGGCTCACCAGATCATGTGCCTACACTATTCAGACCCACAGTTGATCCCTAGAGCTTTGACCAAACTGGCTTCATACCATGCCGTCATGCGACTGCTCAGCGAGTTGATTACACCTAATGAGGAGATCAATCCCCAAGTATTGGTTAGGTGTTTCTCTGCCTTTCCGCAGCCTTTGAGCGAACTGGGTGAGTCTTCACCAGCACTATACCAGTCCAAGTTGACGCAGTTCTGCGATTTCGCGGTCGCTATCTGTCAGAACTGGTATCAAATGATCCGTGAATGCAGGAACAGACGCGTGCCTCCTCTTGTTGGAGAAATGGTCAAGTACTTAGGAATCGTTTCTCCAGTTCTCCAAGAGGCCTGTTTTCGAACCATAATGCGACACATCTGGCCGGATATTCAGAGTTTGGCCCAAGAAGCAGTGGAAGAATTTCGCAAAGAGCAGAGCGAGTTCTATAACAGGACTGCAACTTCCTCCACAGATGCTGAGAGAAGTGCAAATCAACAGATATACGTGAACATCTACACGGCAATTCGCAAGAAATATACGAAGAGAGCACAAACGGGTGGCTTGAATACGCCGCCACTTCCCGCAAGCTCTCAAGCCGGACAATTTCCTGTAGGCCATGTCCCAAGCTTCCATAGACGAATTTCGGGACCACACGCCGCATCGCCTTCTTCTCTCAAAAATCAGCAGCAAACCCGAACTGGTTACATACCTCACTCACAATCATCAGCACAACTCGGTGTCTTGGTCATGGACCAACAGAGCCAGCCGGTTCAGATGGTAGCTAGAATACACGGATGTGCCAAGCAGTTTAGACCGGTTGTCCAACATGTCCAAAACAAAGACATGCGGCAGCCTTCTTTACCCAAACCACCTGTATTACCGTCTCATTGTCCGGCTCATGGTCGGGCCGTGCCCCTGCCGGCAAATCTCGCCCACATGCAAGCGCACGGCAACACCGCCTACCTAGACCATTACAGCGGAGTAAATTCACGTGCTGCAAGTGGTACAATGTCGCGACCACGGCCAATGGGACAGCCGCCAATCCAACAAGTGCACCCCAAACAGTCACCTAAGCTATTCTTTCCTCCTTCCGGCTATATCCGCCCTCAGCCAACACAGCCTGATTGGAGGTCCTGTGCTCTACATTTGGCACATGCACGCGATCCGACTTTGAAGGCCGCACTGAAGTGTACGAGTCCATTGTATCGATACGTCAAGGGCTTTGCGTTCGAACCGAAGCCCTTCAAGCTAGGAGACTTCATCTTCACCGACACTTTCAAGCTTGAGATGAAGGACTTCGCACGGATACCGCTCGATATATCCACCGGAGCGACAGATGACCCACCGACGAGGACGCTAGATGAAGACTCTATTACCTACCGTTTACGGTGCTGCAAGAGAAGACCGGTTTCTCCATCATCAGACGAGCACGACTGGGTGGTGGCGGAGAACGTTTTGCCACCGCACCTTTACTTCGAGATCAATGGCAAGATGCTGGATTGTCGCCGGAAATTACATTTCAAGAGAGACTTACCCATGGATCTGACTCCATATCTTCAGGTTGGAGAGAACACTATTTGTGTGCGAGCGAACATCCTGGCGCATGACCCTGCTCAGTCCAGGGAGGTCATGATTGCCGTCGAGAAGGTTGGCGTCACCTCCTACGAGTCCGTTATGGATCCAAACAGCGGTTTGATCGCACAGATCCCCACCTCTCAGACCCTCGACAGCATCAAATCCCAACTAGCTCCCATCGACGAGGACGACGATGATGAAATCGCTATCGTAGGCTCAAACATCACGATCGGTCTCATGGACCCCTTCTACGGTTGCAAGATCTTCGACATTCCCGTCCGTGGAGCATACTGTCTGCATCGGGAATGCTTCGACCTCGACACTTTCCTTAAGACGCGCACGAACAGCACATCACCGAATGCCAGCTCGCCGACAGCGCCAGATGAGTGGACATGTCCGATCTGCAAGGCTGATGCCCGGCCGAAGAGCCTGGTCGTAGACAGCTTTTTGGTTGGAGTTAGAATGGAGCTGGCTGAACGAGGCCTGCTGGACACGCGTGCGATCATCGTGGAAGCGGACGGCTCCTGGAAACCAAGGCCTGAGAAAGACGATAGGCGGACTCCCGACGAGGACGCAGACGAGAGCGCATCTACGCTGCCACTCAAAGCTACGAGTGCGACGAAATCTGCTTCTGTGGCTGTCATTGTTGAGCTCAGCAGTGATGAGGACTGAAGCGACAACTACCCGCCTAACTTTACTGCATGATCAAGATTGTTCATACATTGCGTCTGAACACTGCATTATCCAGATCATTAAGCTGGCGATTACACATCATGGCTCTGCATGTCGTTACCTTTACAGTTCTACCATCTTCACCTTCGTGTTCACATTTTTCTGGCTAATGGCTTGCTTTCGGAATTTCTGGCGCTCTTTTGACTTTTCATGATTATACATGATTGATACCCGGCTGAGAGGAAATATCGGCGTCTTGATGGCTTGTCTTAACGAACGTTTGTATAATAGAATGATGTTCGGCCTCGGTGCCCGGCAGCTTAGCAAGTATGACGGTAATACGAGACTTTGACGCTTGAACCCTGAGGATAGGTCGAAGTCGAACGGGAATGAAACTTGCTGCCACGTGATCTCTGCTTACTTGATCAGTGCTCGGTAAGAGGCGACCGCGAAGAAAGGGCATACAAGCCACCAACGCCACGCTACTTCCTACTTTGCGGGCACAGAGTGCGTACTCTTCATGGCGAACCAGCATACCCAGAGAACTTTCCGCTCGAAACGCTGAGTTTCGTATCTGCCGCGATGCTGGGCGGAGATCGCTCCACAGAATGCAACGTTTTAACCAGGAATGCCATCATTCTGCGATATGCATGACGTAGTTACAACTCGAATCGCACGCGTCGAGCTTGAAGAACGAATGAGGAGGTAGTGACATCCGATTTCCTTAAGTTGTGCTTCATCACCTCCAATTCTCCCCCTAGTTCTTGAAACCTTGCCGCCTTCTTCGTTATCACCAGATCCACCCTACAATACTACTTCAACGAAAACACCGCAATCATGGCCATGTCACAAGCCGCCGCACTGGCCGAGAAGGCCATCGGCCACGACAACAACGCGACGACCGAACAGGATGTCTCGAACCCGAATCGTGACCCCAAATACGCCGACAACAGCGAGAAGATGTTGGCGCTGGCGTGGATGGGCAAGAACAAAGTCGAGATGAGTGCGTACCCACACCCCACGTCACCAAAACCAATCAGCCTATCAAGATGCTAACGTTGTGCTTTCCAGTCGAATGCCCGAAGCCCAAAATGATCGAGGATCGCGACGTCATTCTCAAGGTTACCGGCAGCACCGTCTGCGGCAGCGATCTGCACCTGTTGCACGGAAGCGTTGTCGAGCTCGAGAAGGGCGACATCCTCGGGCATGAGTTTTGCGGTGTTGTAGACCAATTGGGGCCTGGCGTGAAGAACTTGAAGAAGGGCGACCGCGTGGTCGCATCGTTCCAGATCGCCTGTGGTGATGTATGACAACCTCCCATGCCCTACACCCATATACAGCTTGAGATCTGCGGAGGCTGATGGCTCGGGCAGTGCTTCTTCTGCAAGCAAAAGCTCTCCTCTCAGTGCGAGAAGACAAACAGCAACACCATCGAAAACGCCATGTACGGCGGCCGCACAGCCGGCATGTTTGGGTACTCGCACTTCACAGGCGGCTTCGCGGGCGGGCAGTCGGAATACACACGTGTGCCCTACGGCGACGTGAACTTGCTCAAGATCCCGGACGATGTGCCGGACGAGAAGGCGTTGTACCTGAGTGATGTGTTGGCCACGAGCTGGAACTGCGTCGTCGATACTGGAGTTAGCAAAGATGATATTGTGGCGATCTGGGGCGCTGGACCAATTGGTCAGATGTGTGTGGACTTTGCGTTCCACGTCGGTGCGAAGCGTGTCATCGTAATCGACAGCAACTGGCGTCTAGACTGGATCAAGGAGAGGTACCCTAAGGTGGAGACGGTCGACTACAGCAAACTCGAGAAGGGCGAAAGTGTGACTAGCACACTGAAGAAGATGACTGACGGCCGTGGACCGGACGATTGTCTTGAGTGTGTGGCGGGCGAGTACCCGAAGGGTTGGGCACATTACTTCGAGATGATGGCTGGGTTGGAGACGGATACATCTGAGATTGTCAACGAGATGATCACCTCGGCGAGGAATTTTGGGCGGTGTGGTATTACAGGTGTTTATGTCGGCTTCGTAAGTCCCGCCCTCACCTGTCGACATTACCCTTTTCGCTTACCTCCCCACTCCAATATCCTGGTCGTGAAGCCTCTCTGACAGTGAATCCCAGACCAACCACTTCAACATCGGCTCCCTCATGGAGCGCGGCATCCGTCTTATCGGCAACGGCCAGGCTCCTGTGCAGCTGTACTGGGAGAAGCTGCTCAAGATGATTCAGGACGGCGAGATCGAGCCCTTGAAGATGGTGTCCCACAGAGTGGACATAAAGGATCTGGATAAGGTGTATTACGATTTTGAGGCGAAGAGGGATGGAATGCAGAAGGTGTATGTGCAGACGAAGTTTAGTGCACCGCCTTGCGAGGGGTGCCCGCCGTTGAAGACGTACTAAGGGAAGAGTCCGCGGGATTCAAAGTCGCCGGCGAGGTTTTTAGTTGAGAGAATGCGTATGGGTGGCTTAGGTGGGTAACCTGAAAGCCCATAGAGAATGGTTATCACGAGACATGAGAAAGAATTGGGCCGATGATTTTCTTGTATACTAGCGTGTGGTCAAAAGTACCTTGATGGCCACAGGAGTTCCAATCCATGCATTCCGTTCTTCACTGCTACCTACCCCACGGACGCATGCTCTAGCGGCCAAGACGGCATACCGCAGTCAGACTGGTTATTCACACCCAACCTCCCATACGCCTGCGGTCCGACTCCAGTCCGAGTTAGACAATCTTTGCCTGTAAGTAACACGAGTCGGAGCCAAAAGAAAACAATAAAAACAAAAACGAAACAGGCTGGCAAGGCAGGAAGTGCCGTCTGGGCAATTGTGCGGCGGGCAAAGAACAGGCAGCACCACTGTGGAAATTTCGAGCAGAAAAACAGATCTTTCCTTTTCCGCAGCTCAGGGGATTGGGAAAGTGGCGGAGCGCGAAAGGAAGGATGTCAAAGGACGTTAAGGTTTCATTGAGATTTATAAGAAAAATTGGTATCATAAGTGCCCCTTTCCCGTGTCCCCCTGGCCCCCTTCCGACTTCTAGCGGAGAGTGTGGAGGCAGGGGGTCTTCGCTCAAGAACGCCGGACGCTATGCGCAACGATGCCTTCGTCATGTACAGAAAGAAAAAATTGGTCGAAATGCGAGCGTCGGCACCTGAAATCTTCGCGGTCCGCTCGAGCTACACTCTCATCGCGCTGGGTCCGCGCTCTCTGCCGGCGAGCATCCAGGGTTCTTTGCACACCATCTGCGTTTCAAGGGTGGTTAGCGTGTGGGTTCTCAGCGAAACGAGCGTCGGCGTGCGGACGACGTACCTCCCCCTCGGAGTAGGCCCAGAAATACACGACCTCCCCCACCAGGTAGTACAGGGCCGCGTTGGTGCTCTGGTACATGAGCACCGCCGCCAAGCTGGCGAGCGGCCACAGTACCAGCCGGATCTCGATGCTCCTGTGCACCGCGGAGCCGGCGAAGCCGAAGATGTTGAGGGGCCACTCGTAGCAGAGCGCGACGAGGCCGAGCAGCAGGTTGAGCGTTTGGAGGACGGGGATGGGCTTCACGGCGCCGTCGAGGTTGTGGGTGAGGAAGTCGAAGAAGATCTTGGGCCAGATGAATCCTTCTACGCTGGCGGCTATCTGATCTGGGAGTCTCGTCAGGTCTGGGGGTGTTTTGTCAAGTTTGGGTGGAGGGGTTTTTCACGTACAGACTGCTGCCGTCATGATGATGAGCCGCGCCCAGTGGTTCTTGATTAAGCGTCCCATGGCGGGCAGATTATGTGTCGAAGGTTGTATCGAGGAGGGATTCCAAGCGTACTGCTTCGAGCAGTTCGGCGCCAGTTGTAGACCTTGAGGCAGAGGTTTGTCTGGCTGTGCGGGACTGGCCGCTTGCTATCGCCGCAGCTTCATGCTCTTTTCCCGGAGGATGTTGGAGGTGTAGAGTAATAGCTTGGTGATCGGCGCAAGTGGTACTTGAGTGTACGGGTACAACGGGGGCCCTAGGGCGAGTCTGAGGCAAAACTGTTTTCTTCCGGGAAGCCGAGACCGTGGAGCTGTCAATCAAACGCGAATAGCAAAAGGGCGCAGGGTTGGCGACAGCAATGGCAACAGGTTGGGTGGAAACAGCGACTGGTTATGGGCATTGGGGACGAGTAAGTGAGACTGGACATGTTGGAATGCGGCAAGCAAAGAGGCGGGTTCATGCGCATTTCCCGAAAAAGCCGCGTCTTCTTCCGCCCAGTCGCTTCCCGTCCCCCTGGTCCATCGTTGCTGCAATGGACTGTGTTGCCTCCCCCCGTCCCCACCCCCCCAGCGGCTAGGCGAGTGCATGGCAAATCCTGGTGAGGCGTAGCGATGGCGTCGCGCGGTTGGCCGAGTTGGAACGCTCGGCGCGAGATGGCACATGATACATGGAGATTGGGGCTTGTGCCCTGAGCATGTTGGGAGGGGGGGAAAAGGCCTTGTCACACTCGTGCAGGAAATGCGGATGGTGCTGATTGGTCTCGTTTTAGGGAATTACTTCAGTCGTCATTTTTGTGAGAGGTCGATGCCCCCCCGGAAACACTACTCTGTACGTATTCATGGAGCTGGGGCAGCGCGAGTTTGAGATCTAAGGCTGACGGCTGTAGATCAGGATCAGGATCGGGATCAGGCTTGCCACCAGCGGACCTGCCACTGCCACCATCGAGTTTCCGTCAAGCGATCTCGTAGGGAGTACTGTGCAGAACACTTATGTAGATGATGGTACCTAGAGACGTCAAGTGATGTCGGCTGATAGACACCCGTCAAGCGTGATGATATCGGGACGGGACGACTCGTCGGTAAGCCATTCTTCCCCCTCTCCCCTCCACCTCGTTGTCGCATACGCCACCGCTCAGGAACGGTCGACCGTGCAGCTGTGGCTTCAAGCAACACACGACGACGCTCGTCCACTGCGGCATCAAAGCCTTGTGATGAATGATTCCATTGACTGCCTGATTTGATTGACAACTTCTTAAATCGGCTCCGTCACACCGCGCATTTCTTGTCCCCTTTGAGTACGTACCGTCGATGAGGTTCGCTATTCGAGGAGAAGACCCGCGCCGTTGTGTGCTCGCATTACACACAGCAATCCAGACCTTGCTAGTGGGCAACCTACACGAGGGTTACCGTATTCGTCTCAGATCTCGTCACCGTCAATTCTTGCGAAGAAATGTCGAGCGTTCGTTGTCGTCGACAATCGCGCAACGCAATTCGCCAGAAAATTAAGTCTTGGTTAGATAGTTACCGGATAGCGTGGGCGCATAGAGTTGCTCAGCGATTGGATCGGCCAATCAAGGGCAACTGCAGTAGCGAAGGCTAATGCGATACTCTCTCTTCCAACCACCTTCGAGAAAGTACTCCGGACGGGTACGGGTAGCCCTGCCCTGCGTCTCTATTCTGGTCAATGATGGCTTCCACTAGCCAGGCGTGTGAACTGAGTTTAGAGCCGCGCAGATGCATGCGGGCGCGCCCACTGTTCACCCCGTCAGGCACCTCAGGGATGCTCGCATCTTTCAAATCGGAGCATGGGTCGAGCCGCGCACAAGCAGCTTTGGCGATGGCGGCATGGCGAGCGCTGTTCTGCCGACCTTCACTCGCATCCGTTTGTGACTGCTGCTTGACTCTGCTGCTGTTGTTGTTGTATCCAGCTTTGGCAACCTACCTCCTCCACCACTATGGACCTGGCTGCACACTCAACATCGCATCCCCGACATCCATAACACGCCAGCCACACACAGATCGTACCTTGCGTTTCGTCTCTGGACTCCAACTGTCTCAGCAACCCTCGACCGCTCATACGCCCAATCTGCCCCGTCCTTCTACGAGAGTATTGTCAGGCGCCGGCGAGCCTCGATCGGGAAGATAGAAACATCCATCTGCTGTGCGGAGGTGCTGCCCGATCATTACCCACCTGGAAACACAGCCACCGAAGAAGATATTCCGGAGACATTGCTGAGCTTCAAGGACTAACACATCGTAAAAGCTCCGTTCATGCTGTGATAACCGCGGCTTCTTCACGAGCTCATCGCGGTACGTACTCAAAGGGGACAAGAAATGCGCGGTGTGACGGAGCCGATTTAAGAAGTTGTCAATCAAATCAGGCAGTCAATGGAATCATTCATCACAAGGCTTTGATGCCGCAGTGGACG